>Ga0209119_1001196_pt1 | contig 25904 bp, 23 predicted proteins | sample COG_03_FD_184747 | JGI IMG/M metagenome (GOLD analysis project Ga0209119, IMG submission 184747) | Pelagic Microbial community sample from North Sea - COGITO 998_met_03 (SPAdes) (version 2) | ecosystem: Environmental > Aquatic > Marine > Neritic zone/Coastal water | place: Helgoland, sampling...
CGGCAATGCGCTGTATCATGATGCCATTTTACAGGTTCGCGATGATGTCACTACGGGTATTCAACTTCAGCAGGCGATCAAGTCGACGGGCATGTTCCCTATTTTGCTGCAGCAGATGGCGGCAATTGGTGAGGAGTCTGGCGCACTGGATGAGATGCTCGAGAAGGCGGCAACTCATTACGAGGAGTTGGTGGATAATTCAGTGGATAATCTGACCAGTCTACTGGAGCCGATGATTATGGCGGTGCTGGGTGTTTTGGTTGGCGGCCTGTTGATTGCAATGTATCTGCCGATATTCCAGTTGGGTAATGTGGTTTAATACCTACAATTACTGGCGACCAAATTACTAATTACTTATCTGTGAATCACCTATGCTTTTAGAGACCGGCTTATCACCCTACGCACTGGCGCTGGCCGCCCTGCCCTTTGGCCTGATTATTGGCAGCTTTCTCAATGTGGTAATTTTGCGCTTTCCAGTTCAGCTAAAAAATAACTGGCGCCGCGAGTCGGAAGATTTCCTAGGTCTGCCATCGGAGGCCTCAGAAGAAATATCTCTATCGATGCCAGCTTCACGCTGCCCCTCTTGCGGTGTCCCAATTAAGCCCTGGCACAATATTCCAGTGATTAGCTATGTGTTTTTACGCGGTAAATGCACCGCCTGCTCCACACCTATCTCAATTCAATATCCACTGGTAGAGCTGCTCTGCGGTCTGGCAACGGCATTTATTGTCTATCAATTTGGCCTGTCGGTAACCACGGCTTACTGCCTGCTGTTTACCTGGGTTTTGATTGCTCTGACTGGCATCGATTACCACGAACAGTTACTGCCAGATCAGATTACCCTGCCGCTGTTATGGGTGGGTCTATTTGCCAACTTGAGTGGCACCTTTGTACCGATTAATGAAGCGGTAATCGGCGCGCTCGCCGGCTATCTATCTCTGTGGTCGGTATTCTGGATATTTAAACTGGTCACCGGCAAAGAGGGGATGGGCTACGGCGACTTTAAGTTGTTAGCGGCTCTGGGTGCCTGGATGGGCTGGCAGATGCTACCGCTGATTATTGTGCTCTCGACCTTTGTCGGCGCAGTTGTCGGCATCGCTGGCGTGCTGACAAAATCAAAAGACCGTCAGGTGCCCATCGCTTTTGGGCCTTTTCTGGCAATGGCCGGTTGGATTGCACTTATCTGGGGTGATAAGATTCTCGAGTCTTATTTGCGCCTGTTTGGCTTTTAACAGCAGGTTTTTTATCCGGTTTAGAGCGAACCCAATTTGAAACTTTCAGGTTCTTTTATCGTTGGCCTCACTGGCGGCATCGGCAGTGGCAAAAGCACTGTTACTGAGGCTTTTCGCCAGCTTGGTGTTGATGCGGTGGATGCGGACTATGCCTCCCGGGCGGTTGTTGAGCCGGGGATGCCGGCACTGGCATCGATTGAGGCGCATTTTGGTGGCGATATTATTCAGCAGGATGGCAGTCTCAATCGGGCGGCTCTGCGCGCTATTGTGTTCTCTGATCCACAGCAAAAAATTTGGTTGGAATCTCTGCTCCATCCATTGATTCGCGAGTGGATTATTGAGCAGCTACAAAATAGCACCGGTCCTTATATCATTCTTGAGTCACCTCTGCTGTTTGAAACCGATCAACACCAGCTTATCGATACAGTGCTGTTGGTGGATTTACCAGAGGCTCTGCAAATAGAGCGTGCCTGCGCCCGAGATAATAATCTTGCCGATCAAATTAAACGTATAATCGACTCTCAAATGCCGCGGCAGGAAAAATTATCGAGGGCTGATTTGGTTTTTGATAATGCCCAACCACTGGAGACGGTGGCGAGTCGAGTGGCAGATTTACACAATCAGTTTTTAACTTTGGCTGTGGCCAAAAAAGAAGGAAATACACTATGAGCGGCGTGACTGTTGTTGACTGTCCTACCTGTAAAGCCAAGGTGCAGTGGAATGATAAATTTCCTTTTCGACCCTTCTGTAGCGAACGCTGCAAGCAGATAGATTTTGGTGGCTGGGCTCAGGAGAGTTTTGCGATTAAAGGCTCTGCCATTGTCGATCCGGAGTTGATGGATCCGGAGCAACTTGGCGCAGAGTTGTTAGAGGCGGGTCTTATTGATCCCAAGCTTTTAGAGCAGTAGCTGTTAGACAACTAGCGATTAATTCCATCGTTTGAGAGCCGCTCTAAAATCGGCTGATTGGCTGCAGGAAAATGAAATAAACGCTCAGGCTTTTCAGTGATCAACTCTTGCAGGCTAACCCAGCGACATTCCTGCCCTTCCTTACCGCGAGCAGTCCCAGTAAAACTATCTACTTGCCAGATATCCAAAAACACCTGTTTGTCAGCATAATCATGTTCAACCTGCATATAGGGTTGAGCAGTTTCAACGCGAATATCCAATTCTTCAAATAACTCACGCGCCAGAGCAGATTCCGGGCTTTCATCAGCTTCAACTTTGCCACCGGGAAACTCCCAGAAACCGCCCTGATGCAAGTGATCAGCGCGGCGAGAGATAAAGATGTTCTGTTGATCAACACTGACAATAACGGCGGCAACGACATGAATGCGTTTTAGTGACATTGACAGCGCCTCTACCTAGGTACGGTATTCAGCGTTAATGCGCACATATTCGTAGGTCAGGTCGGTGGTCCAAACAGTCTCGATAGCAGTGCCGCGATTTAGGGATACATGGATAGTAATATCTTCCGCTGCCATCGCCTGCTCGCCAGCTTCTTCTGTATAACTGGCAGCGCGACCACCCTGCTCGACAATCAATACGCCATTAAGGCTGATAGAAACCTGATTAACATCGAGATTTTCGACACCGGCGCGACCTATGGCGGCAAGTATTCTGCCCCAGTTGGCATCGGATGCCGCCAGTGCAGTTTTCACCAGTGGCGACTCGGCTATACAGTAGGCGACTTTAACCGCTTCCGCTGAATCTACTGCGCTGTCTACCACCACGCTAACAAATTTACTCGCCCCCTCACCATCGCGAATAATCGACTGGGCAAGCTCAATAAAGACTTTCTCAAGGTTGGCGACAAACTGATCGAAGTTGCTCTCATCAATAACAATACCGCTGACACCTGTGGCGGCTAGCACTACTGCATCATTGGTCGAGGTATCACTGTCGACGGTTATGCGGTTAAAGGATTTATTGCTGACTAGACGCAGTGCGCGATGCAATAACTCTGCATTAACCTCAGCATCGGTGGCGACAAATCCAAGCATGGTTGCCATATTCGGCTTGATCATGCCGGAGCCTTTGGTGATACCAGTAATGGTGACTGGCTCCGGGCTGCCGTTTAATGTGAATTGCAGACTGGATCCTTTGGCGCGGGTATCGGTAGTTAAAATACCCTCGGCGGCATCTGTCCAGCCATTTTCATCGAGGGCCTCTACGGCCTTGGGAATACCTGCCAGCAATGTATCCATTGGCAATGGTTCACCAATAACACCGGTTGAAAACGGCAGTATTTGAGTGGCCGAGACTGACTGCAAATTCCCTAAGACTTCACAGCTCTGCTGGGCATCGGCAAGGCCAACCTCACCGGTTCCAGCATTGGCATTGCCAGTATTAATTAATAAATAGCGTGGCGCTACTGACGCGAGATGCTGCTTGGCAACAGTGACCGGTGCCGCACAAAAGGCATTCTGAGTAAAGACAGCGGCGACGGATGTCGATTCGCTGAGCTCCATCACCACAAGGTCTTTACGACCCGGCGTTTTGATACCGGTGCTGGCAGTGCCAAGCCTAAAGCCTGACACTGGGTGCATCTGTGGAAATTTTCCGCTGCCTGTGGCCATTTTTGTTCCTTGGTGGCTGTTTTTAAAACTGTTTATTAAGTGACTCTTTATTAAGTGCCTGCTTATTAAAGGCTATTAAATTTTACCGCAGCAATGTTTATATTTCTTGCCTGAACCACAGATGCAGGGGTCGTTGCGCCCTACTTTTGGTCCCTGACGCTGCTGAGGCTTTTGCGGCTGCTGAGATTGAGGTGCTTTTTGTGCACCACCTGAAGGTTCTTCACTGGTGAGACTTTTAGAGTCTGCATGTTGATACTCACGACCTTCCTGCTCAAGGCGACGCTGCTCTTCTAGCTTGCGCATTTCATCTTCACTAGCCACTTGAATATGGCTTAGAAAGCGCACGGTTTCATATTTAATATTGTTGAGCAGTGCCTCAAACATCTCAAATGATTCACGCTTGTATTCCTGCTTGGGATTTTTCTGAGCATAGGCGCGCAGACCAATACCTTGGCGCAGTTGATCCATATTGGCGAGATGATCTTTCCACTGATTGTCGAGTACCTGCAACATAATCTGACGCTCTACCTCGCGCATCTGCTGTCCGACATCGGCGTAGCGAGTTTCGTAGTCAGTTTGAACCTGCTCAATAATACGTTGACGCAAGGTCTCTTCATCGAGACGATTATCTTCTTCTAGCCAGTCACCGATCGGCAGCTGAACAGCAAAATCTGTCGCCAAAGTTTTTTCCAGCCCCGGCGTATCCCACTGCTCTTCAAGGCTCATTGGCGCGATATGGCTGTCGATAGCTTGGCTGACGACATCTTCACGCACACTGGTGATAATGTTGGAAATATCTTCATCTTCGAGCAGATAGTTGCGCTGCTGATAGACCACCTGACGCTGATCATTGGCGACATCATCGTATTCCAGCAGGTGTTTACGAATATCAAAGTTGCGCCCTTCGACTTTGCGCTGGGCTTTGACGATGGCATTGGTGACCATGCGATGTTCAATCGACTCACCCTGCTCCATACCCATAGAGCGCATCATATTTTTCATGCGGTCAGAGGCAAATAGACGCATTAGCGGATCTTCAAGGGAGAGGTAAAAGCGCGATACGCCGGGATCACCCTGTCGCCCGGAACGGCCGCGCAACTGGTTGTCGATACGGCGCGATTCATGACGTTCGGTGGCGATAATATGCAGTCCACCGGCTTCGAGAACCGTGGTTTGTCGCTGCTGCCAATCCGCTCTCAATGCTTCCACCTCAGCTTCTGAAGGGTTATCCAGTGCTTTAATTTCAGCTTCGAGGTTGCCGCCAAGGACAATATCCGTACCGCGACCCGCCATGTTGGTGGCGATGGTCACTGCACCCGGACGACCGGCTTCAACAATAATGTTGGCCTCTCGCTCGTGCTGTTTGGCGTTGAGGACGTTGTGTTTAATCTCTGCGCTTTTCAGCATGTTGGAGAGCAGCTCAGAGGTTTCGACCGAGGCGGTACCCACTAGAACTGGCGCACCGGCGGCGGTGATTTCGCCAATATCTTCAATAACGGCGTTAAATTTTTCTTCTTGGGTCAAAAACACCAGATCGTTGAGATCTTTGCGCATCACTTCAACATTGGTCGGGATAACCATTACCTGCAGGCCGTAGATCTGCTGAAACTCGTAGGCTTCTGTGTCGGCGGTACCCGTCATGCCGGCGAGCTTGGCATAGAGTCGGAAGTAATTCTGGAAGGTGGTTGAGGCCAGTGTCTGGCTCTCTTGCTGAATCTCGAGCCCCTCTTTGGCTTCAATTGCTTGGTGAAGCCCCTCGGAGAGACGACGACCGGCCATGGTGCGTCCAGTGTGCTCGTCAATAAGTACTGCCTGACCGCCCTGGACTATATATTCAACATCTTTTTGGAATAGATGATGGGCGCGCAGTGCCGAGTGCACATGGTGTAATAAACCGAGATTAGTTGCCTGATAGAGACTCTCTTCTGGCTGAAGTAGGCCCTCAGTTATCATTATATCTTCGATCTTCTGAAAGCCATCTTCGCTGAGTTCGACCTGACGACTTTTCTCGTCGACAGTGAAATCAACTGGCTCTTCTTCAGTGCCCGCTTCAAGCTGTTGAATCAGTTTATTAACACTGCGATAGAGCGATGAGCTGTCCTGTGCGGCGCCAGAGATAACCAGCGGTGTACGCGCCTCATCGATCAGAATCGAGTCAACTTCATCGATAATCGCAAAGCTCATACCACGCTGAGATTTATCGGTGAGGCGCAGGGCCATATTGTCACGCAGATAGTCAAAGCCAAATTCATTGTTGGTGCCGTAGGTAATATCTGCGGCATAGGCGTCGCGTCGACTACAGGGCTGTGGCTCATCGGATTCGCCGATCAAAAATGAGTTGGCAGCATCCGGGCCCTGATAGGATTGAATGATACCCACGGAGAGTCCCAGCGCTCGGTAGAGCGGGCCCATCCACTGTGCGTCACGGCGCGCGAGATAGTCATTGACGGTAATAACATGCACACCCTCTTCCGGCAGTGCATTGAGATAGGCGGCCAGCGTTGCCACTAGGGTTTTACCTTCACCGGTACGCATCTCGGCAATTCGGCCCTGATGCAGGGTGAGACCACCGATCATCTGTACATCGAAGTGACGCATTCCCATCACTCGTTGGGCGGTCTCGCGAACGACGGCAAAGGCTTCCGGCAATAGTTCATCAAGGGTTTTGCCCTCGGCTAGTTGCTGGCGCAAGCGGACAGTCTCGGCCTTTAGATCGGCATCGCTCAATTCACCGAGACCAGCTTCCAATGCGCTGATTTTATTAACAATTTTTTGAAGCTTACGGACTTCGCGATCATTTTTTGTGCCGAAAACTTTTTTAACCAGATTGGCAAACATTACATTTTTCCATAAATAACGAGAATTAAAGGTTGTTGCTGTTTTGTTAAATATTTATAGCGCTGATATTACAACAGCTTTTACAAAACAGGGGCGCTAAAATTTAAGCGCGGAGTAATTCTTTGGGATATTCAGCGGTGAGTTTTGTGAATATAGCTTGCGGGATCGACAGTGCGACCGTTTTTGAAGACTTCAAAGTGGACATGAGGGCCGGTGGAGCGACCAGAGCTTCCCATGCGGGCGATCTGTTGGCCTTTTTTAACCAGAGTGCCGATCTCAACAAGGTTTTCCTCGTTGTGGGCATAGCGGGTTACAAAGCCATCGCTATGATTTAATTCGATTACATTACCATAGCCACTGTGTTTGCCTGACATTGTGACAACACCAGAGGCAACGGCGACAATGGCTGAGCCACGTTTTCCAGCAAAATCAACACCACCATGCCAGCGCTGATCACCGTGAAACGGGTCTGTGCGCATACCGTATTTTGACGACATCCAGCCTTTGAGGATCGGTCTGCCAGTCACAGCGTGCTCTTTTTCAAGCCGGTTATCTGACATCATCGAGGTGAGAATCTGCAGCTGTGATTCTCGGCTATCCAACTGGCGATCGAGCTTGGCAAACATCGCTGCCAGTTCGTTATGCATGGCCAGCTGGTCAGTTCCGGCAAGTAGCTCCGGCTGTTCTGGGCCACCCAGTCCGGGCGTGGAGGTGAAATCGAACTCACCACTCTCAAGGCTAGCAATCTGTGTAAGGTGTTCGCCGAGAGCATCGAGACGCACAAGTCGGGCGCGCATCTCCGCCAACTTCAGGGTCATGGCGGTAAGGGTATTGTTGGCCTGAGTGCGTCCAGCATCGATTTCGCTCTGCTGAACGACCATCTCGTGCTGCATTTCATTAACGCTATTTTCAAATAACAGTTCCCAGCGACCATCGGCAATCTTTACACCCATCATGGTGCCGGCTGCTACGGGAATACCCAGTAACAACACAGACAGCAGCCCTTTTGCCCAGCTATTGAGCATTAGGGTGCGGGCTTTGTCGGCCCGATTACTGATAAGAATAATTTTCACGACAGAATTTAGCTCGCAGCCATATAGTTGATGGGCACATCCTGGGGGTTATCTTCAAAGGTAACCATTTCCCAGGCATCGGTGTCGGCCATCAGCGCGCGCACCGAGGCGTTATTCAATCCATGACCAGATTTGTGGGCGTTAAATTCACCGATCAGGCTATTGCCCAGCAGATATAAGTCGCCGATAGCATCGAGTATCTTATGTTTGACGAATTCATCTTCGTAACGCAGGCCGTCTTCATTCAAAATCTGAAATTCATCGACGACAATGGCGTTTTCAAAGCTGCCGCCGCGGGCCAGACCCACTGAGCGCAGATATTCAAACTCGTGCATAAAACCAAAGGTTCTGGCACGGCTGACCTCTTTGACAAACGAGGTGGTCGAGAAATCAATGCTCGCAGATACCGCATGGTGCTTGAAAACTGGGTGATCAAAGTCGATAACAAAGTTGACCTTAAAGCCATCAAAGGGCTTAAAAGTGGCGACTTTATCGTCTTGTTTTATGGTCACATCACGCTTGATACGGATAAATTTCTTGGCGGCGTCCTGCTCGCAGATACCGGCGGATTGCAGAAGGAACACGAAGGGTCCGGCGCTGCCGTCCATAATTGGGATTTCCGGTGCCGATACATCGACAATCACGTTGTCGATACCGAGGCCGGCAAAGGCGGAGAGTAAGTGCTCCACAGTGGAGACGCGAACATCGCCATTCATTAATGTGGTGGACAGCGTTGTGTCACCAACATTTTCAGCTTTAGCGGCAATTTCTACAACGGGATCTAGGTCTGTACGACGGAAAACAATACCGCTATCAGGTTCAGCGGGATGCAGGGTGAGATAAACTTTTTCACCGGTGTGGAGACCCACGCCAGTGGCACGTATCACATTTTTTAACGTGCGTTGTTTGATCATACCCGAGCTCTCTTAGACGTTTCTAATACAAAGCTCGCGATATTAACAGACAAGCCCCTCTATCACCAAGATTTTAAATCTGAGGCGAAGGTGACCGAGGGGCCTTCATACAGGCGCTATATTCAGTCTGCTTGCTTGCGTAAAAACGCTGGAACATCCAAATAATCGAGCTCTGGATCAGCATTCAGGTCCATCTGACGCGCGGCCGACTGGGCTGAACCACGCACACGTCTGGTTACAGTTGGCTTGGATAGACTACCGTAATCTACCTCACCCTGGGCTGTGCGTGGTGGATTATCGACCACAACACTCATTGGCACGGTTTTTTCACCGGGCTCTTTCAAACCTGTGGCAACTACAGTCACACGCAGCTGATCGGTTAATTCCGGGTCAAATACGCTACCGACAATCACGGTGGCATCTTCGTCAGAGAAGTCGCGGATAATATTACCCACATCTTCAAACTCACCCAGAGTCAGGTCGTAACCACTGGTGATATTAACCAGAATACCTTTGGCACCCTGTAGGTTGATATCTTCGAGCAGTGGGCACTTGATAGCACTTTCGGCAGCGATAATTGCGCGATCTACACCAGAAGCTTCACCGGTTCCCATCATCGCCATGCCCATTTCAGACATAACCGTGCGAACATCGGCGAAATCGACATTAATAAGTCCTTCGAGCAGGATTAAATCAGCAATGCCCTGAACCGCTCCAAACAGCACATTGTTGGCCTGTTTAAAGGCATTGATCACGGTCATCTCTTTGCCGAGTACCTGCAAGAGTTTTTCGTTGGGTACGATAATCAGTGAATCAACGCGCTCTTTGAGCTGGGCGATACCCTGATTGGCAATATCCATACGCTTGCGACCTTCAAAGGCAAACGGGCGCGTCACTACACCGACGGTGAGGATGCCCATATCTTTGGCCACTTCGGCAATCACCGGTGCGGCACCAGTACCGGTTCCACCACCCATACCTGCGGTGATAAAGACCATATCGGCACCTTCAATCGCCTGAGCAATACGCTCTTTGTCTTCCAGTGCAGCCTGACGGCCGATTTCCGGATTGGCTCCAGCACCCAAACCTTTGGTCAGGGTTCCACCCAACTGCAGGATGGTCGCTGTTTCCAGATCATTTAATGACTGAGCATCGGTGTTGGCACAGATAAACTGCACGCCATCGATACTGCTCTCGATCATATGGCGAACTGCGTTACCGCCGCCACCGCCGACTCCGATTACTTTAATATCTGCATTCTTTGGAATGCTCTCTACTATTTCAAACATATGTTACCCCTTAGTTGCGCCTCTCAATTAAAAACAACAGCCATCATTGTTGATGACAGTTACAAACCACCCTGGAACCAACCTTTGGCTTTTTCAAACCAACTTGGCCCCGATCCATTATTCGACTCTCCGGCACTTTCTTTACGCTGTGCCTGAGCGCCAAAATGCAGCAATCCAACCCCTGTTGAGTAGATTGGATTATTGACAATATCTGCCAATCCTTTGACGTTGACCGGTGTGCCAATTCGCACTGGCATATGGAATATTTCCTCGGCCAGTTCAACCACACCTTCCATCTTTGATGTACCACCGGTAAGTACCACACCGGCGGCGATTAACTCTTCATAACCACTGCGTCGCAGCTCGCTCTGAATCAGCGTAAAGAGTTCGTCATAGCGCGGCTCGACCACCTCGGCCAGAGACTGTCTCGACAGGTCGCGCGCTTCGCGATCGCCGACACTGGGTACCTTGACGGTCTCTTCCGGACGCGCCAATTTGGCCAGTGCACAGGCATATTTAACTTTTAGTTCTTCGGCATGAGGTGTCGGCGTGCGCAGTGCCATGGCGATATCATTGGTCACCTGATCACCGGCTATTGGAATTACGCCGGTGTAGCGAATTGCCCCTTCTGTAAAGATGGCGATATCCGAAGTGCCGCCGCCGATATCGACTAGGGCAACACCGAGCTGCTTCTCATCATCGGTGAGCACCGCGTGACTTGAAGCCAGTTGCTCAAGGGTAATATCGTCAACATCTAGACCACAGCGCCGAATACACTTTTTAATATTCTGCGCGGCGTTAGCGGCACAGGTCACCAGATGTACCTTGGCTTCAAGACGCACACCGGACATACCAATCGGCTCGCGGACGCCCTCTTGGTCGTCGATAATATATTCCTGCGGCAAGACGTGAAGGATTTCCTGATCCGCCGGAATCGCGACGGCTCTAGCCGCATCAATCACTCTATCCACATCCATATCCTGCACTTCACGATCGCGAATCGCGACGATGCCGTGGGAGTTAAGACTGCGAATATGGCTGCCGGCAATACCCGCATACACCGAGTGAATTGAACAACCAGCCATCAGCTCCGCCTCTTCGATAGCGCGCTGAATCGAGTTGACGGTGGCTTCAATATTGACCACCACCCCTTTCTTGAGACCTGAGGATGGATACATACCTGTACCTATAATCTCAATATCTCCGCGCGGACCAACCGAGCCGACGATGGCGACGATTTTGGAAGTACCAATATCCAGTCCGACGATCATATTTTCTTCATTTTCACTAGCCATAATTTTTTCCTCAGCAACTCTCTGTTATGCCTGAACAGCGCCTGCTATCTTTTTTCGATTGCCTTCAAAAGTGTCATGCCACGCTTCGACCAATGCACCGTCTTTCCATGCTACGGCGAGCCCATTGGGGTAACGCAGATCTATAGTCTTAATATGTTTCAACTGCTGGCTGAGGCCTGCGGCCCAAACCCTGGTAAAACGTCTAATTTTTTCACTGACCTGATCGCGACCAATCACCAGTCGCACACCGGTCGCTGTATCGATAAACCAGACACCGAGACTGTCGCGCTTGAGCTCGGCAATCTTCAGCCCAGTAGGTATCAGCAACTCAGCCATCAGCTGATAGTTCTCCATCATGTCTCTAGAGCCACCAAAATCGGCACGCAGTACTGGCAGTGCACCGAGATGACTGTTGTTTTCAATTAACAGCTCTTCGCCCAATCGATTGAGAAAGCCCTTTTCACCCCAGCGGGCAATCGGCACCTCTTCAATCACTTCAACTTTGAGTATCGATGGCCATTCGCGGCGCACACTGACTTCATCCACCCAGGGGTGCTCGCGAAGTACATCGCTGAGACGACTCAGATCGACACTTAAAAAGCCGCCATCTATTTCTTTAACCACCAGCTCGGAGAGCTCTGCGGTTTCTAAAAAAGTAAAATTGCCACCAATCATCACATTGGTCAGTGGCTTGTCGATCTGCTTGTAAAGCAGACCGGCACCGTAAATCACCAGGGCCAACACAGCGAGTAGCAGCACTGTCGAAAGACTGCTAAATACATTTGTAACAACCGCGTTGTTAGCAGCTGCCTGATCTGTCTTGCGGTTAGCGCCGCGGCGATTCTGGGTAGCCATTACAGGGATACCTCGAGCACTTTTTCGACTAGCTGATCAAAGCTTAAGCCAGCCGCTTTGGCTGCCATGGGTACCAGACTGTGGCTGGTCATTCCCGGCACTGTATTAACTTCCAACAATTGGAAATTGCCCTGCCCATCAACCATCACATCAACACGACCCCAGCCGCGACAACCGACAGAATCAAAGGCCTGCAAACAGAGCTCCTGCAGCTCCTGCTCGCGGTGCTCGGACAACTCACTGGGACACAGATACTGGGTCTGGTCTGAAAAGTATTTGGCCTGGTAATCATAAAATTCAGCATTGGATTCAATGCGGATTGATGGCAGTACATGGCCATCTAAAATAGCTACGGTATATTCAGGGCCGGGCAACAGTGGCTCGGCAATTACCGCTACCTGTTGATCACTATCGGATGTCGCCGCATCTCGCCAGGCCTTTTCCAACTGCTCGGCGGTCGCCGCGCGGCTCATACCAATACTGGAACCTTCACAGGCCGGCTTAACCATCACTGAGCCACCCAGTCGTTCGAGTGTTGCCACCCAATCGCAATTCGCCTCTAGCAATGCAAAATCTGTGGTTGGCAGACCCATGCCCTGCCACATCTGCTTGCAGCGCAACTTATCCATTGCCAGTGCCGAGGCTAAAACACCACTACCGGTATAGGGCAGATTGAGATATTCCAGCGCGCCCTGCAGGGTACCGTCTTCACCGCCCTCGCCATGTAGGGCGATAAATACGCGATCCAACTTATAGTCCGGCAACTGTTGCAGTAGGTTTTCACCGGTATCTATAGCCACAACATCGACACCCAGATTTTGCAGTGCTTCAAGAATAGCTGCGCCACTCATCAGTGACACTTCACGCTCTGAGGATGTGCCACCGTAAAGCAGACCGACACGACCGAATTTCTCAATCATTGCACTACTCACGAGACCCCCTTCTCGGCTTTGGCCTTTCCGAGACCACCATCCGCTAAAAGAGCCACGAGTTTGTTGACACTGCCAGCACCCTGGGTAATCACCAAATCATTGTCCTGCACCAACTCATTGATCAGTGTTGGCACTTCTTCAATGGTTTCAATATAAATGGGATCCAAGGCACTGCGCTGGCGAATACTGCCGCAGAGATTCTTGCTACCGGCGCCGGCAATCGGCTCTTCACCGGCGGCATATACAGCCAACACAATCAATACATCCACCTCGGCCAATACCTTGACGAAATCTTCGTAGAGATCGCGGGTGCGGGTGTAGCGATGGGGTTGGAAAATCATCACCAGACGCTTGTCCGGCCAGCCGGCGCGAACTGCATCAACAGTGGCTTTGATTTCGGTGGGATGATGGCCATAATCATCGACTAACATCGCCTTTCCATTCACGGCAACCGGGTATTCACCGTAAATTTCAAAGCGTCGACCAACGCCACCGAATCTGTTTAACCCGTCAATAATTGCCTGATCGGAAATTCCTTCATCACTGGCAACTGCAATCGCGGCCGCAGCATTGAGCGCATTGTGCTCGCCGGGGATATTCAAACTGATATTCAACGCCGCCAGACCATCCGGGCGTTGAATAACAAAGTGACTGCGATTCTGTTCAATGCGCATATCTTTAATACGGTAGGCGGCATCTTCACTAAAGCCGTAAGTCAATATTGGCCGCGCCACATCGACCAGCAGATCGCGAATAACCTGATCGTCTATACACATCACTGCGAGACCGTAAAACGGCAGGTTGTGCAAAAATTCAATATAGGTTTTGGTCAGGTTATTAAAATCGAAATCATAGGTCTCCATATGATCGGCTTCGATATTGGTGACCACGGCAACCATCGGCTGCAGATGCAGGAACGAGGCATCGCTCTCATCGGCTTCAGCGACCAGATAGCGACTGCCACCCAGTTTGGCATTGGTGCCGGCGCTGTTGACACGGCCGCCGACCACAAAGGTTGGATCGCGGCCATCTTCGGCAAAAATTGCCGTGATTAAACTGGTTGTAGTGGTTTTTCCATGGGTGCCGGCAATCGCAATACCGTGGCGATAGCGCATCAGCTCGGCAAGCATTTCAGCGCGTCGCACCACCGGAATACCCTGCTTTCTCGCCGCGGCGATTTCGGTATTTTCCAATGTCACTGCGGAGGACTTAACCACCACATGAGCACCCTGAATATTTTCTTCACGGTGGCCAATAAACACGGTTGCACCGGCATCGGTAAGGCGCTTAATACTCGGCCCAGGGTTGATATCCGAACCGGATATTTCATAGCCCTGATTGAGTAGCACTTCGGCAATACCACACATGCCACTTCCGCCAATACCCACAAAATGGATACGGCGAATTCGTCGCATTTCCGGTGGCTGGAAGTCTGTGCTTTTACTCACAACCCACCTCCATACAAACGTTGGCAACCCGCGAAGCGGCTCCGGTTTTAGATAGTTCGCGAGCGCGCATGGCCATGTCCAACAGTCGGCTGCGACTGTTACATAATGTAGTAATTTCTTCGGCCAACATTGTCGCGGTAAGCTCTTTTTGCTGAATCATTGTGGCTGAACCCTGTTCAACCAGAAGCTCGCCATTAACCGTCTGGTGATCATCAATGGCGTAGGGAAAGGGAATAAGTATTGAGCCTAAACCTGCACAGGTCAGCTCAGCTACTGTCAGCGCACCGGCGCGGCAGATAGCGAAATCAGCCCAACTATAGGCCTCATCCATCTTGTCTATAAATGGCACAACCTGCGCCTCAACGCCTGCGGCTTGATACAGCGCTTGGGTCTGTTCGCAGTGCAACTTGCCAGTCTGGTGCATCACCTGTGGGCGTATTGATGAATCAACCAGTGCCAGTGCCTGGGGCAGAATTTTATTTATAGCCAGAGCACCGCGACTGCCACCCAGAACCAATAGCTTTACAGCGCCAGTTCTGTCGGCAAAACGCTTATCTGGCGAACTCATATTGGCAATGCTTGGTCGCACTGGATTGCCGCACCATTCGCCGCGCTTTAATGCGTCGGGGAAGCCCTGCATTACCCGGCGGGCAATACGTGCAACAATACGATTGGTGGTTCCAGCGACGGAATTCTGTTCATGAATAACAATCGGAATGCCTTTAAGGCGTGCCGCTACTGCACCTGGGCCGGAGGCAAAGCCACCCATTCCCAATACCACTTGCGGCTTATATTCGCCGAGTACTGACAGCGACTGGCGAATTGAGCGCCACAGCAGTAAGGGTGCTTTTAGCAGGGCTATTAGTCCGCGGCCACGAATACCTTCGATATCCAGATAATTGAGCTTAAACCCATTGGATGGCACTAACTCTGCCTCGATACCAGCTCTGGTTCCCAACCAGGAGACGCCGACATCTGCAGCGCGTAACTCTTCAGCCACCGCCAGTGCCGGGAACACATGACCGCCAGTGCCGCCGGCCATAATCATTACTTTGCAGGGCATCTTAGCTTCCACGGCTGACCCTCCTGATAACCTGAGTATCCGCGTGCATTTCGTGGCTGATACGCAACATCATGCCGACCATGCCGCAGGTCACCAACAGACTGCTGCCGCCATAGCTAACAAATGGCAGGGTCAGGCCTTTGGTGGGCAATAGCCCCGCATTGACGCCGAGGTTAATAAAGGTTTGGCCACTAATTAAAAGACCGAAGCCAATTAGCAAAAATGCGCCGTACCAGTATTCCTGAGCTACTGCTCGTTTGCCGAGATGGAAAATTCTCAGCACTAGCATGCTGTATAAACCGAGCAAGCATAGAACGCCGACAAAGCCAAATTCTTCGGCAAAAATAGCGAAGACAAAATCTGTATGGGCCTCAGGCAGATAGAGCATCTTCTGCACCGACTGACCGAGGCCAACGCCAAACCATTCTCCGCGACCAAAGGCGATTAATGACTGGGTTAACTGGTAACCGGAATCAAAACGGTGCGACCAGGGGTCGAGGAAAGTGCTCAGGCGTGCAACTCGGTAAGGCGCAGCTTCAGCAACTAAATAGACCAATGCTGCACCAGCAAATAGCAGTAACAGGTAGTGCCAGAATTTTGTTCCGGTTAAGAACAGCATCACCATAAAGGTGGCAGCCAGAACTACGGTTGAACCGAAGTCGGGCTCCATCAGCAGCAGTAATAGTGGCACTGACAAAACCCCGAGAGGCTTCGCCCAATCTCGCCAGTCATCACCAAAATTTTCACGGCGCTTATCAAAATAACTGGCCAGAAAAACCACCGTGGCTACTTTGGCAAGCTCAGAGACCTGTAATGTCATACCGCCCAGTGATAACCAGCGACGGCTGCCATTCACTTCGCGACCTATACCTGGCACCAAGACCAACAAGAGCAGAAAAATAGCCAGCAGCATCCACAGTCGACTGTAGTCAGACCAGGCTGTTGGCGGCATCAAAAAGGCGAAGCCCATGGCGCAGCCGGCGATAACCAGATAGATCAGATGGCGCTTAACAAAGAAAAATTCATTGCCATAGTTATGCTCGGCATAACTAAAGGATGCCGAGGCGACCATCACCAGGCCTATGGACAATAGCGCCAGCACAGAGACCAGCAAGGGCATATCTATATGCCACACAGGTCTTGTGATCGCGGAATAATTAAATGGCATGCTTAAATTCATACTGCCACCGCCTGAACTGCGCTCTGGAAACAGCGACCGCGCTGCTCAAAACCGGAGAACATATCAAAGCTGGCGCAGGCCGGTGAGAACAGAACAATATCTCCCGACTCGGCAATGGCAGCAGCTTTGCACACGGCATTTTCTAGCGAATCAAACTGTTGCACTTCGCTACTGCCACCGAGTGCACTGGCAATCTGTGAGGCATCTTCGCCAAACAGTGCCGCCAGTTTTACAAACTCTGTAACCGGCTTTTGTAACTTGGCAAAATCCTGTCCTTTGCCCTGCCCGCCAGCAATCAAAATTAGGTTGGCTTGCACGCTATCGCCAAAGCCATTTAATGCGGCAATCGTGGCTCCAACATTGGTACCTTTGGAATCATCTATATACATCACGTTGTCGATAGTGGCGATATGCTCACAGCGGTGGGGCAAACCTTTATAGGTTCGCAGCGTTTCCAACATTGCCGTCATATCGAGATCTGCAGCCTGACCCAACGCCAGAGCTGCCAGTGCATTGGCGGTATTATGAGTGCCTTTAATTGCCACATCGGCGACCAACATTAGTGGCTCTAAGCCACAGGCTAACCACTGTTGCCCATCTTGCTCGAGCAGACCAAAGCTACCCAGATCAGGTTTATTTAAACCAAAACTGCCCTGCTTAACAGTGGTGGATAAAAGTGGATTGGTCAGGGGATCCTGACGGTTATTAATCACGGTGCTGGCACCGAGGAAAATACGGTGTTTGGCGGCGTGGTATTGCTGAAGTCCCGCGTAGCGATCCATATGGTCTGGACTAATATTGAGTAGTCCGGCAATAGCGCCGCGCGTGTCTGTAACCAGTTCAAGCTGAAAGCTTGAGAGCTCGATCACGTAAAGCTGGTGGCGCTGGTCGAGCAGATCGAGCATTGGCGTACCGAGATTGCCACCAACACCGACACTCAGGCCACAGGCCTCAGCCATTTTGCCCAGTAAGCTGGTCACTGTGCTCTTACCATTGGAACCAGTAATCACAATGACCGGTGCCGCGGCCTGCTCGAGAAATAGCTCGACATCGCCGATCAGCTTAACGCCGCTCTCGCGGGCGGCAACCAGTGCTGGCTCTGCAAGTGAAACGCCGGGGCTGACCACAACGCGATCAAAGCCGAGCAGTAAATCATCAGTAAAGGGCCCTAACACCAGAGAGACATCTGGATATTGCAGGCGAACTTCTGAGAGACGCGGCGGTTCAGTGCGGCTGTCGGCAAACACAAAAGACTTTCCGATTGACGACAAAAATCGCGCCGCAGACAGACCGGTGGCACCCATGCCAACGATAGCTGTATTGCGGTTAGTTGCGATTAAATCTGTCATCATTTTATTCAATATCTCTATTTATCTAGCTGTTTACTTATCTAAGTTTTAAGGTGGCCAATCCAACCAGAACCAGCACAACGGTAATAATCCAGAAACGCACAATCACGCGCGGCTCTGGCCAACCTTTTAATTCATAGTGATGGTGCAGTGGTGCCATACGGAAAATACGCTTGCCTGTAAGCTTGAATGAAGCCACCTGCAAGATTACTGAAACCGTTTCAATAACAAATACGCCACCCATAACAACCAATACAATTTCCTGACGAACAATCACCGCGATCACACCCAGCGCAGCACCTAGTGCCAGCGAGCCAACATCGCCCATAAAGACCATTGCCGGGTAGGTGTTAAACCACAGAAACCCAAGACCGGCGCCACAGAGCGCGGCACTAAAAATAAGCAGTTCGCCAGCACCGCTGATATAGGGAATATGGAGGTATGAGGCAAACTGAAAGTTACCGGTTAAATAGGCTATTAGGCCCAGCGCACCACCGACCAGAACGGTTGGCAGAATCGCCAGACCATCGAGGCCATCGGTAAGATTTACCGCATTGCTGGTACCGACAATAACGAAGTAGGTAAAGAGGATATAAAACGGCCCGAGATTGAGGGCAACATTTTTAAAGAACGGAACTATCAGTTCTAATTCTGCTGGTGATGCGGCGTTGGCAAACAAGAATACAGCTGCCGCCAGACCGCAGATTGACTGCCAAAAATACTTCCAACGCGCGGGAAGACCGCGCGGATTTTTGTGCACAACCTTGCGGTAATCATCCACCCAGCCAATCAGACCAAAGCTGCCAGTGACTCCAAGCACCACCCAGATATAGACATTTTCAAGATTTGCCCAGAGCAACGTGCTGATAAATATAGCTACCAAAATAAGCGCCCCGCCCATGGTTGGGGTGCCCGCTTTACTGAGGTGACTCTGCGGACCGTCACTGCGTATAGCCTGACCCATCTGCAAATCATTGAGCAAGCGAATAACTCGAGGCCCAAGCACCCAACAGATAGCCAGTGCCGTAATCACTGCAAAAATACCGCGCAACGTGAGGTATTTAATCACCGAAAAGGGACTGTAAAATTGACTTAAATAATCAGCAAGCCATATCAACATTAGGAATTCTCCGTCAATAACATATCCACTACCAAATCCATTTGAGAACTGCGCGACCCCTTAACTAAAATAGTCAAGTCGCTGCTTTTACCCTCTTTTAGAAGGGCTAATTTCAATAAGTCTAAATCTTCAAAATGCTCGCCATTAAACGCTGCACTTGCAAACGCACTTAAATGACCCAGGGTATAAAACGCATCAATTCCGGACTTCACAGCGTATTCGCCAACCTGCTGATGAAGCTGTTCTTCATCGGTGCCCAGCTCAGCCATATCGCCAAGCACCATTACTTTGCGACCGGCACTATTGGCGAGTACATCTATGGCGGCACGGACCGAGGAGGGACTGGCGTTGTAGCTATCGTCGATAATGACGCCACCGCTCGGCAGAGTTTTTATCTCTAGTCGACGGGCGGGGGATGCGGCCATTTCCAGTCCGGCGGCTATCTGCTCGAGATTGGCACCGGCGGCAGCGGCGCAGGCTGCGGCGGCCAGTGCATTGCTTACCGAGTGCTGACCGGGAATAGACAGTGTGACTGTTTGACTGCCAATGGCTGTACGCAAGCTAAATTGGCAGCAACCGTTATCCAGAACCTGTATATTTGCGGCGCTAATATCTGCGACTGAGTTGTCCATTGAGAACGTTATGCATTTTCTACTGCCAATCAAATCACGCCACTGATCGGTCCAAGGCTGATCGATATTTAGAACTGCTGTACCTGACTCTTGGAGCCCGCTGTAGATTTCGCCCTTGGCAGAAGCTACACCTTCAATACTGCCAAAACCTTCAATATGGGCTAGCTGAACATTATTGATCAGGGTTATATGGGGCTTGGCAATCGAGCACAGATAGCCAATCTCACCGCCACCACTGGCGCCCATTTCAATCACTGCAAAGTCGGCATCGGCTTCCATCGACAGCAGGGTTAGAGGTACACCAATATGGTTGTTGAAATTACCCTTGGTGAAGTGTACTGAGCCTAGCTGCCCGAAAATCGAGGCAATTAATTCTTTAACCGAGGTCTTGCCAGTACTTCCGGTTACCGCTACCACAGTGCCGGTAAACTTTTCGCGCTGTAGCTGTGCCAACTGACCCAGAGCTACAGTGGTGTCCTCAACCACCCACTGTGCTAGCGGCAGTTGCTTGTCGACTTTGGATACCACTACGCCGCTAGCTTTGTCGGCAACTTGATCGAGATATTTATGCGCATCCAGACGCTCACCAATCAGAGCAACAAATAGATCGCCGGCTTCGGTTTTGCGGCTATCAATAGATACGGCGTTAAACTCTGCATCAATATTAGAGTTTGAACCCGGATTAAAACCCGAATTAAAAAGAGTCCCGCCAAAGCGAACCGCGGCATCCGTAAGGCGCAGACTGGCGATCATTGATCAGCTCCTTGGCGAGAGCGCAATGCAAGCCTGGCTTCAGCCTGATCACTAAACGGCAGTCGCTCAGCACCGAGAATTTGATAATCCTCATGGCCTTTACCGGCAATCAAAATCACATCCTCGGGCTCAGCATTAGCAATAGCAGTGCGAATAGCATCCCTGCGATCCACAACCGCAGATACATCACGGGTGATGCCCAGAAGAACCTGGTCAATAATTTTTTCTGGCGACTCGCTACGCGGGTTGTCGCTGGTAACAATAATTTTATCGGCGCGATGATCGGCAACTTTACCCATCTCGGCGCGCTTGCCGATATCGCGGTCGCCACCACAGCCAAACACCACCCAAAGATTGCCACGACAGTGACGGCGCAGCGCCTGCAGTGCTTTTTCCAGCGCATCAGGAGTGTGCGCGTAATCAATCACGACAGACGGGCGGGCACTGGCATCAACCAATTCCATACGCCCAGCAACGGCGGTCAATGCAGATGCTGCCTGAAGAATTTTATCCAGAGCAAAACCCTGTACACCGGCGGCACCAATAACCGCCAATAGGTTGGCGAGATTGAACTTACCTAACAGGGATGACTTGAGTCGCCCCTTTCCCCAGGGAGTGACAATCTCTGCATCTATACCTGAGGCGTCAATTAAAATGCGGTCGCAGTGAATATCAGCGCTGTGATTTTCAACGCTATAACTGATGCCATTAACCAATGGATCAAGATTTGCCAGTATTAGGCGACCCACATTGTCATCAAGATTGATCACTGCATGTTTAAGGCCAGCCATGGCAAAAAGTCGCGCTTTGGCGGCGGCATAGCTGTTTATATCGCCGTGATAGTCGAGATGGTCGCGGGTTAAATTGGTAAATACTGCGGTATCTATTTGCAGCCCGGCTACGCGACGCTGAACAAGACTATGGGAAGAGACTTCCATGGCGATACGTTTGGCGCCTGCATCACGCAACTCTGCAAAAATTCTCTGTACAGAAATTGCGTCAGGTGTAGTTAACCCAGAAGCTGTTGGCTGGTTGCCACTTAACCCATAACCCAGAGTGCCAATAAACCCAGTCGACTCATCAAGTAGCGTAAATAGCTGCGCCAATAGCTGTGAGCAAGTGGTCTTACCATTGGTTCCGGTAATCGCTGTCACCGGTATCTGGCGCGACGGCTGGCCATAAAATACGCCGGCAATATCTGAGATATATTCGCTCAACTTAGGCACGGTGATAACTGGCACTGCACAGTTAGAAACATCTACACCCTGCTCAGCCAGAACAGCTGTAGCGCCATTATCTACAGCCTCGGCAATATATTGTGCACCATCTGTCTGGGTACCTTTTACCGCGATAAACAGATCGCCATCGACAACCAATCGGCTATCGAGAGCTAGACCGGTAATACCGATTTGCGGACAGCTACTGGTATCAATAAAGTCAGCGAGAAGTTCATCGAGCCTGATTGCCGGCGATTGAGTCAGGGGCATCATGGATTCCCTCGCTTCGCCATTATTGCTTTTAAACTGGCAATATTGCGATTTACATCCATACTGTCTGGGGTGACTTGCAACAGACGCAACGCATTGCCTGTCACTTCCGAAAACACCGGGGCTGCCACCAGGCCACCATAGTAATCACCCTCTCCGGGCTCATCAATCACAACAACAGTGACTAAACGCGGATTGTCTACTGGCGAGAGGCCGGCAAAGATTGACATATAACGATGATCATCATAACCACCGCCAGCCTTAACCTTGTGCACGGTTCCGGTCTTGCCGCCCACTGAGTAACCATCAATCATGGCGCGCTTGCCGGTGCCTTTAGCACCCACCGCCGTCTCCAGCATTGCGCGAATACTTTGCACCAATTGCGCATCGACCACCTGTACAGTTTCCGGCGCTGCTTCAATTGCTGTCATGCTGACTTCACGGCGGAGGCCATTATTTGCCAAAATAGAATAGGCTCTAGCCAACTGTAAGGAGGAGGCACTCAAACCATGCCCAAATGCAAAAGTCGCCTGAGTGACCGGATCCCATTTTCGATGGGCGGGAAGATTCCCTGCAGTCTCGGCAGGGAATCCGCTGCCAATAACTTCACCAAAACCCATGCGCTCAAAAAGCTCGCGGGTTGAATTTGGATTTAATTCCAATGCGATTTTGGTGGTGCCCACCTGACTAGACTTGGTAAGAATGCCAGCCATATCCAAGTTGCCGTAATCGCGGTAATCAACAAATGTTTTATAAGAAACTTTCAGGTAACCGGGGCTGGTATTAATCACCGACTCAGGCTCAAACTTACCGCTCTCGAGCGCTGCCAACATAGTGAAAGGCTTCACCGTGGAGCCGGGCTCCATAATATCGGTCACTGCGCGGTTGCGAATGGATTCGGGACGCAGGTTGGAGCGATCATTGGGATTAAACGATGGCTGATTGGCCATCGCCAATACTTCACCAGTCTGCACGTCGAGCACCACCACTGAGCCCGACTTTGCCTGATGCTTTTGCACAGAGGCTTTTAAAGCGCGGTAAGCGGCATACTGCACACGCAGATCGATACTCAATTTTAAACTGTTACCCGGGCTGGCCGGCTTAATTAGCGCAATATCCTTAATCACTCGACCCGCGAGATCCTTAACCACTTTTTTAGAACCTGACTCGCCAGTTAAAAAGGCGTTGTAGGCAAGCTCCATGCCCTCCTGACCATCATCATTGATATCGGTAAAGCCAACTAGCTGTGCAGTAACTTCACCGGCGGGATAGAAGCGCTTGTATTCCTGACGACCAGAAACACCGGGAATGCGCAGATCTAAAATGCGCTCAGCTTCCGGAGTCGGCAACTGGCGCGCCAGATACATAAATGATTTTTTGCGGTAGCGTTTTAAACGACCCTGCAGCTGCGACAGGGATATATCGAGGGCCACCGCAAGTTTTTCCACATCGGCAGCCGAGGCACTCTCTTGAATACGCTTGGGATTGGCGATTAGCGTAGTAACCGGCGTACTGATCGCCAGCGGCTCGCCATTTCTATCGGTAATTAAGCCGCGATGAGCGGGGATATCTTCTTTGCGGATTGAACGAGCATCGCCCTGATTCTGCAGAAAATCGCGGCCATGTTCTTCGCTGGGCATAATCTGTAACTGAGCGATTTTACCGCCAACAACCACCGGCAGTAAGGCCAGGATCAACATTACAAAGTAGTAACGCCAGCGCGGTATAACATGTTTTACCGTTTTCTTGGCCACTGTTATTGCTTCACCATCATAATTTCTTGGGGCTGCGGACCATGCATATTCAGACTGTCCTTAGCCATAGTTTCTATCCGCTGCAGTGATCCCCAGGCGCTCTGTTCAAGTAAATATTTACCGTAAGCGACCTGTAGTTGATTCTTCTCGCGCTCGAGAGCAGTCAACTGGTCATACTTCTGTCTACATACATGGCTGACAAAGGCCACTGCCAAGGCACTGCTGAGCACTAACATCCAGAGCACAGCTATGCGCACTGTGCCGCTCATGCAACACGCTCTGCAATGCGCATCACTGCGCTGCGCGAACGCACATTGCCATCTACCTCAGAGCCTTGCGGCTTTATCGCTTTACCAATTTTTTTCAGGCGCACACCGCGCTCTACATCTCTGACCGGCAAGTTTTTTGGCAACTGTATGCCGCGTTCCTGATCGCGAATAAAGCGCTTCACCTTGCGGTCTTCCAGCGAGTGAAAACTGATCACTACCAGTCGTCCACCCACCTGCAATAAATCTATAACCTGTCCCAACAACGCACTCAGATCATCCAGTTCGCGATTGATAAAAATTCGAATCGCCTGAAATGCCTTGGTCGCTGGGTGCCTACCGCGCTCCCATGCCGGGTGCGCATCTGCCAAAATCTTTGCCAACTGTACTGTTCTGGTAATTGGCGCAGTTGCCCGCTCACGAACCACCGCGGCGGCCATGCGACGCGCAAAGCGCTCTTCGCCATACTCTTTGATTACCTGGGCAATATCGGCCTCTGCCGCACTGGCAATCCAATCTGCTGCTGACAATCCAGAGCTTGTATCCATTCGCATATCCAGTGGTCCATCACGCATAAAACTAAAGCCGCGCTCAGCCTGATCGAGCTGCGGTGAAGAAACGCCGAGATCAACCAGCACACCGGTTAACTCTCTGCCTTCCAACATATCGCCCATATCGGCAAACGAGCCATGGACGAGGGTCAATCTACTGTCATCGGCAAACCGCTCACGGCCTGCTTCAATAGCCTGGGGATCTTTATCGATCGCCAGCACTCGGCCTTTATCAGATAGCTTTGAAAGCAGCTCAGCGGTATGACCGCCGCGCCCAAAGGTGCCATCTACATAAAAACCATCTGGATCTATAACCAGCGCGTCAACAGCCTCACGGAGTAATACTGTTGTGTGCTCTGGCTTTTCAACGTTATTCACAGGCACCTACCAAGAGAGATTCTTTAAAGCTTCCGACATGTTCTCGCGGTCGAGAAGCATACTCCGATAAGTTTCCTGAGATTTTTCACGCTCGGCGTTCCAGTTTTCTTCAGACCAAATTTCCAAACGCTGCGTACGGCCCACCAGAACAAGTTTTTTCTCAAGCTGCGCATAACCGCGCAATTCTGGTGGAATAAGAATTCGTCCACTGCCATCGACCTGCAAGTCTTTCGCCTGACCCACAACGAAACGACTGAGCATTTCACCGAGATCATCCATGGCTGGCAGTGCGGCAACTTTTTCTTCAAATTTTTTCCATTCCGGAAGCGGCGAGAGCGTTAGGCAGGTAGACTTCATATCGATAGTGATGACCAGATCACCACGGCAGATTTCATCGAGCAGGGCTCGGTAGCGAGTCGGAATTGCCATCCGGCCCTTAGTATCCATATTGATTGGATCACTACCTTTAAACACTTTATGCCCTTTCTCTAGTTAAAGCGGTCTAGATTCGCCACTTTTTGCCACTATTACCCATATGTGTACACTATTGGCAGGCAGAGGCAAAGTCAAGCATCGATCAAGGCTAAAAAAGTGAGTAAAATCAGTAAGTTCCGACAATTTACTGAGTTCCCGCGGAGTATGACTAGAGGGGCTAAATAATTAGCAATATAAAACATAAACGTAAAGCTAGAAGTTAATGTAACTTCTAGCTTTATTGGTTTTTAAGAATAATTTGAACTATAAATTTATTTTTATAGATCTAAACGAAATATCCCATCTGAGCAGATAAGATAAAAAATTAGTTGAGTTGACCGATAAGCCGGGTTCTGTCGTGGACAGTCATTCATCTGGGACAAACGTCGCCGTTTGCCTCAAGCAACCTACCCGTTCCCAACGCGGGTCGCGCCATACGGGAA
>Ga0209119_1001201_pt1 | contig 25873 bp, 24 predicted proteins | sample COG_03_FD_184747 | JGI IMG/M metagenome (GOLD analysis project Ga0209119, IMG submission 184747) | Pelagic Microbial community sample from North Sea - COGITO 998_met_03 (SPAdes) (version 2) | ecosystem: Environmental > Aquatic > Marine > Neritic zone/Coastal water | place: Helgoland, sampling...
GCAAAATACTAAAAAAATAAATTAAGAGTGAAAATGTCAAACATTAAAAATCATTTTATACCAGTTGTTGTGGAAGATTATTATCCAAAGGTCACGGAAAGACTGCTAAATAGAATCTTAAAAATTAAACCTAAGAAAGTTGCTCTGTTTGGTTTCAGTACAAATATGAAATGGCTGTTGAGGCTATTGCAAGAAAATGGCATTACTCCATTGCTAACCGATTGGCGTGAAAAGTATTCAGATTATGATTGCGGAGGTTACCAAATGATTTCAGTCGCAGAACTTGATGATGATACAGATACTTTACTTGTTGTATGTGTGGAGGAAATCAATGACTTAAAGGATGGTATTAATTTTATTTTTAATCTGGGGAAGCACAAAATAAAAGTAATCTACGATCGAATTGACGATAATATACCTTTTCGGCAAGAGAACCCATTTAAAGGAATATCAGAAAGAGCTAGGGAAAGAGCAATTTCAATGATTTCAGATGCCCAATTATTTGACCTAATTCAATATGTGGATCAAACTAAAAATGTTCAGGGAGATGTGGTTGAATATGGTTCATTATATGGAGGCTCTGGGGCGGTAATAGCAGAAGCAGTAAAATATTTTGGAGAAAAACAGGTATGGTTATTTGATACTTTTAGTGGCATTCCAGACTCTAGATATGGACTAGATTTTCACTGGAATGGATCTTTTTCTGATAATTCTTATTCTGCAGTAAAAGATGCCTTTTCAGATATGAGTAACGTTAAGGTCATAAAAGGTAATATTTGCGAAACATACAACCAGGTGACAAACCCTATCAGTTTTGGGTATTTGGCTAGTGACACTCTAGAGACAGGCGAAATACTTATTAATTTTATGTGGTCAAAACTTAGCCCAGGTGGAATAATATGTGTATGTGACTATGGCTCATTTCCAAACGCAATACCTTTGACTGTATATCTTGATCAATTTACAAAAAAGATATCTGACCAGGCATTAATCTTTAGAAATGAAAGATGTGGCATCTTTATTATGAAGAAGCCCACATAACTTTATGTATATTGGAATAGTCTAAAAAATAATTATGATATTCAAAAATCAAAAATAGTAGAATATTTGATACTAATTTGAAAATAATATAGCTATTAAAGTTAATTTAATGGATAAAAAATATTTAAATATGCTTACTTTGGATGAGCTTGCCAATAGATCTTCTTGGCCTGCGAGGCTCTTGTCACTTGACCCTTATGAAATAAGACATAAAACACCCAAGTCTATTGCACGAGAGTTTGGTATTGATAAATGGGGAAAATTATTTCAATATTTCTTAGATAAAAATGAATTTACTTTAGTTGATGTTGAGGCAGAAGAACAAAATATTCATGAAATAATCCCATGTTTTGAGAGTGGAATTGGATTTTATTCAACTACTGTTAAGGAGGCAAACAGAAGGCAAATAGAAATTTTTAAAAATAATTTAATTCCATTTATTAAAGATGCGAGCTGCTTGGTTGAACTTGGGGCTGGATATGGTTCAAAACTTTTGTCTCTATCAGAGATTAATCCGTTAGATAAGTTGCCCTTATATGCCGCTGAATATACCAAATCCGGTTGTGATTTAATTAAATTAATCTCCAAGAAGACCAAAAAGCAAGTGAAAGTTGGTAGTTGTGACTTTGATCAACTATTGATAGATGATCTTGAAATACCTAAAAATTCAATCATCTTTACCTCTTATTCTGTTCATTACGTAAATAAATTAAAAAAAAGATTTGTAGAATTTATTGCCAAGTTAAAACCCAAAGTGGTAGTTCATTTTGAGCCGTGTTATGAATATTTTGATGAAAACTCATTACATGGCTTGATGTGTAAACGTTATATGGAACTAAATGGTTATACGCAGAATATTGCTTCAGCAATTGAAAAAGGATGCTCTGAGATAGAAGCTAAATTTGAAGTAGAGCGAAACATTTTTGGCACAAATCCCTTTTTACCTTTTACAATCATAAAGTGGTTTCCTAAATGATAATTGACATTATTAGAAAAATTGATACTTTTTTTAAATGTTCAATTAGTCTTTATAAAATCTAAAATATCTTGGACATTTAATTGAAACAAATGGGCTATCCAACTAATTCAGATGAAGAAAAAGTGTTTGACTGTCTATGTATAGGCACCAGCCTCATAATTTCTTTGGAAGCTATTCATCAAAGAAAATTAGGTAAAGATGTGCTAATGGTTGATAGCTCCAATTCTTTTGGAGGAGCTTGGAAAACTATAGAAATTGATGGCATCAAGGATGTTGAGAATGCAATTCATTATTTTACACCTAATAAAAAAGCCATTAGCTTCTTAAAAAAAAAACTTAAATGGCCCATTGAAAAATCAAAAGGAAAGTTTCAATACTTTAGAATTTTTGGAAATTTTTATATTAGATTTTTATATGATAGTTTGATCTCTAGATTAATTAATGTCACTTTCTTCTCCGACCGACCAAAAGGCTTTATACCTGCAATTAAGTATTTCTTTAGATCTATATACAAGACTATTAAAGAGCCAAGAAAGGTCTCTTATTATACAGCTAAAGGTTCAAGTGGAATAACCAATAATTTACAAAAACTCTTAAAAAAACATCAGGTAGAAATAAGATTTAATTCAAAAATTGAAAAAATTTATTTTGATTTAGAAAAAAAGATTGTTCATTGTCAAATTAATAATGAAAAAAAAGTGCTCTGTAAATCTTTGATACTAGGCCATGGTGCTAGACTTCCTAAGATTGATATTAATAATGGTGCTTTAGTTCTTGAGGAAAAGTTTCATCCTAGACCCGCCTATCATTTAATAGTTGAAGATGATAAAGTCACAGATAGTCTTGAAGTAATATTTGTTAACGACACATTAATTAAATATGTTCATGATGTTACACGCTTTTCCTCGTTAAAAGATAAAACTCAAGACAAAAGAAAAGTATTTGTCTTTGCACTGCATAGTTATGTGACTGATCATTCCTTTCTATCTGATGAGTTATTTCAAAAATTAAAGCATATTAGGTTAGTAGGAAAAAATGCTAAGGTCACAAAAAGTCTATTTTCAGAAATCATTCTTCCTACTTTATATGACAAAGATTTATACCTCATTAAGGAGTCGGTTGGTAACCTGGTCAGCATCTTTAGAACAGAGAATCTAGCAAATGGGATTGATTATTATTCCGATAGATGGAAGTCTGGATCATAATTAAATATCGGTTGCATATAAATTTAAATAAAATTTCAATAAATTAAAGTAAAATGATAGGGACACAAGATGTATTACTTTTAATGAAAAAGATAAAATAGTATAAGGATATCAGATATTTATTTATAATTTAAATATTTTTAAATTAATATTCTTTTTTTAAATTTTTAATAATTTTTAATATTCCATTTTTAAAATCTTCAGTACTTGCTAATGAGAAGTCTTTTACACCAGAACCAATTCCTGGCGCATTTGCAATTGTTTTATTATTTAAAATTTTTTCTAAAAATTTTTTTGCCTCTTTTTCAATCTTAGGATCATAATTTATCCAATTTAATGGGATTTGTTCTAATGATTTTATATCATCCAAATGAATTGTACCTGGCATCCCCTTATACCATGGTTCACCTGAATAAATAGTATGTAAACCTGCCAGAGCTCGCTCAATTGCAATTGTTCCTGTTATTGTAATTGGTAGATACCAATTACTATTATTGTTAACTGATAAAATAAAATTTACTGGTAAAAAAACACATCCTAAGTTTTTTAAAATATTAATATAACTTTCAGATCTTGAAATCCCTACTTTAGTTAATCCAACAATACTATCAGTATAAAGAAATGATCCGAAATGCTCTTTATATAATATTTTAGATGTATATTTTTTTTTTCTCAAAGCTAAAATTATATCAATATGGCTATTATAATTATTGCCTTCTGGAAAAGAAGTCGCCTCTGGTTGGTAGTGAGCTGCAATAAGTAAATAGGGTGTTTTTTTTTTTAATTGATGAATTTTTTCTTCTGAAATAATTGAATGAGATAATTTTTTTAAATATTTTCTTTGGGAATTAATTGCCCTCAAATCCTCTAAGAAAGAAAATTTTTTTAAGCTATCTGTAATAAAAATAGATTTATTAAATGTATTTATAAAATTTAGTTTAATAAAAATTTTTGATATTTCTCTTTTTAAAAGATATGCTATCGCAATTATTAGACTTTTCTTCCATGCTTTTTCTTTAAGATTATGTACTGGCTCTTTATTATTAATTTTATTTTGAATAAATAACTCCAAATTTTTATTGCATTTAACATTATTTAACTCATAGTTAATTGGTACCCTTGTATCTATAGCGCCCATTTGTTCTAATGGAAGCAGCCTTCCATTTATTATCTCAAAATATAGGTAAATTTGTTTGGCTTTTTTTAATTGCGCAACAATTGATATAATAGCTCCAGGTACGTGATGAGCTACACTAGTAAAAAATATTATGCTATTGATATTATAAAATTTAAACTTACTAAAAATTCTGTAGATAAGCACTAATAGCTCTTCCCTAATTAAATCATATTTTTCAGCATTAGGTACCCAGCGTGTAAAAAGAGGCATCCACCAACTCAGGTATTTCTTCGCAAGTTGCACATCAAAACACTCACTAAACGTATCATCATTTATATTTGGTAGCAAAATTCTTTTAGATTCTTTTTTTGAGTATAACCAAAAACCTTGATGATCAATAAAAATTATGTTCGACTCACTATAAAATATTTTTCTAATTTCCTCATAAGGCATAATTAAAGCAATCATATTGAGTTAATTTTCATTAGAATTTTACTAAATTTTTTTTAATTAATATTATTTTTAATTTTATATCATATAATTTGTAAATAAGTATGGATGTTACAAAATATATAAATCAATATACATTCATTAAAAAATGTTTAAATAAATAAAGAATAATAAACTTTTAAAAATAAGATAAATCTTGAAAAATAATATAATTTTAATTACTGATGGCATTAAAACACTAGCAAAAAAAACTAAAAATTTCTTAGATTCATTTCTAAAAATTTTTTTTTATTCAGTAGGTGTTAATCTAGAGAGAAATGTTAAAAAAAAACAATTATTGAATTTTATTAAAAAATTTAATAGCAACTATGTTTCTACTGATTTAATTAGAATTGGTGGCAAAGGTGATGGAGGATATTTAGTTCCTAAAATAATTGATAAAATGGAATACTGCTTCAGTGCTGGAGTGGGTGATCTTGCAGATTTTGAAAAAGATCTTAGTAGAAAATATAACATTAAATCATTTATGGCTGACGCAAGTGTAAATGGACCTCCACATGAAGATAAAAATTTTAACTTTGTTAAAAAATATTTATCTTCGAGTAGCAGTAAAGATTTTATAAGTTTAAATGATTGGCTTAATGTAAATAAACATACAGAAAATCAAAATTTAATACTACAAATGGATATCGAAAGTTCTGAATATGAGGTACTTACTTTTGAGTCTGAAGAAACTTTGGGCAAATTTTCAATAATGGTTATTGAATTTCATAAATTTCAAAATTTATGTAATCCAATTTTTCTTAAAATTGCAAACTCAATTTTTGAAAAAATTTACAAAAAATTTTATATTTGTCATGTGCACCCCAATAATTTTAGTGGCTTATATAACTTTAAGGGTTTATTAATTCCTTCATGTCTTGAAATAAGTTTTATTAGAAAAGATTTATTTCAATTATGTAAATCAAACCAGCCTGTTGTTTTACCTCATGTATTAGATAAAGACAATGATTCAAAAGTTTCACATTTTGTAATGCCAAAAATATGGTGGAAAAATGAATGAGTTTATATGAAAATACTAAACTTTGATGAGTACTTTGACTTTTTTATTTAACTGATTATTTTATTTTATTTATTAATTATAAAATAGTTATATAAACTTTATAAGATTTGTTAATAATTATAATTTTCTATATTAATATTAGTAACCTCAAAAAAATTAATACATACAATTAAATTTACAATGAAAAATATATTAGTCACTGGTGGAGCAGGATATGTTGGATCTGGAGTTTTAAGAGATCTTTTGATTGCAGGTCATAGAGTTACATGTATTGATAATTTAATGTTTGGAGGAGAGTCATTGCTTGATATTTGGCACAATAAAAATTTTACTTTTATCAACTGTGATATCAACAATCACAATGATCTAGATATGATATTATTAAAAAATAATTTTAATGCTGTGATACATTTAGCAGCAATTGTGGGTGATCCAGCTTGTAAATTATACTCAGATCTTGCAGTTAGAACAAATTGGGATTCTAGTAAAAGATTGTTAGAAAATTCTAAAAATGCTGGGGTGTCTAAATTTATATTTGCATCCACATGTAGTAACTATGGAAAAATGGACGATCCGGAGACTTATGTAGACGAAAATTCTAATTTAGCACCAGTATCTTTATATGCAGAATTAAAAGTAAAGTTTGAAAAATATATGTTAAGTGAGATGAAAAAAATTGATGAATTTTCACCAACCTCTTTACGTTTTTCAACTGTATACGGTCTCTCACCAAGAATGAGATTCGATCTAACTGTTAATGAGTTTACCAAAGATCTCGCTCTTGGAAAAGAGCTTCTAATATTTGGAGAGCAATTTTGGAGACCTTATTGTCACGTAAAAGATTTTTCTAACGCATTTATAACTGTTCTAAACTCACCTAATGAAAAAGTTGCATATAATGTTTTTAATGTTGGTGATACAAAAGAAAATTATACTAAACAAATGTTGGTCGACGAAATTAAAAAAGTATTACCTAATTCAAAAATAAAATATGTAAAAAAAAATGATGATCCAAGAGACTACAGGGTTAATTGTGATAAAATTAAAAATGAACTTGGTTTTAAAATAAGCATGACAGTTCCAGATGGAATTATGGAAATTAAACGTGTAATTCAAGAAAATTTAATCCAAGATCCTGAAGATCAAAAATACTACAATATTCCTCATCAGCAAAAATAATGACAATAAAAATTTCTTGATGAGTTTAAAATAAAATTGAAACATACTTATTTTCAAAATATTTAGTGTTAACTACTAATCACACTTTAGTTCCTCGCATTTCATTTATTTTAGTCGTTTCGCATAAAGATAGTTAAGTGATAATCCTGCTGCTAACAGTAGTTTTGACCTTTGCTTTTATTAGTTATTACAATGCAAAGCCAATATCTATTGATTTATAAAAAAGATATATTGATGGCCTAATTTATATAAGTTGTAAAAATATTATTTTATAGATAATCCTGTTATTAAAAGTATAAAATTTTGATGCATAAATTAAAAAAAGTAATCTACATTCATTTAGGGTATCCAAAAACAGCAACGAAAACATTACAGGCTCATTTTTTTCCATACTTAAAAAATGTTGATTACTTGGGAAAATTGGGGAAATTTGAAGAATACAAGATAACAAAAATAAAAAAAAAAATTCTTTTAGATTTGTATCATGGAAAAGTAAATGAAATACTAAATTATAGAAAAAAATTTTCACACTCACTTTATAATGACATTGAAAACTCTTCTGCCTTAATTTCTGCAGAGGGCTTAGTAATGAATTCTTTAAGATTTATACAAGATACAACATACAATTGTAAGAAGTTGACAAGTATCTATGAGGTTATTGATGCTATCAAAGCGTTATTTGACCATAATCTATTTGATATAAAACTTATTTTAGTAACTAGACGTCAAATTGAACTGATCCCATCACTTTATGCGCAAGATTACAAGTATTCACACTCAAATATAAAATTAATAGATACATTTCAAAAGTATTTTAATCATATTGTAAGCGATGAAAGCTCTCCAATATCTAATTATCTTGATTACTATGAGCTAGTTCGAATAATAGAAAAAGAGTTTAGCGCTGACAATATATTAATACTACCATTTGAACAATTTGTAGAAAATAAAATAAGTTTTTTAAATAATCTTGCCCGTTTTATGTCTACCTCATTTGAAGATAACGTATTAAAATCTACATCTATTGAAAATAAGTCTGATGAAAAATATAAAAAAAGAAAATATTATAGATATACGTTTGATGAAATATTGACTATCAAAAAAAAACAATACTATTCTTTAAACTTTTTTAGTCCATCAAAGTATTTGTTTGCTTTATTAGAATTTATAATACAATACACAAAGAATCCGGGAGATGTAAGACTTACTGATAAACAAAAAAATACTCTTTTTGAAAAATATAAAAAATCTAATCAATTATTATCACAAAAGTACAAACTTAATTTAGATAACTATAAGTATTTTTAAGATATATGAAAAAAATAATTAATTTCATTCAAGAAATTTACCAAACCAAAAAATTTATTGCATTACATGAACCGAAATTTCTAGGAAATGAAAAAAAATATTTAAACGAATGCATTGACTCAACATTTGTCTCCTCAGTTGGCAAGTTTGTTGATGAGTTTGAAGAAAAAATAGCAAAATACACTGGTGCAAAATATGCAATTACAACAAATAGTGGTACGTCAGCACTTCACATTTCCTTGATATTAGCTGATGTGGATAAAGATAGTGAGGTTATAACCCAACCATTCACATTTGTTGCAACTTGCAATGCCATTAGTTATTGCAATGCAAAGCCAATATTTGTTGATGTTGATAAAGATACTATGGGATTATCTCCTTCCTCACTTAGATTTTTTTTAAAAAATAATACAACTATAAAAAATAAACAATGTATTAATAATAAAACTAGAAAGGTGATTAAGGCATGTGTGCCTATGCACTCTTATGGCCACCCTTGTAAAATAGAGAAGATTAAAGATATTTGTGATGAATATCATATAGTCTTAATAGAAGATGCTGCAGAAAGCTTAGGTAGTTTTTATAAAAAAAAACATACGGGTACTTTTGGTCAACTAGGCACTTTTAGTTTTAATGGAAATAAAATTATTACAGGTGGTGGAGGTGGATGTATTATTACAAATGAAGAAATTCTAGCAAAAAAAGCAAAACACCTAACTACAACTGCTAAAATTCCTCATAAATGGGATTTCAATCATGATATGGTTGGCTATAATTACCGTATGCCCAATTTAAATGCTGCTTTACTAGTGGCACAATTAGAAAAGCTAGATAATTTTATTACGAATAAACGTAATTTAGCAAATAAGTATGAAAACTTTTTTAAAAGCATAGATTACAATTTTTTTAAAGAACCAAAAAATTGTAAATCAAATTATTGGTTAAATTCTATCATTTTAAAAAACAAAACCCAAAGAGATCAATTTTTGACAGAAACAAATTCCAATGGTGTTATGACTAGACCCATTTGGACACTAATGAATAAGCTGCCAATGTTTAAAAATGTGCAATGTGGTGATTTAAAAAATTCAGAGTGGTTAGCTGAACGAGTTATAAATATACCTAGTAGTGTAACATTGTGAATAAAATTATTTTAATTGGTGGGGGTGGTCATTGTAAATCAGTAATAGATGTCATAGAACAAGAAGCAAAATTTGAAATTGCTGGCATAGTAGATAAGTCAGATCTTTTAGGTTCTAATATTTTAGGATATAAAGTTATTGGTAAAGATCTTGATTTAGAAAGTTTAGTTAAAAAATACGAGTATGCTTTAATAACAATCGGTCATATTAAATCATCATTATTAAGAATAAAACTATTTGATTTAGCTGTAAAAGCTGGATTTAAATTCCCCTCTATTATCTCTCCTAATGCTTATGTGTCTAAGCATTCAAAAATTGGTAATGGTACTGTAGTTATGCATCATGCAATAATTAATTCCAATACATCTATTGGTGATAATTGTATTATAAATTCGAAAGCATTAATTGAACATGACTGTCGAATATCTAATCATTGTCATGTGTCCACTAATGCAACAATTAATGGAGGGATTAAAATAGGACCCAAATCTTTCATTGGTAGTAATGTAACAACAAAAGATAACATCACAATAAAAGAAAATAGTTTTATTAAAGCTGGGACTCTAGTTAAATGAGTGTATTTATTATTGCAGAAGCAGGTGTAAATCATAATGGGTCAATTGATTTAGCAAAGAAATTAATTGATGTTGCATCTTCTGCTGGAGCTGATGCAGTTAAGTTTCAAACATTTAAGGCATCTAATATTGCTACTAAAAAAACTCAAAAAGCAATTTATCAAAAAAAAACCACAGATAAAAATGAAACTCATTTTGATATGCTAAAAAAACTAGAACTTAATATTGAAGCGCACAAAGAACTAATTTCTTATTGTAGTAAAAAAAAAATTATCTTTTTATCATCTCCTTTTGATCTTGAAAGTATAGAGCTATTAAATAATCTAGGTTTAAAAATATTAAAAATACCAAGTGGTGAAGTTATAAATCTTCCATACTTGAGATGTATAGGTAAGCTTAATAAAAAAATAATTCTTTCAACAGGAATGGCAAATATAGATGAAATAAAGAATGCTTTAGACATTTTAATTCAAGCAGGGACAAAAAAAAATCATATCACAGTTTTGCATGCCAACACGGAGTATCCGACTCCAATGGAAGATGTTAATTTAAAAGCAATGTTGACGATAGGTAATACTTTTGATGTAAGTTATGGATATAGTGATCATACTTTGGGAATAGAGGTAGATGTTGCAGCAGTTGCACTAGGTGCAACTTGTATAGAGAAACATTTTACTCTAGATAGTAAAATGGAAGGTCCAGACCATAAAGCTAGTCTTGAACCACATGAATTAAAAGCTATGGTTAAGGCCATCAGGAATATTGAAGTTGCTCTTGGAAATGGAATAAAAAAACCTTCTAATAGTGAAATACCTAATATAAAAATTGTTAGAAAATCAATTGTTGCTAAAACAAAAATTAAAAAAGGTGATATTTTAAACGAAAATAATCTAACAATAAAAAGACCTGGTAATGGAATTAATCCAATGAAATGGGATGAGCTTATCGGAACTAAATCTAAAAAAGATTATAATGAAGATGAAATTATATGACGAAAAGAAAAATATGTATAGTTACAGGATCGCGTGCAGAATATGGATTGTTGTATTGGTTAATTAAAGAAGTTAATGTTGATCAAAATCTTGAACTTCAGCTAATTGCTACTGGAATGCATCTAAGTGTAGAGTTTGGATTAACATACAAAGAAATTGAAAAAGATTTTAAAATTAACAAGAAAATTGATATGCATTTATCTTCTGATACTACTGTAGGTATATCAAGATCTATGGGTATAGCTCAAAAATCCTTTTCAGAAGCTTATAATCAATTAAAACCTGATATTATTGTAGTTTTAGGTGATAGATATGAAATTTTTAGTGCTGCAAGCGCAGCAATGGTATCAAGAATTCCAATAGCCCATATTCATGGCGGTGAAGCTACAGAAGGTTCAATTGATGAAGCAATTCGTCATTGTATAACTAAAATGAGTCATTTACATTTTACCGCAGCAGAAGAATATTCTAAAAGAGTTATACAATTAGGAGAACATCCCAGTAAAGTTTTCAAAGTAGGTGGTATGGGTATTGAAAATATCAAAAGGCTCAAGCTTTTATCAAAAGAAAATTTAGAAAAAAAAATTGATTTTAAATTGAATATTAAAAATATTTTAATTTCATTTCATCCTGTCACATTAGAAAAAGATACCTCAAAAAAACAGTTTTTAGAAATTCTTGAAGCTATAGATGATTTAAAAGATACAAATATAATTTTAACAAAAACAAACAGCGATATGGATGGAAAAATTATTAATTCAATGATTGATAAATATGTGGCTAAAAATAAAGATAAATCAATATCTATTACTTCAATGGGGCAACTTAATTTTTTAAGTGCATTACAACATATTGATTTTATTATTGGAAATAGTTCAAGTGGATTACTAGAGGCACCAACTTTTAAAATTGGAACTATAAATATTGGTGACAGACAAAAAGGAAGAATAAAAGCAAAAAGTGTTATTGATTGTTCACCAAATAAAAAAAGTATAAAAGATGCCATAAAAAAAGTTTATTCAACAGAATTTCAAAACCTTTTAAAAAATGTTAAGAATCCTTATGGTGATGGGTGCCCAAGTCAAACAATTGTTAAAATTTTAAATTCTGTTTCTTTAGATGATCTTTTAAAAAAATCTTTTTTTAATATAAAGTTTTCATTGTGAGAATAGTAGTTATAGGTAAAGAAAAATTGTGAAAAATATTGAAAAAATAAAAATAGCTCCAGATGCTACAATTAAACTAGCTTTAAAAATTATATCTAATGGAGCTATTCGAATTGCAATTGTAGTTAATAAAAATGGTAAGTTGTTAGGCACATTAACTGATGGAGATATTAGAAGGGGATTTTTAAAGGGTCTTGATATAAATAGTCCCATTAAGTCAATAATTTTCAAAAAACCAATTATTGCAAAAAAAAAGGACTCTAAAGAAAAGTTGCTGAAAATTGCGCTTTCTAAAAAGATTTATCAAGTTCCTATAGTTGATAATAATTATAAGGTAATTGGAATACATGTATTAGATGAGCTTATAAAACACAAAAATAAATCAAATAAAGTTGTGATAATGGCTGGTGGCAGAGGTATACGCTTAAGACCGCTTACAAAAAATATTCCAAAACCTATGCTAATTGTGGGTAATAAACCAATTCTTCATACCATAGTAAAAAAATTCAAGGAAAGTGGCTATACAAATTTTATAATATGTGTGAACTACAAATCAAAAATAATCAAAGACTATTTTGGTGACGGAGAAAAATTTGGGGTTAAAATTGAATATATCCATGAAAATACAAGAATGGGAACTGCAGGAGCTTTAAGTCTTTTAAAAAAAAAACCTAAAGAACCTTTTTTTGTAATTAATGGAGATTTGTTAACCAATCTTGATTTTGAGAAATTGCTCGATTTTCATCATGATCATAATTCTAAAGCAACAATGTGTATAACTGAGTACAATATTGAGTCACCCTATGGTGAAGTAAAGTTAGATATTGAAAATATTGTTTCTATAGAAGAAAAACCAAAACATAGATTTTTTGTAAATGCTGGAGTTTATGTATTAGACCCAAAATGTATAAGTTTAGTTCCAAAAAATTTTTATGACATGACGTCATTTTTTAACAAAATTATACTCAAAAAGTATAAAGTAGTTTCTTTCCCGATAGGTGAATTTTGGTTAGATATTGGTAGAATGAATGATTATAAAAAAGCAAACCTTGAATATAATTCAGAATTTGAGAAATAAATTTAGATAAATTTTTTACAATAGTCCTCTAGTTATCTCTAAATCCTGGTAATCATCAAGATCAATTGATCTTTTTTTTGGCATTTCAAATGTTATATGTTTTTTATTAGATATTATTTTTTTTTGTTTTAGAAGTTTTCTATTAAAAATATAAATGGCCCCATTTATGAAATAACTTTTTTTATAATTTTGTCTAAGAGTTTTTTTACTTTTGTGAAAGTAATATATTTTATTATTTTTAAAAAATATACTTTCGCTAGGATGCTCAAGTGAAGGAGATATGGAGAATAAACTATCTGATTTACTTTTTAAATATTTTTGTATAGAGTTTTGGATATCATTATAATTCCTTAATGGTGATGTTGGCTGCAGAATAACATAATGTTCAAATTTTAACTTTTTATCTATAAATTTATCAAAGTCGCATAGGTTCTCAATCAATTTAGTATTATCTTTTGATAATTGAGTAGTCCTTATGTAACTAGTATTAATCTTATATTTTTTTGCTATTTTTTTTATAACATCACTATCTGATAATACATATTTCCTGTCACCAGAAATTTTGTTAAGTGTCTCAAAAGTATATTCTACTATTTTTTTATTTTTAATTTTAATAATGTTTTTGTTTTTTATCCCTTTAGAGCCCTTTCTGGCTGGGATGATAAATATAAAATCATTAAATAATTTCATTAAAGTCTATTTATTTCTGAAGATAATTTTTCATAAAATGACTTACTTTTTTTAAATAGAATTGGAATTGCAATTGCTTTATTTAAAATTTTTTTTGTTTTTAAAACATCGTTATATTCCTTTTTTTTAAAAATATGTTTCCAATAAAATGCACAGTGCCATTTAATAGCATCAGGTAAATTTTTTGTACCAATTTTGTGTTTTTTTAAAATTTTTAAAACTCTATCTTTTTCATGATTATCTTTCACATAAAATATAAAATTATCAAAATTAGATTCTCCATATTTTGGCATTTCTCTATGATTAAAATTTTTTATATTATTTCTTAATATTTTGAATTTTTTTTCATTATCCTTTAAAAGAGAGTTTAATTTTTTTAGCTGTACTTTACCAATGGCACCTTGCAATTCTGTCATCCTATAGTTAAAACCAGCTATAGAAACCTTATCATTACCCCTGCTCAAACTTTTAATATTTTTGTGACCATGATCGTGATATTGCTTACAATAATTATAATATTTGCTATTATTGGTTAAAATCATACCCCCCTCACCAGTTGTTATTGTTTTACCAAAATCTAAACTTAAGACGCCTATATCTCCAATGCCACCTAGAAATTTTTTTTGGAATTTGCCTCCAATAGACTCACAATTATCTTCTAATATTTTTATCTTATTTTTTTTACATATTATTTTAATGTTTTGCATATCACATGGATACCCAAGCATATGAACAGGTAAAACAACTTTTGTTTTTTTTGTAATTTTTTTTCTTAATTCATCGATGTCCATATTTAATGTTTTATCAACATTCACAAGAATAGGTTTTGCCCCAATATCTAAAATAGCTTCAATTGTGGCAATAAAATTAAAAGCTTGAGTTATTACCTCATCTCCAGGTTTTACATTTAAAGCTTTTAGAGCTATTTTAATTGCAGCAGTTCCAGAAGTTACTGCTAAGGCATGTTTACAATTAAAAAAAGTACACGTTTTTTTTTCAAATTCGCGGACATGAAAATTTTTTCTGATTTTCTCAAAACCATGCGCAAATAAAACTCCACCGTTTTTAAAAATAGAATTTACTGCTTTGCGTTCTTCATTGTCAATTAGTTCAAAACCAGGCATTTAATTAAATCATGCTCTTAATTGAATTTGATTATTTAAACTTTTTTCATAAATTTTGATTTGTTCTAGATCATAAGAGGCATTTTTATCCTTAAACTGAATAGTCCAACCTCTTCTGTTATTTTTAGAGGTATTTTTGGAACTACCGTGCACAACAAGTGAATGATGTATTAATGCATCTCCTGGCTGAAGTTTTGGATAGGAGATTTTAAATTTTTTTAAAAAATTTACATTTGATACTTTTTGAGAACTGCCTTTAGAAAATGAAGGTTTATGTTTAAGTATGTCATATTTATGTGATCCATCATAATAATGCACACAGCCACTATTTTTGCTAGAATTATCTAAAGCAACCCATACAGTTAAAGCATTTGCTCCAATTACACCCCAATAAAAATTATCTTGATGAGCAGGTGATGGCAAGCCTATCAATGCAGGTTTTGCAAAAAATTCACAGCATCTAAACTCTGGATTAGAGTTTAAAAATACTTTGGTAGCATCTAGTACGTGCTTTTTTTGAGCAAATTTTCTTATTTCCTTGCATTTAGCTAATTCATGAAATGAATTTATATTGTTAATATTTTTTTTATTATCTATAAAATTAATTGATCTATTTACTTTATTATTTGATTTAATTTTTTTATTTAGAAAATCATCAATAATTGAGTTAATTAGGTTTATCTGATCAACAGAAAAAAGCTTTTTATAAACTACCCAACCTTTTTTATCATAATGTTTTTTTAAATCGTTTAAATTATTCATAAAATATTAATAGTAATAAATTTAATATACTTAATCATTTATCAATTAAAAGATAAAATATCATTATTAAATATAACTTTTTTTATCAAATAACTATAAATTAAAAATAATACTTACTGGAAAAATAAAGAAAAATTTAATTAATTTTATAGAGTCTGAATTTTAGAAAAAATTATTTTTAAATTTAGCATAAATCAATTAAACATTAAATAAGTTGAATAATAGTAATCAATTAAAAATAATTTCTATTATTAGAATAAACTAAAATTAGTTGATGCAAATAAATTTATAAAATATATATATTTAAATATAAGTAGATTATGTGAAGCACAAATTTATAATGCTAACAATTCAAGAAAATTATTCCTATCAAGTAAATAGACAAATATTTTGACAAAATTATATTATGATAAGTAGTGATTATAAAAAATTAATTTTTTATCAATCTATTGCAAATATAGATTATGTTTTACACATTTTAAAAAATTCACCCAAAGATACATGCATAATAGTTGTTACTGGAGGTAATCATTTTTTTGAAATTATTAAAAAACTAAATTTAAAAAAAAAATTTGGGATTGAGTTAATTGATTTTACACAACCTAAAATAAATCAACCTGCTGAAATAATTAAATTTTTATATAAGATTAAATTTGGTGAGAAAATTAAAAGACTAAAAAGATATAAATTTTCTCAAGCTTACTTTAACTGCTATAATACTGATTTTGTTACACCAATTATTTTATCAATAGTGAACATAAAAAAAATATATTTTTGCAAATACAAAAAGTTGAAAGAGGACAGAATTAATAATTATTTTCCAGCAAATTTTAAATGGACTTTTAAAAAATTAATTTTACAGTTAATTTTTTATAAATACAAAATTAATACATATTATAGTGGTGGAGATGGTTTTAGAAGAATTATTTTTCAGATAACTAATAAAAAAATTTTTTTAAAAAAATTACCATTTTTAAATTTAGATAATCAATTTTTAGTTCCCCTAAATTTTATTTCAAAAAAAAGAAAGGCTATTTTCATGGATAGCAATCAAGAAAGATTTATAGGAGGTAATTACTCAATAATTATTAATCAATTGTTTAAAATATTAAAAAATTATAATTATGAAATTATTATAAAAAAAAAACCTGGTACGCCACTGAGTGACACTTTAAAAAAAATTAAAAAAAAGAATTTAATCACCTCTAAGATTCCCATTGAGCTTTATAACTTAAAACAAATTGATATAATTATTGGTGTATCGTCAACAGGCCTAGTCAATGTTGCGAATACAAATCCAGGTATTAAAGTAGTTTCATGTTTGTTATTATTTTATAATTATAAAAAAAAAGTAAATGAAAATATTAAAAATGTAGTAAATATCATTGCTTATCTAAAAACTAGGGATCTAAAAAAAAAAATTTTATTTCTTAAACAAATTAATGAGTTTAAAAAAATTATTTTATCCTTGCCAAAAAGTAAACTTAAATAGACTTTATTTTTAGATAATTATTGATTGAAACGTAAACTATATGTGAAAAATTGAATAATATGTGTATAAATTTTATTAAATGATTCATGTAATAATCCCTGTTCACAACAGATTAAAAAAAACAATTACATGTTTAAAATCTTTGGAAAAACAAAATATATATAAAAATTTACGCATCATAATAGTAAATGATGGTTCAAATGATGGTACTAAAGAGCATATAACAAAAAATTTCCCTCAAGTTAATATTATAAATGGAGACGGATCTCTTTTCTGGGGTGGTGCAATAAAATTAGGAATTGAATATGTTTTAAAAAAAAAAAAAGCTGGTGATTGGATTTTAATACTAAACAATGATGTTGAGCTTACTCCTGCTACAATTGCTCAATTAATTTCAATATCCGAAAATAATAAAAGAAAATCATTAGTAATACCACTAACATTAAATGCAAAAAATAGAAGCACAGTTATTAAATCGGGAACAATTGTTAAAAGTTGGCTTTTTAATATTACAAAACATGTTTTTATTGGAATGAAAAATGAAGAAATTACAAATAAACAACCTATCATTGTTGATATATTAACTGGTAGATGCGTACTACATCCAATTGAAATGTTTAAACTAACTGGAAACTACGATGCTATAAATTTCAAACATTATGGATGTGATGATGAGTTTTCTATTAGAGTTAAAAAATATGGTTATTCAATATTATTATGCCCATCAACTATAATTTTTTTAACAGAAAATGAGCAAGTCACTAAATACAAAAAAATAAATTTTCAAAACTTTTTTCACACATTTTTTAGTGTTAAATCAAGCTCTAATATTATTAACAAATTTAAATTTACTATAAAGGTAGTTCCAAAATATGCTAAATTAAGTTTTTTTTTAATAGCAATATTAAAATCATTCTATATTTTTTTTAAAAAAAAACATTAAAATAGTAAGATAAAAAATAAAATTTATAATTAGAAATGAAATTAAAAAAATACTATTTTTGAATAGTTTAATATATTCAACTTTAATCTAAGTAGGTATTTTTGGATTTAATATTGATATAAAAATTATATCTCAATCTCTCTAATTTTATAGGAATATGCCAGAAAGAACATCCTGGAATTTATAAATATTTAGTTGAGACGTTGGATTAACAAAAATAGACATTTTCCGATTAGCTAGTTACTTAAAATTATTAAAAAAATTAGGATGTATTTTTATCTACTTCTTTCGATTTATCATTTGTATATGATAACGATCAGTATGTACTACAACTATTATAGGAACAATTGTAATTGAAAGATCATTATTAGACTTACATACAATTTATATGAGAAATCTGAGGTACAAGTGTCTTCGAGGTTCAATTCATATTGAATGGTATAAATATAAATAGTCATTAATTAAATATTCTAATATATAACAATACTGTAATGAAAAATTTAATAATATGTCTTTAGTAGTTATAGGTGCTGGATATGTAGGCTTGCCACTTGCAATAGCTTTTTCAAAATATTTTTCAGTTGTTTGTTATGATATTGACAGATCAAGAATTAAAAATTTAAAGAAAGGTTTTGATGTCAATCAGCAACATTCAAGAAAACAAATTAAAAATAAAAACTTAATATTTACTGATAATAGTAATTTACTAAAAAATTCTAAATTTTATATCATTACAATTCCAACGCCCATTAAATCCAATAAATCACCAGATCTTAGAATGTTAAAGCAAGCAAGTATTCTAGTTGGCAAACTTATAAAAAATGGATCCACTATCATATATGAGTCTACTACTTATCCAGGATGTACAGAGGAATTTTGTGTGCCAATTATTGAAAAAAATTCAAAAATGAAATTTGAAAAAGATTTTTTTGTTGCATATTCACCAGAAAGAATAAATCCAGGTGATAAAATAAATACTTTAAAAAATATAACCAAAATAGTTGGATCAAATAATCCTACTACACTTGAAAAAGTAAAAAATTTATATGAAATTATCTGTAAAAAGATTCATGTAACACCAAGTATAAAAATTGCAGAAAGTGCAAAAGTCATAGAAAATACACAAAGAGATATCAATATTGCCCTTATAAACGAATTTAGTGTTCTATTTAATAAATTGAATATTCCAACAAATGAAGTTTTAAAAGCTGCGGCATCAAAATGGAATTTTCATTATTATAAACCGGGCTTAGTTGGTGGCCATTGTATAAGTGTAGATCCTTATTATTTGGCCTATAAAGCAAAAAAAAAAAATTATTTTCCTAAAATTATATTAGCTGGCCGTCAATTCAATGAAAGCATGGCAACTTACATCGCTAATCAGTCAATAAAACTTATGAAAAAAAATGATATAAATTTAAAAAAATCATCAGCAGCTATTTTGGGTTTTTCATTTAAAGAAAATATACCAGATATTAGAAATACGAAAGTAATAGATATAATAAGAAAATTAGAAAAAAAAGGTATTAAAAATATTCAAGTGTTTGATGAAGTTGCCTCAAAAAATGATGTAAAAAAAAGGTACAATATTAAACTTAATAATTTTAAAAATATAAAAAAATTTAATTTCGATATTATAATTTTAGCTGTCTCACATAAAGTTTTCTTAAAGAAAATTAGTTTTTATAATGATTTATATAAAAAAAATACTAATAAATTATTTGTAGATATTAAAAATAATTATTCAGCAAAAGAGTTGGAAAAAAATAATTATAAATATTTTCAATTGTAAAAAATATAATATTATAAATATTTTGAATTAAAATTATATATATAACTTAAATGCTACAAAAATTTAAAAATTTTTTACTTTATTTAAGATACGATATATTCAAATCATTTTTACATATACAATTAACTTTTTATGGAATTTATTCAATTTTTAAATGCAAAAGTAAAAATTTTGATAACATGGTTGACATAGTTGACATAAACACATCTGAAGATGAGAAAGAGAAAATAATAAAATTATATAAAAAAACAAAAAAAGAGAGAATTAATGGTTTTTCAGATTCTATAAATTTAGATTATTTTCCAAATATTTTTTTAAAGTGACTTCCAAATTTAATAATAATTTATATTTAATTTTATTCATTACGATTGTTTATTCATTAGTAATTGGGTCAGGATTTTATGGATTTGGACATGATTATTATGTAGCGTATCATAAGGAAAATTTAAATTGGGGATCTTGGCAAAATAGATTGGGATTTAAAATTAGCACTTTTACAATTTATGAAAAAAATTTGGGTATATATATTGTAAGTGCCTTGTTAGCACTTTCTTCAGGGATATTTATCAAATTTTTTTTAATAAAAAAAAAAATCTACTCTACAATCTTTTTTATATTAATTTATATTTTAGTTTTACATACCTGGCCAATCATTATGTCTACCTCAAATGCAATGAGACAAGGAATTACAATGTCATTGATTTATTTATGTTTTGCATGTTTAATAAATCAGAAATATTTCTTAGCTTTGATTGCTGTTACTATTTCAATTTTCACTCATAAATCAGGGATTTTTTATTTTTTACTTTTTTTAGATATTTTAGTTTTAAAATTAATATTTAAAATAGTAAAACTTGATAAATATTTTAAAATTATTTTCATTTTATTTAATGCTAGTGCTTTACTAATTTTTATTTATTATTTTTTTATATATAATATGAATTTCGATATAGAACATAGGATCATTGGAGGAGATTTTAGATATCAATTTTTATTATTAAGTTTAATATTTATTTTAATATTTACATTTAAATATAAAAGTTTAATTTTTAATGATGTTTATTTATTTATGTATTTATTTAGTTTCACCTCAATTCCAATATTACTTTTAGGCTTTAACTGGCAATATGAAAGACTGATGATGATGATGACTATACCATATTTATTAATTTTCAGTACAATGTTTAATAAAAAGTATTCATATCTTTTATTATTAAGTTCAATATCTTTATTACTTATTTTAACTATCTATCAGGGAATGTATGAAAGCTTTAAATAAATGAAAATTACATATTTACATCAATATTTAATATTGCTGGTATTCCAGATGGCACAAGATTTTATGAGTTTGCCAAATGATTATTAAAAATGGCTATTGAGACTAATATGATTACTTAATGAAAATAATATATTTGCATCAATATTTTAATACTCCACAAAATTCAGGTGGTACAAGATCTTATGAGTTTGCTAAAAATCTTGTTAAAATGGGGCATGAAGTAGAAATGATTACAAGTTGGCGCAAAACACAAAAAAATGATGATTGGTTTTTAACTGAGGAGTCGGGTATTAAAGTTCATTGGTTACCTTTAAAATATTCAAACCATATGAAGTTTTTAGAAAGATTGAAAGTTTTTATGATATTTGCATGGAAATCTTACTTCAAAGCTAAAAATATTGAAGGTGATATAGTTTTTGCAAGCAGCACCCCACTTACAATAGCAATACCTGCTGTTTTTATTTCAAAAAAAAAATATATACCACTGGTTTTTGAAGTTAGAGACTTATGGCCAGATATACCAATTTCTATGAAAATTTTAAAAAACCCAATTTTAATTTTTTTGGCAAAATTATTAGAAATATTTGCATATAAAAACTCTACTTCAATTATAGTTCTCTCTCCTGAAATGAAAAAAAAAATAATTTCAAAAAAAATAAATTTTAAAAAAATTGCCATTATTCCAAATAGTTCAGATTTAAAAGAATTTGAGTTTGATAAGAAATTAGCACTTAATTTTCTTTATAAACGACCTTGGCTAAAAAACAGACCTTTATTACTTTATGCAGGAGCGTTTGGATTGGTAAATGACCTTTCTTACGTGATTCGATTAGCAAAAGCATTACAAGAGCAAAAATCAGATGTTAGAATTTTATTAATTGGTGATGGATTAGAAAAAAGAAAATTAATTGAAGATGCAAAGAAAAATGACGTTTTTGAAAAAAACTTATTCTTTGAAAAACCAATACCTAAAAAAGATATGCAAGCATGTTTGTCAGCTGCTTCTATAACTGCAAATTTTGTAATAGATATTAGAGAAAATTGGTCAAATTCTGCTAACAAATTTTTTGACGGTTTGGCTGCTGGAAAACCAATTTTCTTGAATCATGGTGGTTGGATGCAAGATTTAGTGTTAAAATATGAATGTGGTTTATGTATGCATGGGAAAAAAATGGAAGTAGTTGCAAAAGAATTAGATTTAGCAATTTCTAATAACTGTTGGTTAAAATCATCGGGTAAGGCATCAAAAAATTTAGCTAAAAAATTTTTTGATCGTAATATTCACACACTACAACTAGAAAAAATTTTACAGTTATCAATTAATAATAAATCTAATTTAGTACATGAGGTAACAAAAGACTTTTATAAATAAATCATAAATTATATGTATACTTTAAAACAAATAAATAATGTTTCTAAGATTTTAAAAAAAAACAAAACTAATTACTGGACAGGATTAGAGGGTAAAAATTTTGAAAGAGAATTTTCCAATTATCATAATACTAAATATTCTGTAGCCGTCTCAAATGGTAGTATTGCCCTAGAGATTGCTTTAAAAGCACTTAATTTAAAAAAAACAGATACAGTTATAGTCACTCCTCGATCATTTATTATATCTGCAAGTTGTGTATTAAATTTAGGATTGAAACCTATTTTTGCTGATGTAGATGATAATGGAAATCTTAACATAGAAGGAATTAAAAAAACTTATAATAAAAATGTTAAAGCAATTATTTTAGTCCACTTAAATGGATTATCATGTGATTTAGATCCAATTTTAAAGTTTACAAAAAAAAATAAAATTTTTTTAATTGAAGATTGTTCTCAAGCACACGGTGCAATTTATAAAAATAAAAAAGTAGGCTCATTTGGAGATATATCTACATGGTCATTCTGTCAGGATAAAATTATATCTACAGGTGGGGAAGGTGGAATGATTTCAACCAATAGTAAAAAATTATGGTTAAAAATGTGGTCTTACAAAGATCATGGTAAAAATTATAAAAGTGTTTTTTATAAAAAACATAAAAATGGATTTAGATGGCTTCATGATAATTTGGGATCTAATTATCGAATGACAGAAATGCAAGCTGTAATTGGAAGAGAACAATTAAAATCATTAGATCAACAAATTAAAAAAAGAAATTTTATAGCAAATTTATATTTAGATGGATTAAAAGATTATTATCAAAAATATAATATTATACAAAAACCAGATTTTAAATGTGACACCTGCCCTTTAAAACAAGATATTGAAAAATGCAATAAATGTGTACATTCTTATTACCGACTTAATTTATTTATTAAAAAAAATAAAATTAATCAAATTAAATTGTTGGATCAATTAAAAAAAAATAAAATTGACTGTTATGTTGGGTCGTGTCCTGAAATTTATCAAGAAAAAATATTTAAGAAATTAAAAGCTTATCCAAAAAAAAGATTATTTAATGCAAGACTACTTGGTGAAACTAGTGTTATGTTTCCAATAAATCCTTATAGATCTTTAACAAAAATTAAGACAGAAATAAAATCTATAAAAACAATATTAAATGAGTATCTGTAGTTTATGTATCAAAAATATTTTAAAAGATTATTCGATATAATTTTTAGCTTAATTTTAATTTTGATTTTATTTCCTCTAATGTTTTTAATATTTTTTTTAATATGGATTTTTATAGGATTCCCAATTTTTATTCAGGTAAGAATTACCTTAAATAATAAATTATTTAATGTGTACAAGTTTAAGACTTTATATGATCATGATCCATCAAAGAATATTTTAGAAGAAAAACGACAAAACAAATTAGGTAATTTTTTAAGAAAAACTGGTTTAGATGAGTTACCACAACTATATAATGTAATAAAAAATGACATGAGCCTTGTAGGGCCAAGACCATTATTAAGTGAGTATTTAAAAAAATATACAAATTATGAGAAGAGAAGACATCATGTTAAAGCAGGTATTACTGGATTGGCTCAAATTAATCCTGAGCCTTCTGGAATAAAGTCTTGGGATAAAAGCATAAAGTTAGATATTTTCTATGTAGATAATGTAAGTTTTTTTTTTGATGTTGAGATTTTATTTAAGACGGCACTATTAGTATTATTAAAAAAAAAACAATCAGATGATTTTAAAAAACTTCATGAATAAAAAATTAGCAATTATTGGAGCTGGAGGACATGGTAAAGTAGTTGGTGAAATTGCTTTATTAAATCAATATGACACAATTCATTTTTTTGATGATCAAGCAAATGAAATTAAAAAATTTCCATTTAAAATTTGTGGCAATATAGATCAACTTAAAAAAAATGTTAAAAATTATGATAATTTTTTTGTTGCAATTGGAAACAATAATGCAAGGTATGAACATATTTCTTGGCTTAAAAAAAATAATAATCATATTGCTAGTCTCATTCATCCTAAATCAATTGTTAGTAAATTTAGTTCTATAGAAGCAGGATCATGTGTGATGGCAAATGCTGTTATTAATCCTGGATCTTTTATAAAAGAGGGTGTAATAATAAATACATCTTCTTCAATTGACCATGATTGTTTAATTGAAGATTATGCCCATATCTCTCCTAACTGCTCTTTATCCGGCAATGTGAGTGTTGGGAAATTTACACATCTAGGCACAGGTTCATCAGTTCATCAAGGAATAAATATTGGTAAAAACGTAAAAATTGGAATTGGTTCAAAAATATATAAAAATATCTTAGATAATACAATTTTTAAAAATCATTAATTTTATTTTGTTAACTTCCATTGATTATTTTGGTTAATAATTATCATCAATTTTGATTGTTATTGTTTTTTGATATTTGTACTTTATTATCAACTCATAGGTTAAAATTATGTCAATCTTAACAGAAGTATCTAAAAATATTATTAATCTGCCTCGTTATACGAAGAGGATAATAGCAATTTTAATAGATGTAGGTTTGTGTATTTTTTGTACTTGGCTAGCATTTTTTTTAAGATTAGAGGAATTTGTTAAAATTAATAATGTAACAACTTTAGCAGTTCAGATTTCAATACTCCTTGCAATTCCAATATTTTGGTTAATGGAGTTGTATAAAACTATTTTTCGTTTTCAAGGTTCCTCAATAATATTTACAGTGTTTTTAGCAACTTTTGTTTATGCATTGTTGTATTTTGCGGTGATTAGTGTTTATGGAATTCAAGGCATTCCAAGATCAATTGGTATTATTCAACCTATTTTATTATTTTTGGCAATTTCAGCTACAAGAATAAGTATTAAATTTTTATTTTTATCAAATTTTAAAAAATTAAAAAATAAAACTAATGTTTTCATTTATGGAGCAGGGAGTGCAGGAAGGCAGTTATTAACTAGTTTAGAAAACAATTTAGAGATGAAAGTGGTTGGTTTTTTAGATGATGACCCTCAATTTCACAGACAAAAAATATTAGGCCAAACAGTTTATGATCCTTTAAATATTGATAAATTAATTAATAAAAAAAATATAGAGATAGT
>Ga0209119_1001204_pt1 | contig 25835 bp, 25 predicted proteins | sample COG_03_FD_184747 | JGI IMG/M metagenome (GOLD analysis project Ga0209119, IMG submission 184747) | Pelagic Microbial community sample from North Sea - COGITO 998_met_03 (SPAdes) (version 2) | ecosystem: Environmental > Aquatic > Marine > Neritic zone/Coastal water | place: Helgoland, sampling...
ACTAAGTACCAATACGTACCCAAATAGTGTTTTTCGCTCTTTTCTGGTAATGGTCCACTTTTATGTATGTAGGTATACTAAAACACTCAATATTACACATTTTTACAGTACTTAGATGTACCGAACTATAGACTAAACTACTAAATCACCGATCCGGAAAACTTCGATTTTTTTGAGGAAATTTGTGTGTGTGACACAGCAAAATCTTTGTGCACACACCACCCTCCAAAAATCGAAGTTTTCCGCCGAAGATTCCTATCAGTACTTAGTTGTATATGAAGTATGGTTAAGTACTTGGTATGCGTATGTTTTAGGACAAGGCACATTTAAGACCAATTTTTCGATGTTAGAAGGGTTCAGAATATTTCATAAGCTATATTATGTAATATTAGCCAAATTCTGGCCAAATGCAGGCCAAATGCCCAAATGTGCCTTACATTTTGTATTTTTTTTTAAAGACTCATAATATTGCAGGTAGAATAATTTACATAAATTACGCCTAAGTACAAAATAAAATATTTGTTGTTATTGTTGAAGTTTCAAAATATTATTTGGGATTTTTGAAGCTTCAGAATACTGCATTTATGGTTACATTGCGTGTAATTAAACATTATTCACTTTCCATGTCTAAAAATAAATTCGCGGCGACCAAAATACTTAACAAAGCCTTTGCCGATAATGATAAGCCTATGTACGCGAGCTCGAACGTATCGTGGGCCACGCACCCGCAGCACTTTTCTTTTCTGCAACCCAGAGGTCCGCTCTCCCTGCCCTTGGCGTACATGTCGTTGTCGTAACATGTGCGATGGATGAAGTCTAAAAACTGCACGACGCCAAAGGACCCGAAAAGAATGGCCATGCTCAGCACGATTGCATAAACAAATAGGGGTGGTATTTCGCCGCCATTTTTCTCCGCCTGAGTTACCGACTGAAAAAAGGACACGAAAATCGTGAAGAACACCCCCCACTGCAGTATCCAGCCGCTTAGGTGAGATACCCAGGCCGCAACAAAAAGGTCTTCTCTGTAGCTACCGTTCTTGCGCTCTAGCATGAGTTCTCCGACCAACCCGAAGAGCTGCGTGACCGCCGTGCTTGTGGCGAGCATGGCCACGGACCCTACGTCCTGAATGTTCAACACAAAGGCCACCGCGAGAATCATGGTAGTAGCTGAAAAAGAGTACTCGACCCATCTCACCCAGTTGACACGCCGTTCGATTTCGTCTAGGTAGTCCGACTCTCCCCAACCAAGGCAGGGGCGGGCAAACTGAAACACGAAGCTCAAGGCGGAGAAGGAGAGCACGAGCGGCGCCAGCGATAGCTTGCCGTAGTCCGAGTCGGTGTCGTAGATGCGGAATTTGCCGTCGTTTGCCGTTGTAATGGGAAACGGTTTTGGCACATGATTTGCGCAATTTTTTGACCACTTGCACGTAGCGCTTGTGTTGGAGACCCTTTCCCACACGGCGATTTTGGTGGACAGGTCGCGCTCCAATTTGATTTCGTTTTTTACGACGAAGCCGAGCAGTACGCCAAACAGGACCAAATGAAGCACAGCCGCAAAAAAGTTTAAGCGAATAATCCAGACGTTCCTGGGTTTTGGGAATTTAGGCTTGTTGTTCTTATCATTTTTCACACCGCCACATCCACAAATGTAATCTGCGCCCTTTGTAAAGCAAAAGCATCTTACGCCCTCAGATTCCTCTTGAGGTTTGTCCTTTCCGTTGTTGTCGTCCTTCGTGGGTATCCCAACAGGTAGTAGAGGGGTATCCATGTTTGTCTAATTGTTAGTCGCTTTGGCTCCAGATATATACCATTTTTTAAACGATGGTAGCCACGGCGGGCTTTTTTGCTGAGGTGCGGAGAGACAGCGCGCACCACACATAGAGCAGTGCCAGTACTGCGTGTGCCCGTGCTACGTACCGCGAGCGAAGCAGCACGAGCGCCAAAGTGGACCGGTGAAAGAGCATGGCCATCCCAAGCACCAGGGAAAGGCCTCTTCGTTTTGCTTCCATGAAATTAACCCACCACAGCAATGGCCATTGCAAGCTTGCGCTGAAGAGAAGGGATACAAAAAGCTGCTCCGGCGCGACTTCAATCTTGTGCGCTTCGATCCAAGGAGGTTTGGTGGCCATCAGGATATCAACCACCAAAGCAGTTGCGATCCAGCCTGGAAAGATTTTCTTTCTCAACTTTGCGCTTCTGGTTCCTCTGTGTAATAGTACTGATATCATACACGTACATAGTCGTATGAGAAAGAAGTACAAATCAAAGTACCTTTCCTGTATCATATTTTTTTGAAAAAAAACATTTCCATTTGATTCTATAAAGGGTGTGTCAGCATGGATATAAGGCAGAGGCAGTCCGTGCTTTCGTTCGTAGGAGGCAAGCTTGTGGTATCACCCCCCCTATCCAAGATGCCCGAAGCGCCCGTAACAAATGCAACGAAGAAAAACAAGTCGAAGAAGTCGAAGAAGTTTAAGAAGTCGAAGAAGCGTAAGAACCAGGTGGCGGTCGATGGCGCCGCGGCGGCTTCCGCAAACCCGCCTAAAAAACACAAGAGAGCAGTGCCAAACGAAACAAAGAAAAGGCTTCGCAGTTTTGTGAAAAAAACCAAGAATAAGAGAAAGAAGAACAAGAAAAAAGAGAAGAACACGCCGTCGGCGAACGCAGGGGGTAAAAACCCCTCGCCGTGCGCTCAGCCACCCGGATCGCGCAAGGGGGAACCCGAGAGTAAAGCCAAGGCAGCGATGTTGAAAAATAAGCCCAAGATGACGCGCGTGACGCCCGAGACGATGCCCGAGATTTTGGAAATGGAGGGTTGTTTGGTGCCAAGCGACGCGACGCTTGAGGCGGAGACGCAGCACTTGAACCGCCAAAATACGGTGTCGGGTTTCGACGGGTGGATGGAAGCAGAGATTCGACAAATGCTCAACACGAAGGAGGAAGCGTTCTGCCTCGAGACCTCTGCGAAGGTAGACGATCTTCGCGAACAGTTGCCGAGAATGACACGCGCCGAGGAAGACGAATGGTTAGTGGAAGTCTCCCCTTCTTCAACAAACGTGTGCGAAATGGGGAGTCTTAATTGCGAGAGTGTTTGCATGTCAAAGGCCAAGGGGGTCAACCCGCCGATTATGCTGCCGTGTGTGCAGAAGGAGGGGTTTAACTCTTTTAAGATGTGCTTGCTGTGCCTCCGAAACACGAGCACGTGCACGCTTCTTAGGCTCAGGATGGACCGCGTGTCCATGATCCAGGACAGCTGTTTGCAGACGCACGTGAACTACGTGGACCTGAACGGAGAATACAAGAAAGAGCATGTTCTTCCCATTCGGAGAGATAAATACGAAGGTGTCGTAGCCCCAATGGTGGCGCATTTCCACTCTGGTTACAACGGCAGGGAAAAGATCGACGGCGCCGGGAAACGCACGAGGTACTGGGCCCAGGACGGGTACACGATGCCTAGCGTGATGCCCTACGACGTCCACCATCTCGAGAAGTCGGTGGACGAACAAACGAACAACGGGTCTTTTTTATTGAATGCGCCGCGCGCAGAAGTGACGCCGTAAGGCCTCACCTGTTCGCGGCGTACCCACAGCTCAAACCCCCCGAAAGAGTCAACGCCTCGCAAGTGGAACACTGGTGCGCAGAGGCTGAGAGTTTGAGGGATACGAGCATTGATTGGAGCGCGCTACACCCAAGCCCCGCTCAGTGGGAGTCTTTGAGAATCACGCACTACCAGCACGAGCTCCTGATGAAACTGAAACCTAGAGCAGCCCAGGACGATGCGCTGCTGAACGCAAAAACGCTGCATTCGTACGCCTGCTATGTTCTCAATGCACCCTTCTTCCATCCGGTGCCGTTAGCCTCGTACAAAGCTGTCCCCATAGCAAGTATAATCGCCAAAACGGTGCCCAATCGCTGCCAAGTTCGGAGTCTTGTGGATACCGTTCAGACGCTGTTGTACTCTGACTCCGAGGCGCGCCAGTTTTTGGAGCGGTGCGTGCTGTGCAGCTTGCTTGGTCTTTTTCCCGGTGCAAAGCCACCGTGCCTTGCGGCGCGAGTCGCTCTGTTGGAGAAAGCAGGAGCGAGGTCTTCGGACACCAGTCTCGGCGCAAACTCGGGGGTCGTTTCCATGCTGTTGAGAGAGAGGTTGCACCAAGTGCTTTTTTTTTCCTTGAAAGAGAGCTTGGTCTACATGACGAACCACTGCTGCCCTAGCTTAGCCACAGTGCTTCGCGAGTTTCACGGGTGGGACGAATTTTGCGGCATAATAAAGTCTTCCATGAACAGGGCCAGGGGGGGTCTCAAAGGAAGCGCAAACGACTTGCACGCCTTTGAAAAGTGCCTTGGCTTGGTGTCGAAACAAAAAATTCGCAAATTGTTCTCTAGGCAGCCTTCGTCTCGTGACTTTGAAACAGCCCTCCTCACAGAGTGCGAGCGTCCTTTTTCGACGGGGTCCGCTATCAACGAGTCCGAGTTCTCCAAGAGATTGAAAGAGTGGGCAATGAAGGTGCCGGACACAGAGATACCACTCCGCTGGCTGCACGGCATGGTGTACAGAGACGGGCTGTCGGAGAAACAGATTGCCAATCGAAAACAACGTATGCAAAAACTCGTGGAAAATCTGAAACAAGCCAAAGAAATGTACCTGATGGACGGAAGCAAAATCAAGCTCAAGTCCGCCATTCATCAAGCAGGGAGCTGGGACGACATCCTTGTGGACGTCTACGCTCTGGCATTCACCTTCAAAAACAAAAGAAGCACGCACTGGATCCGATTGCCGGTTCATGTAACCATCAAGCAAATAAGAGCTTTGCGGCGTGTGTTTAAAGTGAAAGACGGCACACCGCTAAAGGACTGTCCCAGGCTCATGGGCAAGATGGGGTTGTGCGAATCGTGCTCCAGCGTGCGTTCCTTTCTTACACCAAAACGCGGGCGGGCGAGCAACGGCTTGGTTGCGTTCGGGTACTGCAAGTCTCTCGTCTCAGATCAAAAGCTCGACGAGTTCTACTGCGGCAGGAAGAAGCTGCCACCCGACAGATCCGCCTCGTCGCGGAGCGTCAAAACCGGGAGAGCTCTTCGACACGCGCGCTTTTTTGGGAAATTTTGCGGGGACACCGTGCTCAAACAACTGTCTCTCATAGGTCGAAATCTAGTTTGGCGGTCCAAGCAGTACGGTATATGCTCCTACTGCGGTGAGTTGAAAAGGTTTTTTTGTTGTTGCTCTTCATTGCGCGATCCGCACACTCACTCATGCGTCTTTCCTTGATTACTACCCACAGCAAACTTCTTCTGCGTGGACAACGCCAGCTGGCACGGGGACTCTCTGTGCTGCGGGGAGTGCGTGGACAGCTCGGGCAGGCTCCTGTTCGACTACCAGCCGTGCGATTGGTGTCTGAAGGATTTTCGGGCGTTGAAATTGACATCCATTTACTGCGACGAAAGGGTAGAACACAAGCTCTGCAAGCAATGTCTCCGCCCACAATTTTTCGCCCCCCCCTACACTCTTCGCTGGAAAGATATATGCGACACTCTCACCGGGTGTAAGAGCGCATGTAAACAATAAATACGTATGGTAGTCCACTAAGTACTATATATAATATATATAATATATATAACACCACAGTGAGACCTCACGAGTGCGTTTAAAGAGACCCGTGGCTTGCTCTGTACGAGTAAAACCCAGACCATTGAAAGAATAAAAAGCGGAATATTTTTTTGCAGAGTATAAACCCCGAGCATTTTATTTAACACACTTTGCAGTGGGCAAGCACGATGGCAGCTCGCGCGGTGGCATCGACTTTGGACTCTTCATCCGAGTCCGATATGTCTGAAGCTTCATCCGAGTCCGATATGTCTGAAGACGAGACAGGAGAAGCGGACGCCGAGATCGACCATGCCACTTCAGCAGAAGGCGCAAAATTCGTCCATGAGGTCGAGGAGGAAGACTCGAGTGTTATTATTGCAAATTTAGAGCAACAGCGGAATGAAATTGAAAAAGATCTTCGTAAAATGTCGTGGATCGCTAAAAAATCCGAACAGAAAACGGATGGTGAATTTTTTTTATCAATCCAACAAGGGAACGATTCCTTAACAACGTGGATTAAAGGAGCCGTTCAACGTGTACAGTTAAAAAGAAAGTTTGACGTAGAGGACCTTGAGGGAGAGTTGCTGCAACAAGATAAATACAGTTATGGAAAAAAGTTTTGGAAAGCTTGGAAGACAGTTATGAAAATGGCAATGTTAATGTTCGAAGAACAAGATATCAAGCTCCAAAACCTCCAAAGCTATCAAGATACTTACAAAGATGCAGACCTGAAGGGGACAGCGCATCGTCTAAAAGGGTATGCGCCCTTTTCACGAGGATACGAGACAAACGATTTTGTAAAACAAGGGTACAACGCGTCAAAAAAACGAAAAATATCAGAAAAGGCGCAGGCAGACTTGGCCAACACAAAGCAAAGCAAAGTCGATGATGAAGTTATCCACTACAAGGTAATGATGCGAAAAAGTACACTCAAGACACGTTACATGAACAAACACGCTCTTACTTTAGGAATTAAAGAAGATGACAAGTTTGTTGTTTCCGAAGATGATGACGCCCAATTATTCCTCAAAGTCGTGAATTCTCACGGGAACGAACACAAATATCCTTTTGTAAGAACGACCGACGGAAGTAGCATGCCGGTCGAGTTTAATTTTGACACCACGTACGGGCCAAGGCTGGAACACATTGGCAAGTTAAATAAAGATCTTATGAAAAGTCTCCAACTAGCAGCAAACGCCAAAAAGTTCAAAGGCCATGCCATCAATTTCTACGTGGTTGGTCTTAAAAAGCCAGAAGAACAAACGTTCGGGTTTGAGTCTCAGCTCGGGAGAAAAAGAAAAAAGGCAGATTTTTGGGAAATTGCAAACAGAGAAAGCAAGTTGTACAAATCAAGGGATTTACTCAACTGGGCAAACGCTAAAATGGCGTTGTTGCTCAAAACTTTTATCAGGAAAAAAAGAAGTCTTTATAAGCAAAACACGGCTGGCTACGATCAATTGCTTGAACTCATAAACACATCACAGGCGGAGACAAAAAAAGCAATCAGAAGACAGTTTAAAAAACAACTCAAAAAGGCAGATGAATATGTACAAGAAGAGATGTCAAGAACGCAAATCCAATCAGACAGCGACAGCGAAGGCGACGACGAAACAATTGTTGTCCAAGAGTCTTCCAGCGACACGGGTGGTTCGGATGTTTCGGATGACTATGACGTTGAATTACCCACTTTTGCTGAAGAAAAACAAAAAAGAGAAAGAGGCAACTCCGGCGCCGCCGGAGGAGCAGCTGCACAGTTAAAGCCCCGGGCCAAGCCCAGAGCGGCTGCCAAGCCCAGAGCGGCTGCCAAGCCCAGAGCGGCTGCCAAGCCCAGAGCGGCTGCCAAGCCCAGAGCGGCTGCCAAGCCTAGAGCGGCTGCCAAGCCCAGAGCGGCTGCCAAGCCCAGAGCGGCTGCCAAGCCCAGAGCGGCTGCCAAGCCCAGAGCGGCTGCCAAGCCCAAGCGCAACATGGTGAAAAAGAAAGTGGAAGAGACAAAGGAAACCAATTCGAAAGCCGGTTTGGACATGGAGAACCTTCGTTTTTAAGGTATACTACACTTAAGTATGTAAACAATACAATCCACGGTGGTTTATTCAAAAGGGGAAATTCTTGGCGGTATTTTTCCCTGTAATCATGTGTTCCGTGGCCCCTCAGAGCTCAAATGCGATGTCTACACCCCCCCGCAAAGAAGTCGCCGCCGCAGTCGCCGCCGCAGTCGCCGCCGCGCCACCGGTTCGCCGCGCGCGCGATTTGAATCGTCTTCGTACGCGCGCATCCCGCGCGTTGTCTCCAAGCAACCGAAGCCCCCGCACGCGTCTGCTTCGATCTCTTGGGATTTACTCGAGGCGCCGCGGTCGCGGTCGTCGCCAGGCCATGTTGGCTCGGCTTATGCGTCTCAACCGTCACAACCCGAGAGCGCGTGTCTGGATCACGGACTTGTTCATCAACCACCCGGGAAGCGAGGACATGCTTATTGGGCTCCTCGCTGCTCATCGCCAGTACTCTTAGCGCTTTTCACTTAAAATTGAAAACAATATCAAGATTTTTTTCCGTTAGCCTCTTTTATTTCTCTATCTTTGTTGAGTTGGTGGAAAAACTTCAAAGCGTCTGTTTTCGCTTTACTGAGCCGGCAGAGCTCGCTGGCGGCTCTCGAGGAGAGAACGGTCGTCCCCTCGTCGTCCACGTCCTTCAAACTCTGTCGCAGCAACTGCCCCGCCTCCTCAAATATGCGAATATCCTGCGCGACGCTTCGCATGGGACATATGCGGCATTCTGTATAATGTTTCCGCAACCACCGCTCTGTAATATTGGGAATGTTGGGTCTCCCCTCGTACCTCAAAGGCTCGACTCTGTGTTGGAATATTTTTAACTGCATGGACGCGACGTGCGCGTGGGACGCTCTTCCCGCGAGCTTGTCCGCCAGCTTGTCTAGATCTCGGACGAGATCGCTAGTAGCATGTTCGCACAAAGGGCAAATAACCGTTTCTTCTTGATCGTCTTCGTCCTCCGACTCGTACAGCTCCGTGGTCTCTTCTGCGACGTCGAGGCAAAATCTTTTCGCTCTGGGGTCTCCCTGCTCCGTCGTATCGCCGTCGCTGTTTAGGGGAGGCGACCCTGAGAGTCGTTGGTCTATTTCTTCCGCTGTCACAATTTCGCCAATTTCTTCATGTCGCCTCTTCGCGCCGATTTCCTCCTCTCGCTCTTCGCCAGACATGGTTCAAGTGGTTTTTGCGGGTGTTTATATAATTGTAATGTATTTTTTCCTGTACGATAAAATGTTTACGTTTGGATCTAAACAGGACAAGGGCGATGAGCCCAAAGAGTCCAATGAGGCCAATGAGGCCCTTCCCGGGCCGCCGGCGGCGGCGTGGGCCCAGCTTGTCCTGAGCGACAAACCGACACAGAAGACGGAGGGGGATAAAAGCGTGTACGACCAGTGCAGCGCCATCTCCGCGGGCCTACAAGACGACGAGGCGAAAGATCTACTGAAGGCTCTTGTATTTCTGACGAGTCTATCTGATAAAATTTAGTGCGGCTCAAACTCAAGCACGCTACCGTACTTGTCCCTCAGACTCACCGTCATGGCCTCACACGAGCGAAAGAACCGCTGCGCCTTTTCTATAGTTGTCAAGTGCTTGTTAAGAACCTCGCGGATACGATTCATGGTTTTTGTCAGAAAATTCTGCTGTGTCGGGGACGAAGAGTCTTCGTACAGTGACCATAGACACTTCATGAAAGATTCGCAAGCCGACGGGTGGGGCAGCAAGAAAGAAATGTTGCTGAATTTAGGAACGATTTGCACACCATGGATCTTGACCCCTCTTGATGTTGAGTATAAAAAGCTCACAGCAAACCCTAAGAACCCTTTAAACAAAACCTGCTCGGTTTCGAGCATATTGCAGCATTTGTAGAAGGCCACCACGAGCGGACAGACGTTTCGTACGACCGCGGGGGGGTCCTGCGCTCTCAGAACGGTTTCGTATGTGCAGTTCGAGAACCATCCCGCGTCAATGGCAATGGTAGAAATTTGATGCACAAAGCACGGTTTGTTTTCTCGCTTGCAGCGTTTGACGTACTGTTGTGCCCTATTCAATATTTGACGATACTTTGTTCTTCTCGTGTTGTAAAAAAGCTCTTGGCGCAGCGGGGAAAACAGACAGTCCACGACGCAGCCCCGCGCGGACTTTATCATTTTCAAATCAACGGTATTGTGGAACTGCGCACCCAAGTTGTTTTGCTTCAGGCCGGAGGCCCCGGGATCGGGCAGCCTCGACTTGCGCGGCGCAAACGCTCCCTTCTTCTTTTCCCTCCAGTCGTACTCGCGCGTAATCTGCACGACACGCCCGCTGATTCGACAGACTTTGTTGCCATTCTGGTTTTCAACGAGCAGGCCCCTGTCCGCGCTGTCGCAGTGGTTGCAGCTGCACAGGTGAGTGTGGCCATTTTTGCACACATAAATGCAACTATACCTCTTCACGATTTCGTATGTCCCCTTTGGCCAAGACGGGCGCACCATCTTCCACGCAAGCGCCTCCTCCTTCGTGCTCGAGTGTTTCCACACCTGCACCGGAATGCTCATGCCGTGACTGCACCCCGCCACCGAGCAAGGCTCTCTCGTGTGAGCGGCACCGTTTCTAGCATACCAGTCTGCGATCCACCCGTACACCGCCAAGTTGTCGTGGGGGTCAACGCTCATCACGCCCTTTCTCTTACACACTGTAGGTATAAATAATGGATTATTTTTTTTCAAAAAAACATAAAATTGGCGGGAATGTATAGCCTTTGAATTGTTTAAAACCAACAAAAACAACATTCAAAACATGGCAACCCTTTTCTGCGACATCGACTCTCAGCAGAGCTGGGCCAGGACCGACCAAACCGACGGCTTTTTCCCCGGAGGCATGAGCCCTTTCGTGGCGTTTCAAGATGAAAGAAAAGAGACCGGCGCGGTGGGCCCGCCCCACATGCAGTTGGGCCCGCGGGGGCCCCTACCACCCATGGAACCCGACGACGTGGTCATGTCGCTCATCAAATCCTTGGCCATGCCAGTGGCTACGCCCATGGCTACGCCCGTGGCTACGCCAGTGGCTACGCCTATGGCTACGCCCATGGCTACGCCTACACCATCCCCCATCGGATCTCCGAAACGGTGGCGTGTAAGACTAGAACACGAGCTGCGCAACGAACTTGTTGAGCTCGGAGAGGCACAAGAAGCGGCATACAGTGTGGCGGCTTTTCTTCCGCCTGAATTTTATCTCGATGCTCATGCCTTTCCCGTTACGCCGACAAAAATGAAAGGTCCCGACTCCCTGGAAAGTAACAAGCGAAGCAAGTCTCCACAGACCGAAACCGAACACTTTCTTGGCAAGGCTTGTTTTTTTCTGCCGACTCGAAAGGAGCCACACCTCAACGAGTGCGATGTCACAGAGATAGAAATGCAGACTTTGGGTCTTTTAGACGAAGAGATGATGAAAATGATGCGGACCATTGTTGTCTAACCCTCGTCGTCAAGGGTGCGGTACCTCCCCAGCCCTCTGCAACAGCGCTTACAGACGCAAAACCCACTCTTGCAGAGGCATGCGCATATTTGCAGCGCTGGGCATATGTAGCACCCAAGCACGACAAGCACCAGCGCAACGATCCCGAGCCATACCAGCCAGTCGGAATTATCACCAACAAAATCGATGAAACCGTTCACCCCACTATCCACGTCATCAATGGCACTGGCTAATTTGTGTAAGGTTGAGTCATTATGTTCCATAATACAAGTTACATAAGTAAAGAGACATTATAATTTATAGTGCTTTTTTTGAAAAAAAAGTATTTAACCCCCCCTTCTCCCCCTATTGCTAACACGATGGCGAAAAGACCACTTGAGCATGCAGGACAGGAAACACACGCCCTGATACCCAAGAAGAGAAAGATTTTGCACACTGCCCCCCCTGCTGGGGGGCTAAGGGGCGGCGGTGGCACGTCGAACCCTCTCTCGACTCCCCCAGCTGAAATACCCCACCCGGTCATAAGCAACGTCGTCTCTACGTTCAAGAGTTCCAACGGCACAAAAAAGTTAGACCTTCTTCGCTTTAGCCAAGTGTACGGCTTCGAGTTCCAACCGTCGAGGTAAGTACGGAACGCTGCCTCTCTTTTATCGCTGAACCCCAACTCATTTACCTTTTCCCTTTTTCCGCAGGTTTGCCGCGTGTTCAATTCGTATCCGCGACGTCAACTCAAAGGCCAGGAGCACCGCCCTGGCCTTTACATCGGGGAAGTTTGTAATTACCGGGTGTCGCAGCGAGCAAGAGTCGCTCCTCTGCAGTCGCCGCTACATTCACATGTTAAACCGTTTGGGCGAGAAATTGTCTTTTAAATCGTTCAAAACTCAAAACATAGTTTCAGCAGTTAATATCAATGTCCCGCTGCAGCTTCATCTGATGCAGAGAGACAACACGTGCGAGATGGCGTGGGAGCAGAGAAAGTTCCCGGGGTTGGTGTGGAGAGATCAAAAGAGCAAGCTTGTGCTGCTGTGCTTTCGCTCCGGGCGGGTTGTCATCACAGGCGCCAAAAGCCGGCAGCAGATTGACAGCGAGTGGGGAAGACTCTTTAAAATTATATGGACATACGTTGATCTGAAAAAGGACGCCACAAAATGCTCGAGAGAGTACAGCGCCGCTCTTCGAAGAGAGGAAGAGAGGCAACCCTTCGAGGCTGCAAGCCTCTTCTAAGCACAAGCACGGCGCGTACCTGGTACTTAGCCATACGGAGGATGCGCTGAATTTTAGTTAGGGCGGAAAACGGAGACAATGTTTCTATTGTCTCCTGAAAATCCCATTGCGTAGCTTTATGTACTACACTAAACGATAATGTTTCTATTGTCTTTTGAAACTTCCATTACGTACATTTATATACTAAACGAGCACGCGTACGCGTGGCTCTCGAAGAATGTTCTTCGGAGGTATTTTTAAAAAAAAAACAGAACAAAATCATTCTCGCTCCCACCCACACTTACCCCACCCACACTTACCCCACCCACAGTCATGCCAGTTTCCATAAAGCGTTCCAAGTTGAACAGCGGCGCCCTCGCCACCGCCAAGACCCCCTCGCCCAAGAAAGGTTTTCTGCCGAAGGGCGGGCGTAGCACCGAGGGCAAGGTTGGACAAGCCGGCGCCGCGGGCGCCGCGGGCGCCGCCCCCGGCACCAAGCGCAAATCCCCCCCGACAAACAGCGCGGCCTCTTCGGTGGACCCCCAGTTCGGTGTGAAGAACATAAGGGACGACGAATACGGTCGCAGATTCGCCGCGAAGGCGTTTGGCTACAAGGAGGACGGGAACAGTGCGCAGCCCATCACCTACTACAACAAGAGAAAGGGCGAACAACAGCGTAAGATTATCTGGTCCGTCGTCGCCGCAAATCTTAAAGGGGTCCAAGTGAAGTACTCGGACCCCGATAAATTCAACGTGAGCAAGCATACCCTTAAGTTAATTGTAGAGAGGGAAAGTGGACGCCGCTTGCAGCACCTCATCAAGTGCTACTTCCGCATGTTCTGGGAGTACACGGGCGAGGGCAAGAGCTTCACCGTGGACGGCGACGGAGACCCCGAAGAGTGGCGTGCTGGCGTCGTGCGCCAGTTTGAGAAAATCCACCCCGGAAAACCCATGGCGGATACGCTCACTAAAATGTGGGGGGAGAAAAACGGTGCCGACGTGCCCGTCCCCGACGAAATGTTCGATATGGTGTGGGAGTTCCGCGAAGACGCAGGGTTCCACAAGAAGAAGGCGAACAGCAACCCGTCTACCCTGTTTGCGGAGCGCATCAAGTTTCAGCCCGAGGAGGACAACTGGATCATGGAAGTGAAGGTTGATCCCGCCTCCGAGTTCGACTGGCCCCACCTGGACAAAAACGGGGAGTTTGCGAACGAAAAGGTCAGCGTCCAGGACATCAGGCGCGGGGACATCTTTCACCAGATGCGGTTCCTGATCAGCACCAACATGGTCGCCTCGACTGGCGCCCCGTCCGCCAACTTCGTCGCCATTCTCAACTATGACGAGGTGCCGTGGTTGCTGAGCGCCAACCGCGGCAAGCTCTGGATCCCCCGCGACCAAGAAACGGACGAGCAGCGCGAGGAGCGCGAGGCGCAGGAGGCCGCCGAGAAGGTCGCCAAGGCAAAGGCCGTCAAGGAGCTGCGCGAGCAGCAGCTTCGCGCCGCCGCGGGTCTGTAAAGCCACGGTGCCGTATAAGTCACGCGCGCTCGTTCATTACGAGACATCGAATCAAGGAAACTCAAAAAGAAAACACCCTTACCAAGAACAACACCCTTAACAAGAGAAAAAAACACTCAACAAGAAAAAATATAATCGTTTCCTTTGATTTCCTTTGATTTCCTTTGATGCGCGCGCTCGGCGTGCTGCTGCTTATTGTGACCAGCGTCGCAGCTCTGACAGCGCTGGCGTTCGGCGTCATGACCGCCGGGACGTTTCACGAACGCTACGCGCACCATAAGAGAGAGAGAGAGAGAGCCAGCGAGTACATGAAGTCGTCTCACTGCAGAAGAGGAAGCTCCTCTCGATCCAAACTAGGTGATTTCCAGCTGTGCGACAAGAGCGAGCGCATTCTGGCGGGATCGCCTCTTTGGTTCAGCATTCTGGACGTGTCGCACACGCTGCCGCCCGTGCTCGCGTCCGTGGCGGACAGCGCCCGCCAGGACATCTTCAGAGTCGTGTGCACGCTGGGCGGGATCGGGCTGCTGTGGTCGTGGGTCCGCAAGTACACGGGCGCGCAGGCCCAGCAGTGGGCGCATGGTTTGGACAACGGCATGGTGCCCATGGGCACCATGAACGGGGCAGTAGCGGTGATTCACGAGGAGGATTCCTCGTGGGGGTACAAGGCGGGCAGCCTGCCCAGATGGCAGGCCAGGCGACGCAGACTCAGCAATTTTTAATTGAAAAGAATTTATTTTTATTTTTTACAGTCGCAGCGTTCCGTACTTGTCCGCGCCCTCCAGCCGTATTTGCTGGAGTCTCTCCCACAATTCCATTCTCTGCTTCTTCCTGGCTGCGGCACCCTCGCCCTCGTCGTCGTCGTTGTCGTCGTCGTTGTCGTCGTCAAAAAGGTCGCTGCTGTCGCTGTCGCTGTCGCCGCCCTCGTCGTTGTCGTCGTCAAAAAGGTCGCTGCTGTCGCTGTCGCTGTCGAACCCCGCGAACGCCAAATCTGTGGAGGAGATACTAGATTCATCGCGCCCCCTTTTTTTTGGCAGTCCTCCGCCTGCTGCTGGTGGTACACTGACACCACTAGATGAGTGTACGTAAACCAATACTTCCTTTCCTTCATCATTGAACATGCGTGTGTAAGGTACAACTTCTTCGTACACGTCCACTAATGCGTCTCTGCTGAACGTACTCTTGCGCCCAATAAAATCGCCCGTCCTTGACTCAAAATCTACCCGATTTCCTTTGCGGCGTACCACTTTGTACCATCTTTCTACGGGCCAATTTAATAAGTAAAACTTTCCTACCTCAAATCTAACAACCCTTTTTTTTGGCAGTCCTCCGCCTGCTCCGCCTGCTCCTCCGCCGCCCTCGTCGTCCGACGAGTCGAAGACCTCAATGGCGTCTATAGCACCCCTTTGAAGTCGTTTATTCAAACTTTCTTCCTGCATGAACTGCACATCTGGCCCGGGCGCCGCCGCCGAGGACGACGAGGACGACGAGGAGCTGGAAGACGCACCCGCCGCAGGTAGCGCCATGGTTTCTTTTTGCTTCCTCAGTTGGTACTCTGTAAAGAGCGCTTCTTCTCCGTTTTCAAAGCGCACGGTGATAAACGGAGCTGGTTTTTGTGCTCCTCTTGCAAATTCAATCGTAGAACCACTTTCACCCACCTTTACGATTACCCCTATCTCATCGCCAATCCAATTCCATTCTCCGCTTGTAAGCCACCCCCCTCCCCGCATTGGTTTGGTGCCGAAAGTGCTCGGTCTGCCTTTTTTTCTTCTTCCGAATGGACCAGTTGTTTTGGTTGCTTCGTTTGGTTCAAACTCTTCCAGTCTGCGTACACGTACTGTGTCGCCTTTATTGAAGATGCTTTCCTCGCGAAGTTTAAACCCGCCCCAGGCCATACGTTGACCTCCTGTTCTTAAAAGAACAGAGACTCGTATTTCTACTACTACTTTTTTTTTGGCATTCCTGACAACGACCGCCACTGGATAACGTTTGTCACCTCTTCCTCTGGTTTGCAACGTCAGCACCGTCCCGGTCCTCCTTTGCCCATTCTTGTTGGGCCACTCTACGAGCGCGCCAACATACAATTTCCGGTGTCTGCCGAATTCCATTCTGTCCAAGTCGTCTGTGATTGTACTGTCATAGGCAAATGCCTTCGTCAGTGGTGTTTTCAGTCTCCAAACTAAATATTCTTTTGACACCTCTACTGCTGCCGGTGCAGGTGCTGGTGCTGCGGCTGCTGCCGCCGAGCTGGGGGGAGTCGCGGGAGCTGCAGCAGCAGCCGAGCTGGAAGCGGAGCTGGAAGAGCTGGAGGAGCTGGAAGCCGCCGCCGCGGCAGCACCTGCAGCGGCAGCAGCCGCCGCCTCCTCCTCCTCCTTTTTCTTTTTTGCCGCGGCAATTTTAAGTTTAATCTCCGCCTGTTGTCGGAGGAGCTCGTTTAAAGTTTTATCGACCTGAGACATGATTTTCCGGAGATCTCCAACAGTACAATGAGTGAGGTCTATTATAGTCAGAAAAAAAATCAATTCTTTCTAAAGTACTTTGAAAATGTAGAGCCAGCTGTTGTTGCAGCCGCGGCGGGCGCGCCGTCCCTCGTTCGCTTTTTCGTCTTCTTGCTGTGGCAGTCCACGCAGAGCGCCCTCAGATTGTCGCCCCAGAGACCCCGCGCGTTCTTCTCGACCCCGGCGAAGGAGTCCGACCCTCCGTCCCTCAGCTCAACGTCGTGGTCGCACTCCCACGCGTCGGGATGCAAAAGCTGGTTGCACCCATTACAGGCGTAGTGCTGCCTGTAGGCCACCAACCATCTGTGCTTGCGCGCGTGCTTGCGCTTGTCCGCCTGCTCGATTTTGATGGCCCGCAGCAGGCCGCCGATCCGCGGCAGCTGCTCGGTGGGCGCGGTGCGGTTGTACCAGTTGAACAGCTTGTGCACGTGCCCCACCTCGAGCCAGATCATTCCCTCCACGTCCTCTCTCGTGTCCGGGTTGAACGACACTTGGTCCAGCAGCACGTCGAGCCTGAAAGGGTAGTCTTTGCAGGCCACGGCAGCCACCAAATCGTCCCCGTTGAGGTAGGTTTTGCCGTCGTTATTCGTCACGCGCAGCGACATGGTTCCTGCACGCATAGGACGACCGCGCCATGGTTATAGCTAGCTCCCTATAACCACGCATCGTGTTTTATGACCAAAAGGGAGGGTGAACCACCTCTCGCCGGAAAGTCTACCACTTTGCAGAGCGGCAACTACATTCACCGTCCGAATGGATCTGAACGCTGTTGTGTTTGCCGGTGCTGGGTTTGCTTTTGGCGTTCTGTTAGGGTTAGGGTTAATGTTAATCATGGGTGTCAAAATCTTACAGTTTTAAAGCACTCTGTTTACGTCTTTCCTTCTCCTGTTTGTGTTGCCGCTGTAAAGCTTCAGGTTGTTCCTTCTTTTTCTCTTGTTGTAGTTGTTTCCTACGAATTTTGATAGCTTCATTTCTTTCAGACATGTCTCCTCGTGTTCTTTGACGTTGTTGACGCCTGGACCCCCCGCTGGTGCTTCTAACCCCGGCGTTTTTAGGTCCTTTTTTGATAGTCTTTAAAGCCGCGTCTTTTGCAGTTTCAACGGCAGCCTCGCCTGTAATTTCGACCGCGTGTTTCACTGCTCTGCCAGTGGCACGTGCAACCTTTGCCGCGGCGCTGAACATGACCGGCGTGCACTCCGCATCTTTGGATTTTTGCAGCAGTGACATTTTAATACGTGGACACAATGTGTTATATTGAATGAGATTTGGGTATTATATATAATTTTAAAATTATATACCTTTGTTTTTGGCTTAGTTCCGGGCCTTCTTCGGAGACGGGCCCTCTTCTCCCTCAGCTTTTTTTGCTGCGCTGCTGGAATCGTCGGAAGAACCGCGCTCGCGCTTGGGCGACTCGCTCTTCTCAGCGCGCGCCGCCACGCCGCGCAACCACTTCTGCACGCGGGTGGCGGCGGCTTCCTCTTCTGCGCGCGCGGACTGCGACCCGGCGGTGAGGTATTTCCGCGCCCACGTCTGGAAATAACCACAACCATGAAACGAGACGAAGGCGCAAAAGCTCCCGAGCGGGGTCGTCGGTGGCGCAGGACTACCAAAACACGGGCACATCGTCTGCCCCCCCGGTAGGACCGAGACAGTTCTTTCAGTAACTTGAATGCCGCGCCGAATCCACCCAATCCAGCGGAGCCCGTCGTACAGCGCCCGCAGATCAAACTTGATGTTGCTAGCTTCGCCGTCTCGGAGCCCCCGAAGGACTTTCTTCTTGTTCTTTACCACCATGGAAGCGACCCACTTCTTGTAAGCGTGCTGGTAAAGTTTCGGGCAGTTGGGCAGCACATCCTTCCAGTACGAGACTCGCGAATCGGAGGCGCACGAGTCCAGGGGGCACATGAGCATGCGCCCATCAAACGCTTGTCCCAGATCGCGCCCATGAAACGCTTGTCCCAGATCAGCCAACCCCTGCGGGTTTCCCGCCGCGTTGTACTCTGCAAACTTGTGGTTGTCTATCTCCATCCCGTCAAAGGCGGTTGCGAACGCACCCGTCATGATGCAAACTTTTACGCACGGGAACTTGTGCAGCTTGAGGGCGAGAAGATCTCTACCCACCGGGGCCGCGACGAGAAGCAGCACTTCGCCAGCGGCTTCGACTTCGTTGCAAATGCACTGCGCGTCGTGCTGCACGCTCGGGATCGCCTCCAGCCCCCTAGCGGTCATCTCTGAGTCCATGTAATTGCCCTCGCCTGGGCCTGGCGTGCAACCCTCGTAGATGAGCACGGGGAGGTTGCGGATCGAAGTGTTTTGCGGCAACTTAAGCATTTCCTTCACGACAAATGCGCAGAAAACCGCGCGCGCCGTATGTCCGCCCCCTCCGGCAGTTATGATAATAAGGCGGTCGTACTTCCTGTCCAGAAGGAGCTGGAGCGCCACGACGAGCGCGTCGGCGTCGTCGATGTCGTCCAGGATGTCCGTGTACAGGACAAGCAGTCTTTTCGCCGGTTCGCGCCTGATTTTCGCCTCGTAGCTGGTGTTAACGACGGAAGACATGGTGAGAGAGTGAGAGAGAGAGAGAGTGTGTATGTGTATAATACCAATAATGATATAATAAGGATTTTTGTTGGTATAAAATATTCCTGCTGAGAAAAAAAGAATTTTCTTGGAATTCCTTATTCCTTATTCCTTATTTGACACCCACGGAGCTTACTATGCACCCGGATTTAGACCGGAAGCAGCATAAGTCCGTTACAAGATCCAGTCCCAGTCATCCTCCTCCTCATCCATGTTGGGGTTAGGGTTAGGGTCCTCCTCCTCATCCTCCTCCTCCTCCTCCTCCTGCGCGGTGGTGGTGTGTCTGCGCGGTGTGTATTTTCCGTTCTGAAGATCGTAATGCCCTGGGCCTTGATATGTAAAATCCATAGTAGGTTGTCTTTGACCACTTTTGCGGGGGGCCTGAGGAGGTGCGGCTGCTGCGCCGCCGCCTTCTGGTCTTTCTACCAGTCAAAAAGTTCATCGTCGTCGTCGTCCGCATATTCCCCCTTAGTTACGACGACGACGATTGTCTTCCCCCTTAGTAAGACCACTCGTCGCTGTCGCTATCGTCGCTGTCGCTATCGTCGCTGTCGCTGCCCTTTCTTTGCATCAAATTGTCTAGAATAAAACAGATACTATATGACAGATACTATATGAATGCTTTGTCTAGAATAATTCTATTCAGATTAATTGGCCACGAATCGCTGTCGCTGTCGCTGTCGCTGTCGCTGTCGCTGTCGCTGTCGCTGTCGCTGTCGCTGTCGCTGTCGCTGTCGCTGTCGCTGTCGCTGTCGTCGTCGCTCATAGCCGCCCCTCCTGCCGGCAATGGAATCCCTTGGTCAGGGGGACCTCCTCCAATTATGCTGCTACGGGGATGGGGCCCAGACCCCGCCTCCTCCTCCTCCTCCTGCGGTGTGTCTGCGGTGTATTTTCCGTTCTGAAGATCGTAATGCCCGTCGCCTTGAAATTCAAAATCCATAGTAGGTCGTCTTTGACCACTTTTGCGGGGGGGCCTACGAGTCGAGCCACCCACTGAGCTGTCGTTGCGCCCGCGCCCAATGGGTGTCCCTTTGAGCCCGGAATACGGCAAAGGAGAGCTGAAGCGAGCAGAATGGGCTGGCCCTGCAGCAGAACGGGCTGGCCCTGCAGCAGAACGGGCTGAACCCGCCCCATTATAGTATGTCACGTAGGCTTCATATCGCGGTGTTTTTTTTTGCTTTCGCAGTTCGGACAACCACACCCGCCAAGCTTGTTTTGCGTCCTCTTCTGTGTCGTAACGTTCCTCTCTGTTGATATTGGGATTTACAAAATACCACCCAGGTTGTGGTGGCTGTGGATCCACCATGTATTCGTCGTCGTCCTCCTGCTCACTTTCTGTCTCTTCGTCGTCTTCGTCTCCCGGCAATATAATCCCTTCGTCTGGGGTCCTCCCCTTAGTTAGATGGCTCAGCAGAAGATGACCACCTGCTGCAAAAGCAGGTGGGTCTTGTGCTGCAGCAGGTGTTGGTGCAGCAGCAGGAGCAGGAGCAGGAACAGGAGGGTCTTGTACTGGAGCAGGAACAGGAGCAGGAGGGTCTTGTACTGGAGCAGTAGGTGGTAAAACGTACGGTTGCGACGGTTGCGACGGTCGTGCCAACCGCCTTTCTTTTCCAGACCGAAGCCTCCCCTCTCCACGAATGATCACGCCATTTCTAGTACCATACCTTGGTTTCGTGCCACTTGGTAGCATATTTTTTTGCAGTCTTCGCCTTTCTCTCATTTGAGCATCTTTCCCAGTGGGCACATATTCAACTGCCGATCGTAGCAGCGACATGTTTGTGGCAACCAACCAGGAGGGTCAATGGATATAGTGTTATTTTTTCCGCATCTCATGGCTACTGTGCAAGTGCAAGAAATATTTGCTATAAACAAAGCGCGCCGGCGACCACCAGAACAAGATGTCGCTGCTGCGGTCACCCAAAATTTCCGCAACTTACCGCGAACCAGAAGAGGGCGCGAAAATTCAAGATATCCCCGACGTGTCCTTGTTAGCAGCACGCGGAGACGGTGCACAGGGTTTCTGGGAAGTAAAAGGCGGGTGGAAGTACTTACGTACGTCCGCGGGCATCACGCAATGGCCAGACTTGGCTGACACGCATGTCCCCGCCAAAATTGTAAAGCTCATGAAAGATCCGGGCTCCCAGGAACGGCGGCCAAAGCCTGTGACGTTTGCGGCCATTCAAACGACTGCTGACGGCGTGAAACACAGATTGATGTGGAACAATAACTGGTTGCAACTCGTGGGGCGTTCCACCGATAAAGACAACAAACAGATTCTGCGCATGAACAAGGGGGGGGAATTAATAGAGATCGTACTAAAAAATGAAACAGCAAACGCACTGTTCGGAGAAATGAATTGATATTTTTATTGTCGTCTCTGTCTGGTTTATTTTTTGGTGTGCAGGGTCAATGGATATAGTGTTCAAATATTGTATTTGCCGCGGCGCTGAACATGACCGGCGTGCACTCCGCATCTTTGGATTTTTGCAGCAGTGACATTTTAATACGTGGACACAATGTGTTATATTGAATGAGATTTGGGTATTATATATAATTTTAAAATTATATACCTTTGTTTTTGGCTTAGTTCCGGGCCTTCTTCGGAGACGGGCCCTCTTCTCCCTCGGCTTTTTTTGCTGCGCAGCATAAGTCCGTTACAACATACTGCCATCCTCTATCTTATCCCAGTTAAAGAATTCTGGTCTTTCTACAAGCACCAAGTCCTCTGCAAGAATTAATGACGCCTCTCCTTTTCCCAAATCTATCCAGCATTTTGGGTGTTTGAAACTGGCCTCGTGAGAAATCCTCCGTTCAATACCGAATATAACCCCCTGCATGGATTTATTTCCAAGAGTGTAGCTTACCAAGTCGCCCACTCTACGGTCCGGTCCATTGTACATAAACTCACCGCCGAGACTGCTGGGTTTAAGGGTGTTGTCAAAGAATTGTCGTCTTTTTACAAACACCAAGTCCTTTGCAAAAATTTCCCAGTTCTCTCCGTTTTCAAATTCTACAGAACAGACCCTGGCCCCGTCGGACATCTGTTCAATAAGCGTAAGAACCCCCTCCATGGATTTATTTCCACCACTGTAGCTTACCACGTCGCCCACTCTAAGGTCCCGTCCTAGGTACATAAACTTACCGCCGTCGCTGTCGTCGCGCCCATTGGGTGTCCCTTGGAACCCGGAAGACGAACGGGCTGACCCTGCAGCAGAGGCACCTTGTACTGGAAGAAGACCCGGCTTCGGCTTCGACCGCCGTTTATTTCCAGACCGAAGCCTCCCCACAGTAGACCTAGACCTTGCTATTGTGCCACGTGGTAGCATATTATTTCTTACCAGTTTCCCTTTCCCTCCTTTCCCAGTGGGCACATATTCGACTGCCCGTCGTAGCAGCGACATGCTTGTGGCAACTAATAAACAGGAGGGTCAATGTATATAGTGTTTATTTTTTGGTGTGCAGCTCCATGCTGATGTTCATTCCTTCGAATATTTGCAGCATGCGCAGCGTCGCGGTGGTCGATTGTATTTCAGTGGGTTCAGAGCCGCAAAGAGGGCACGCCGATTCCCTTAAAAAGTGCGTGTTGCCGCATTTTGAGCATACGTTGAACGTCGTCCCGTCGCTCCTGTCCCTGCTCGCGTCGTTCAGCATGAACGCGCCTCCGTGGCTGGCCAGTGCAGTGGTCTCCATGCCTCCGACCCGCAAGGCTTTTTCTCCTGAATTTCGACCAGAACACGGCTGAAACGAAATAAGATCTCTTTTGCCGGTCGTACGTACTCTCATCTTGTCCGAGGCGAATTTATTAAGACGGTGATATTTTGCAATGCCAATTTCCACCTTGTTTGGCAGTCTCTCTCCTGTAATTGGACACCTCAGCCACTTGGCGTTGCCCTTGAACCCTTTGGACTCCAGGTCTTTCATGACGGAGAGGGTGGAGTGGGCGAATGCCGAGGCGTCGTAGCGTGGCATCCCGAGGACGCTGCAGGCAAACCCGCACAGGTGTTCCATCAATTGGCCAATTGTCATGCGAGAGGGTAGAAAACAGGGGTTAACTATTATATCAATAGCACCGGAGCCGTCCTCCAGCCACGGAAGATCCTCTGCGCTCACGAGCTTCGACGTGATTCCCTTTTGACTAAATCGACTCGCGAGTTTGTCCCCTACAGCCAGAGGTCGGTCCGTGCGCAGGCGAATCTTAGCCGTCCTGTGGCCGCTGGTGTGCTCGTCAAAGATGAGAACTTGATCCACGACGGCGGGAAGTGCTGCTCCGTGGTTCACGGTTTTGACGCGCTTGGCGTCTGCAAGGCCCACAAGCGCGTCTCCCGTTCTAACGCGCTTTCCCACCTGCGCGATGCCCGTGTTGAGGCCCAGTGCGGCCCACTCTGGCTTGTCTAGCGTGGTAAATTCACCGGCTTTTCTTTGAGGGTGCGCGAAACATTTCTTTTTTCGGTCTGCACTCGTTATCGTCTTGACGCTATACTCGGTGCAGCGAAACAACCCCCTTTCGACCGCTGCCTTCGAGACCAAAATCGCGTCCTCCTCGCACCCCTGGAGGCTAAGAATGGCAATGCACACGTTTTGTCCCTGCGGCGCGGAGTAGTCGGCTTTGCTGGACTCCTCGAACGAGGTGTTCACGAGACTTCTCTGGGGATACCACATCTGGAAACTCTTGGCATCGGTCATGCGATTGGCAAAATTTCTCGGATCGTGGCCAATAGTTTGCTGCGCTTGGTTGGTAAAGTAGCTCGCGCGAGGGACGGGCTCGTGGTCAAGAAAGGGGATGCAACTCGGCACGCACCCCAAAGAGGCCGCGTGGAAAACTTCTCTGTGAGTGTGCCGCTCCGTGGCCACCGTGGCCATTTGTGCCACGAAAGCCGTCATCTCCTCTCGCGCGTCCAGCATCTCAATGTACCCTTCTGAGATGTAACGCGACCACGTGGTTCCGACGGGCATTGGGGGTCTGTGCTTGTCGAGGGGGGTGAGTGGTCTCAGAAGCCTTCCGGCGTGGACTCGTATTTCAACCCACACGACCTCTGTTCCGTCGCCGTGGAGGCTTATGCCCACATCTCTTGGTATTTGCCCGTCTCGCCGAGCGCTTCGGACCGCTCGAGTCAACGCTACCGCTTGGTCTGTCAGGCCAACAAACACGCCCGAGGCCCACACCGCCGTGGATTTGATAGCCTGCAGAGCGCCCTCTCGGCCCGAGCAGGACACCATCAAATGCGAGACACACCCCAATATGGCTGACAGGCTAGATTTTCTGTCTCTGCTTACGCGAGCGCCTAGAGCCCGCTGGCCTACTAGCCCACATCTCTTACCCTCAGGGGTGCTGACCATGCAAATGCGGCCCAGGGAGCACAGCGAGAACTCTCTCGCAGAGGTGGGCGCGTTCATGGCGTCCAGTCCCGTTATTATTTTCTGCATGGCGCTTTCTTTCTGCAGACGCGAAGTGCGCTCCAGCATCTGGCACAGACCCACCCTCGGGCCCGCGGAGTCGCCGCCCCCAACGAGGTTCCCGGTACCAATAAAGTAAACCATGCGCGTGCCGATGTTATTGAAACGGAACATGCACTTGGAGACCGTCTTGGCAGTGGGCATGGCAACAGTTCTCAGCCTGTGCTTCTTCTTGTCCGTGCGAAGGTTGTGGATCTTGCGAAGGTGGTTTTCCATGCGCTGCTTGATCGTCTTCATCGTGGAGCTCAGCGCTCTTTCAAAAACAGTCGTCAGCACCTCTGACACACCCTCCACCGTCTGTGAAATGACGCTGTCCCTTTCCGTGTAGAAATCAGTTTTCGACGTGAATCTGATCATTTTGATAGCCGACACGACTGCGGCTGGCTTTCTCGCGATGTCCGTGCCCGGGAACAGACTTTCCGCTCTTTCTTCGGTCGCTTCGTCCGCTTCGTCCGACTCGTCTTCCTCGCAGGTTAACAAAGATCCAAAAAAGGAAGTATCTTGAGGCCCCATGCGGCTCAAAACGTCCAAGGGGCTCTGCAGTCCCAGCCCCCGCAGCATGGCCGCCGGGCGCTTTGGCCCGCCGCTGCGCCAAAAGTTGAATTCCAGAGTTTCTCCGGGGATAAAATTCAACCGAGTGGACTGGGTTTTTCCGTGCAGACCGCCGCTGCGTATGACCACGCAGGTCAGATTCTTCTCCTCTTTTTTGTACGCGACAGTCGCGTAGCGGTCCGTGCTCCTTTGCATTGGGATTATGCGCTCCTTCCCCTTCAGCAGGTAGTAAGCCCCGTCGTCTATCTCCCCGTTCTCGTAGGACTCGCCGTCAGCCTCCGGCTTATTATCAACCATTACCGGAATGTCGGTGAGGTAAAAACGATGACTCGACCCTTTGAATATGGGACCTACCGCAGACGGCTCCTCCGTTTCGACGAGTATTTTCACGTACATTGGCGCGGAGTACGTTAAGTTCTCGAGCCTGCATCGCTGCGGGGTCAGCGTAAAGTCCACGTCGCCGGACCGGCTGACGCTGCACGGCTGGCCAAGACTGGCCTCTTTCAGAGTTATCTTTACACTGTACTTTTCGTTTTCCTTCTGACCCGGCTGGTGCTCGAGACTGCACTGCACCGGAGGTTGGCTCTGCACGAGACTACTCAAGCGCCCAATAAAATCGCGGTGGAACGACTTGCGCTCGCTGCAGAGCAAGCTGTCTCGCGCGCACGCGTGCTCGAAATCTTGAATCTGCGCTTTCGAGGGCGGGAGCAGCCGCGCTTGCACTTCGTCGGAACACCCAGAAGCCATCATATTCAGGGAGTTTTTTTAAAAAAATGAAATCCCACCAACTCCTCCGCCAAGTCCTTCCCTGTATTTCAGTACTTACGCGCACCACGGTACAAATAAGTACTGGGAAACCGTTCGGCGGAAGAAGACCATTTGTGTGTGTGAATTTTTTCCGCAGGCTTAACTAGGGACCAAAACTTTAACGGATAGTCGCCGCGTAGCTTAACTACTTGC
>Ga0209119_1001206_pt1 | contig 25798 bp, 25 predicted proteins | sample COG_03_FD_184747 | JGI IMG/M metagenome (GOLD analysis project Ga0209119, IMG submission 184747) | Pelagic Microbial community sample from North Sea - COGITO 998_met_03 (SPAdes) (version 2) | ecosystem: Environmental > Aquatic > Marine > Neritic zone/Coastal water | place: Helgoland, sampling...
TAGTGTTCTCGCGCACTACGTACCAACTTCCCGTACTTTTTAGAACTACGCCAATCATACACTAACGTTTTGCGTACATGTTATCGTAATACTCCTGATACGTACCTGAGGTTACGTTTTTCAACCATTTCGCATTACTAAGGTACCAGTCTATCGTGATGGATAGTCCTTCTTCAAAAGTCACACTAGGCGCCCAGCCCAACTCTTTGTTGATCTTGGTCGCATCAATAGCATACCTGCGGTCGTGCCCCGGGCGGTCTTTCACATAGGTAATAAGCTTCTCGCTACTTCCTTTTTCACGGCCCAATTTCTCGTCCATCTGCGTGCACAGTACCTTGATCAGATCGATGTTGGTCCATTCATTAAACCCACCAATGTTGTAAGTCTCACCATTTTCACCTTCGTGGTACACCAGATCAATGGCACGTGCGTGATCCACTACATACAACCAATCGCGCGTATACTGACCGTCGCCGTATACCGGCAATGGCTTTTCTTCCACGATGTTATTGATGAAGAGCGGGATGAGTTTTTCAGGGAATTGGTTCTGGCCGTAGTTGTTCGAACAATTGGTCACTACATAAGGGATGCCGTAGGTCTCGCCATAGGCACGCACAAAGTGGTCTGAAGATGCTTTTGATGCGCTGTATGGGCTGTTGGGGTCGTAAGCCGTGGTCTCTTCAAATAAGCCTTCTCTACCCAAAGTACCGTATACCTCGTCTGTAGAGATGTGGTAAAAGCGTTTGCCCTCAAAATCTTTATGGATTCGTTTGAAGCTATTCAATAAGTTAACGGTGCCTAAGATATTTGTGCGAACGAACGCCAGTGGGTCTTCAATAGAACGGTCCACATGACTTTCCGCCGCTAAATGAATCACCCCTTCCGGCTGGTATTTGTCAAACAACGCATCAACGGCTGAAGCATTAACGATATCCACGCGCTCAAACACATAATTTGGAGAAGATTCGATATCGCTCAAATTCCCAAGGTTTCCGGCATAGGTCAGTACGTCCACATTGATGATACGGTATACGCTGTACTTGTTTACAAACATGCGAACGACGTGAGAGCCAATAAATCCGGCACCGCCGGTGATAATGATATTCTTCATTAATAAACAAATTGGCGGAACCAAGATTCCATGGTCAATAATTCATACAATTGATAGGCACGATCACTACTACCATTAAGATCCTCTTTTATCATGTCATTGATTTTCTCTTGATTAAAAAAGCCTAATTCTAAAAAATCCCTACTGTTAAGCTTAACTTGAACATCTTCTTTCATATCTCCAGATATCCAAGAACGAATTGGGGAACCAAAAGACGCCTTTGATCTTTCTGTAATGTAAGATGGCAGTTTTTGAGTTGCAAAATCCCGTAATACATGTTTGGTTATACCCTTCTTCATCTTACTTCTGTCTGCCAAACCCATAGCACATTTGATAACATTATTATCTATGAAAGGGACGCGTAATTCGACGCTGGCAGCCATTGAAGCCTTATCAGAGTAGTACAAATTTAGACTTCGCATAAAGTATGAAATATCAGTATAACACATAGATTCAATCAGCGTTCGACCCGAATTAAAAACTTCTGAAAACTCATGATTCAGAGTTTCTAATTCTTTCTCTATATCAAAACTAAAAAGCTCTCTTAACTCTTTGTCCGAATAATATGAGAAAGACATATGATATGAATCACAAAGACTCGAATTAGTATCCAAAGAAATGAACTTTTTTAACCATCTTGATAGACGAAGTCCTCTACTTCCTATACGAACCGGTAAAAAAGCTACCAACCTTCTTAAGACGTAACGCGCCCAGCTAGGACAAAGCCTGTATTTCTCAATAAGCTTCAATGCACGATGTCTTCTATAACCAGTAAAAATCTCATCAGCACCCATACCTGAAAGGAGTACTTTTGCACCATTAATTCTTGCTTCTGAACACATAAGAAATGTATTTATAGCAGCCGGATCACCTATTGGCTCATCTAAATGATATGTCAACTTATCAAGAAGACTAGCGCTGGATTCATCTATAGAAATTATCTTCTGATTCCAACCAAACTCTTGTGAAAGTTTGCGAGCATACTTTTCATCATCAGGCATTGATTCAACCTTTTTATCCTTGGAAGTGGTTCCAATAGTGAAAACAGTAAGATCCTCAATTTTTTCACTAGAAATTTTCGTGATTATACTAGAATCAAGTCCTCCACTCAAAAAAGAGGCTACCGGTACGTCTGCTACTAGGTGACTATAAATACTTTCTTCAAGGCATTTAAACATTTCCGAATTGGCAGTATTTGGACCGTTCAAAAGGTCTTTTTTGTCGTGCCATATTATCTGTTCCACAGAATTTGCACTAATTCTGTAGCTTAAACAAGAACCTGGACTTACTTCATTTATTTCATTAAACATTGTCCTATCGCCAGGTATCCACAGGTATTTTGCCGCTGCCACTAAACTTGTTTTGTTGATGGTCCATTTAAAGGGCAATAACTTGATCAGCGTTTTGTTTTCACTTGCGAATGCAAAAGTTTCTTCTTCATGCACGAACACCGCAGGTTTTATACCCCACCTGTCCCGGGCCAAAAAGACGGTATCCAAATTTTCATCATATATTGCAAATGAAAACATTCCTTCGAGTAACGGCAAACACCTCATTCCTAAAAGATTCCATAAATGGATTAAAACCTCCGTATCGCTATCAGTCTTAAAGTCGACATCATTACAATACTCCGATCGTAAGGCTTGGTAATTATAAATCTCACCATTATATACAAGATGTAAACCCCCGTATGAGAATGGCTGATTTGCCCTAGAACCAACATCTAGTATCGACAATCTTTGGTGAGCTAAGCCGATATTACTACCAACATATAAATTTTGATTGTCAGGCCCCCTATGCTTCTGTAGTTCGTTAGCTTGCTTACAAAACGACTTAATATTTAGCGGAGAACTGCCCGCTATACCTGCTATTCCACACATGTAATATACCTTTTAAGTTCAAAATCCAAAAAAACAAAAATCGAAAATACATTTCACTAAATCCGATAATCAATATCACCACCAATCCTATAAGACCATAAATCCTACTATTCCGCCGCGGACTACTCCCTTTAAAAAGAGCATAATAAAAATAAAAATAAAGCAACCCAAAAGGAATACCTAACCTTACTATTTGATCAGTTAAACCACAATTCCTGTTATTAAATTTTACTGAGCCATCATACCTTGTTTCATCCACAAATCCCCTTCCAAAAACGGGATAATCAATTAGGTCAATTAAATCCAAATAAGCTGAGGCAAGTCGGGTCTTTGTTTCATATTTACCGGTAGTTAAATCCGCTTTTTTTGAAATTTTCTCAAATGTAATCTCTTTAGGTGCAAACAAAATAAGACTGCCTATCGCTGCGAAGACTATTACCTGTTTGAAAGAAAAGCTGCGACCGTATTTACTAAAAATAAGAAAAATGAAAGCTGTAAGCCCCATCGTACTAAATGTTGTAAAAAGGGTCAATATTAATAATACCGTTCGCTTTGATTTCTTAACTAATATGAAATAATTCGTATAAAGAGCTATCACGATATAACCAGCGAAAGCGCCGGGCTCCCAAAATGGCCCGCTATTCCTTTTATAAATATCTTCAACTCCACCAAAATTAAAATTGTACAAAACCAAATTTCGAAGTGGCTTCCCACTTAAGGTGCTATTGGGATGAACAAAAGAAATATCTAACAAAAAACTCTCAACAGCAGGTATGAAACTCACGAAATAAAAAAGCAGACTAACAAAGCATAATATTGAAATTACGTCTACATAAATCTCCCAAAACTCTTTCGAAAGGAAACTAAGAACCAATAACGCTGTCATAAATTGAATTAACACAACAGCTAACTTGTGTAAATTAAAGATGCCAAAGTATGCATACTGTGCTATAAATAATGCTCCAAACAAAGTAGCATAGAACAATATTCGAAAACTAGCACGCATCTCTATTTTGAATCTATTAATGTAAAGTACTGCAGCTGTATAAAAAAGAACGGCCAGATGAAATAGAATGAATAGTTTATCGTTATTGTAGAAAAGTGGAAACCCACTATTCAATAACACCAAAAACATGACTATATACCTAGACATCTTCAAGCTGAATTCTAAGCCATTCCTTAATATGCAACGGCGAAATATCTGACGGCTCAAAATTCACATCGAAATTAATACATATATTATCAGCGTCGATTAATAAATAACTCCTCGGGTCTATATCTAATGTCTTTATTGTTGGATTAAAAGTAATTAGGAGTTTTTTTAAAGCTAAAACCTCAATAGAACGCATAGTCAGCCCTAATTGTTCCTGTCCAGGTAGATCGAAAACTCCTTTAGCTCTCTTTGTGAGGCTCAAATAATCACGATATTCTAAATTTTTGAAACTAACATGGCGCAAAAGATTAAACTTTAACAATTCTCTAAAGAACAACCTGTACGAAACCCTTAAATGATAGCGAAATTCTACATTATTCCTTAAACAATAGTCTTTAATCTTGATGAAGTATTCATATCGTTTCATTGTGACTAAACTGCCTACAAACAGAAAGTAATCTTGTTCTGGAACATCTGCCGTACCTTCTTCAGAGTAAAACAATGGCAAATAATTCAGCCTATAATTAACCGCATCGGCCGGGTCGAATGAATAGATTCTATCAAAAATAGTCAGGTAGTCATTTATATTTCGTCCAAATTCCGTTTCCCTTATACTGTCCCAGGTATACGCAAAAATCTTTTGAACCCCATTAAGCCTTAATTTGTAATAAAAGTTTGGTGAATACTGATAACCATGTATCGCATAAACAACATCAAATCTAGAGGTCTTTAATAGTGATAAAATCTTTTTTTCCTCTTTACTTCTCCAACTTAAAAATAAACCACGACTTAACTTTGCCAAAATCCAATACATCAAAGACTTGGTGCTTGGATGATAAAGGGTGTAAACCTCATTTCCGAGTAGCTCTAAATTTTTCCGAATTGTTAATTCATAACCATATTGCCTCGGAACTATCAATAAAATTTGCGACATCTATTTTAAAAGGCTCTTTTTTCTCAATTCATCCAGACTATCCTGATATCTTCGTTCAGCAGAATCATCGATATCACCCTTATTCGCCCATTTTATAAACTCCATAATACCTTCATCAATAGTTTTAAATCTGGATACATCGATGTACTTTTTAAGTATGCTCAAATCAGCATAATTATGGCGAATGTCTCCAATTCTATACTCACCTGTGATAGATGCATTGGCTTTTTGGCCTATTGAGCTTTCCAATAAATCCAAGATCCTCATTACAGATAAGCGTTGACCTGAACCTATATTTACGACAATTTCTGAACACTGATTTTCATCAAGTGCAATAATACTCGATACTACGTCATCTACATGAATGAAGTCGCGTGACTCCCGACCGTCTTCGAATATCTGAATCGCCTTTCTTGCGCGTATTAGGCCATTAAATATGGATAAAATTCCAGTGTAAGGATTTTTTAATGACTGACCACCCCCGTACACATTTTGAAAACGCAGAATATGCAACTTAATCTTTGAATTTTTACAATATGTCTTGAGCAGATTCTCTTGAGACAGCTTTGTATATGCATAAATAGAATTCGGATTAAGAAAAGAATCCTCACTGGTAGGAATTGGCCTCATTTCCTTTGAACAAACAGGGCATTGTGGGTCATAAATTCCTTTGTCGAGCGCCGCCCAATCCCTGTTCTCAACCATTTGAATTCCGTGTGAAAAGCACTCATACGATCCTTCACCATAAACGGATCTTGAACTCGATAGGAAGACTTTCTTTACCGAAGGAGTGTCACTAACAGCTTCAAGCAAAGTCGCCGTGCCCTGAACGTTCGTTCGAATATAGTCAACAATTTTATACATAGACTGACCTGTGCCTGTCTCAGCCGCCAGGTGATATACCGTTTCCACACCAATCAATGCTTGTTTTACTAATTCCCTGTTATTAATGTCCGCATGAATGATAGTTACACCTAAATCCTTAACAACCTTATACGTTGGAGACTCTAATTGTGGTTCTGCACCATGCACTTGAGAAATCAAAGAGTCTATAATTCTTACGCTATGTCCACTACTTACAAGACGCTCCGCAAGTTTACTTCCAATGAACCCGCAGCCACCTGTTATTAAAATATTCTTTCCCACTTCTTCGTCTTTAAATTATATTGTTTTATTATCCGAGCTGGGGCCCCAGCTACAACACAATAATCAGGTATGTCTTGATTCACTATGCTATTCGCTCCAATTACACAATTCTTACCGATCTCTGCTCCAATTACTTTTGCGTCCTGTCCTATCCATGTTCCTGCTCCAATTACCGTCTTTTTAACAGGTAATATCAACTGTTCCTTAATAGGCGTATCTATGTCCCTATAATTGTGTGTATTGTCACTTATATAGACTCCTTCAGCTATTAATACGTCTTGTTCTATTGATAATCCCACACTAGAATCCAAATGAACATTGCGATGTATCATACAGCCAACTCCCACACGAATTCCTTTCGAACCTCTATGCGAGACAATCCAAGCGCCTTTCTCTATAAATGTTTTATGGGATATTACTATGTCATTGCCCGAAATCAGGTGAGGCTTTCTCAAACGACATTTAATATTTCCTAGAGAAATAATCCTGTATACATGCATGTAGAACACAGACTCAATTATTCGCAGAAACCGCATATCTAAACTTTTTAATAACAAAAACATTGATAACGAAAAACAGAAAAAAGTAAATTATTTTTGACCAAATAAAATAAAAATCATCAATGTCTAATAAAACGGACAAGGCAACAAAATAAACAACTAAAGTAACAAGCGATATCCACATCATTGACTTTAAATAGCCCGTAAAATGCCAATATAACGAAGGTAAAAATTGATAACACACCAAGACAAATAACGGAGATGCCCTTAACAATAAGTTATAATCTATATTCCCGTCGCCAATCGGCTGAAAATCTAGCTCTGATGCCACAAATATAGTTACTACTACAAGTATTGAATAAAGTACAACTAAATATGTGTTCCATCGGAACTTTCTCCAAAAAACATACTCGCTTCCTTGGTCTACAATTGAAGGCAAAAAGTATTGCGTAACAATTCGAGGCAATAGTACTACAAGGTTTATTGCTACAAAAACTATATAATATCGACCTAATACTTCCTCCCCATAGTACCAATTGAAAATTAGTTTATCACCTTGATTGGTTATAAACGCCAAAACTGAAATAACCGCAAAAGGCCAGCCCTCAACGAACAAATATTTAAGATCACCTATATTTATTTCACAGGAATACTTAAAGGTTCCACGATGTAGTAGCACTGCAATTAAAATATAAACCAGAGGGTATAAGGCAAATGCAATAAATACTATTTCCAAATTATTCTCTCCAGACAGATATACCGCCATTAGGCTTAATGTACTAGAAATAACAGATAATGTAGCATGGGACTGAAATTTAGACTGCGCTAATAGTGTGTTCTCCATCATGTTTTGAATGTATGACAAAGCGCCCATCGCCAGCAAGAAGAAAATATAGTTTGCGCTTAAAGCATATAAAACTATTGTGATTACAGGTAACTGGATCAATAACAACAATATTATTAGCATCAAGTTACTGTAACCTATTCTATCCGGATTTTTGACATAGTATCGAAACGTACCATTTAGCAGTCCAAACGAGCTATATATAAACATCATCGATACAACTTGATAAACTACTAGGTGTCCGAGCAATTTATCATCAAGATGGTTCAATACAAGCAGGCCTCTCCAACTTAAAAGAATAGAACTCAATGTAGATAACGCAGTAAAACTAGAGAGACTCTTAACCAAAACTCAAGGCACTTTTAAGGACTCCTTCTAAATTATCCGTGACTTCTTTAGCATTTCTCTCTTCATCTAAACCTTTGTTCTTTTTTAGCGAAGATGGAAAATAACTCGTAAACCCAGACAAAGAATGTGAAACGTAATAGTTCAGTGCTTCTTCACTATCCACCTCTATTCCTTTGAAAAAGCGTGTAAAATCCCTTTCACTCAAGAAATTCTGGCACCCTTTAAGATGACTATAATAAATATTACCAAAACATAATACAGGCTTACTATGCATCAGTGCCTCAATTCCCGCCGTTCCGTTAATTGTAATAATTCCTAATGAATTTTTAATTAAGTATGATGAGTTCATTTGTACAGGGACCAAAATTACGTTTGGTAAGGCCGATATCGAGTGATAGTCACGAAAATTACGATAACCTATTAAATGTGGATGATCTTTCACAATCAGAACTGTATCTGAAGGCAAGTTAGCCGCTATTAATTTAATTAACGCTATCTGGTCATTATAACTATATTTTCCCCAGTATAAAACCGTTGACTCAGGTTCAATATGAAGCGGATAAAAATAATATTTAAGTCCATCCAAGTTTCTAGACTTCCTAACAAAAAGATCGCGAATTAATAGATTGGCAACATTAGAGATCTTGGAGGACTCCCAAATCAAATAATTATTAACTATATTATGATAGGAATCATTCGGTGCTTTCTTGATGTTTTTGAAAATCGAAAACATAGAGTACATCAACCTTGAGACTAATAACGGTTGACTTTTATGCCATTTGAGCTGGCTATTTTTTTGTAGCCTTTTAATATATTCCAAGCCATTTTTTGCTTCATTATAGTCAATAAATCCGCCTGTTATAGCATCAACTACTGCGAAATGAGAATCCAGAAAACCATTTAACTGAATGAATGCAATCATTCTTGCGTCACGATTTTTAAGTATACAAGCACCAATAAAATTTATACTCAGTGTACAAGGTTCGTGAATCACAAAATCTGGACGAAACGTTTCAACATAATTTTTCCAAAAACTGTAAATTAATAGCGATTGTTTACGTGCCGCAGAAAAATCAATTCTTTTCAATGCGCGATCTGCAAAAATACTTTTTGTTAAAGTAAATTCATTCTCCGTAGCGAGCATTATTTCCCTATCCAAATCTGCTTCATCACTAGCTTCATGCAAAGCAGCCTTAAGCCCGTCCTCGAGATTATCAATAATAGTTTTACACCATCCATCTGAAATTAATTTCTTTTGATCCTCAGAAGTATAGGCAATAAATCTAAAGCTTGAATCGTTTAAATTATTCGCTATCTTACTATACAACCGCGTCAACTCTGATCGACAAAAAAATACTATTAACATAGTTTTAAATCTGATTTGTGATTAGAAAAAATAAAACTAATTCCTTCCGTATAAGCTGTATTAAAAACACAGAATTATAATTCGAACAAACTTTTATCTCACATTGAATAATAAAAATTGATTATTTCCTTTTTACTCTGCCAATGAACTATGGACATTATACATACCAAGCTTAGATATAATATCTTTGAATTGTGCGAACTATCTGAAAAGCCTCAGCCAGTTTTAAACCATTAGCTACTCCCCACATTTGAGCTCTTACTTTAAGTGCTCGTGATGAGCGTGGATGTGGAAAGGATCGTTTTTCAAATTCATAAGATTCCATAGCTTTACATTTAGCATCAAGACCTTCTTCACTTATTTCGACGAACAGGTTAGGCAAAAAATGACGCGGGTCACTGGAGGCTCGCCATTCCGTTCCAGACATTGTTTCAAAAGTAATAATTGTGCTTACCATTTCATGTTCCATCGGTCGACAAGCAGTAATTACCGCTTCAAAAGTCCTTTGGTGATCAATATTCACATCACCGCCGTGGTGAGTAAAAATCACTTCTGGATTGAAGTCTTGCTTCGCATTTTCTATCACTTTGATGATGTCTAGTAGAGCTACCGTATCAAAACGATTATCCGGAAAATCATGGACACTCACCGATTCGTATCCGATAGCCAACCGAGCTGCCTCGATATTCTTGCGGTGAATGGCTAATTCTTCTTTCCACTTTTCGGTGTCCCTTGTATTAGATCTAGATGTAATCCCCTCACCTAAAATAACGGCTTTCACACTGCATCCACTATGCTTTATTAAGCGATACATAGTTCCGCCTAAACCTAAGACCTCATCATCAGGATGAGCTACTACTACAAGAATTCTCTTTCCTTCTAAATTCATCATAACATTCTAAAACTGCATTAGCGACATTTACAACCCCATTAGGATTAAGCTCCTTTAATCTATCTGCGACTTTTTTTCTCTCTCTGTAACTTGAGAATCTTGTAAGTTCCGCTTCGATATTTTTTTGAAGCCCCTCTTGATTCCACCATAAATCTCCTCGGATAAAGCCCACATCATTATAAAATTTATGATTAGGGACTTGATCTTTATCTAAACAAATTCCGATGGTAGGCTTATTAATTGAGGCAAGCTCATGTAAAGTTTGACCACACGCTGAAATTACCACATCAGCACTCTTCATTTCATTAACCATTTCCTCGGCGCTTAAAAGCGGTAATACTTCTAATCCAGGAATGCAAATATTACTCTCCTCGGGAGCAACAAGTCTGATCTTATAGTGCTTGAAATCCTGTGCCCATTTGGCTAATTTTGGTAACATGCCCCTGTAATCGCTACCCCCCAAAGTAATAAATAGCTTCAGATAATTCGTTTCCCTTACTTCTTGCTTAATGTTACGGAAAGGAGCTCTAATTACCACATAATCGGCACCTCCAACAAATTTTGCATTCTGGTTCGAATAATCGATATCTTGAGCAAATACATTTGGATTAATGATCAAATCAACCGGATACACAATACGATTGTAATCATCGATATGGATCAATTTACAGTCAAGAGCTTTTGCCCTATTTAGCCAATCTTTAGTTACTAAATAGGAGTCGAATACAGCGATTGTTCCGACTGTAAGAAGTTCCTCGGGTGATTTAGTAAGCCAATCGAGCTTAGTAAACTTTGAATAATTTATCTCGCATTGGTTCAGGTAAACGATAAGCTCTACCTCTTTTCCTTGAAGTTTGAGTTGTTCTACTAAAGCTGAGCACCTCGTAAGATGCCCAAACCCTATTCCCTTACCAGCTTCTGTAAAAACCTTTATCACGGATTCTTTTGTCGTAGACTAGCTAGCAGTTTATTAGCATTCAAGTACATTATCTTATTGATTTCACCCTCCTCAAAACCAAACTCCGCGAAGAACCTTGTGTGAGTCTCAAATGACCGTTCAAGCGTGATGTATGGGAAATCGGTAGCGTAAAGAACTCTATCGCAGTTGAGCTTTCTGTAGGTATATGCAATATCCTTCCACAAGGCAGAGCCATCATAAAATGGGATAGTCAAGGAGGTTTCCAGAAAGATATTCTCCTGCATATCCGCAATAAGCATCGCCTCAAGCACACGTGCCCCCCCACTGTGCAATAGCACAATTGGGGCATTCTTGATGCGATCAGCTACCTCTACAGCCAATCTGAGGTTGTCGTATTTGTACAAATTGATAGAACCATAACTGGTGTCAATACAAATGAACATTCCAAGTTCTTGAGCATATTCACAGAGTTCAACGATACCCGCAAAGTCCTCTTCCTGGATTTTCTGAATGTACGAGTGAAACTTGACCCCGAGTACACCTAGCTCACGAGCATCCTTGATGTGTTGACGAACATTCGGATGTCTGAAGTCCAATAAAAGAGTAAAAGTGGAGCCATCATGGATCCGAGCACTCTTTAGCAACGCTTCAAAATCAACCTTAAACCCCTTTTCTTCAGTGACGTATTGATTGAAAAGCATATAGTTTGCCGATTTTATGGTTTTCAAATCTTCTGTGTAGAAGTCAATGGCCTTTGACAGGTCACAAATCTTCATCTGTAGGTCTTCCTCATGACGTTTATACAAACCATCATTTCCCATGGGAAGATGAATGTTGAAGTCAATTACAGGAAGTGATTTCAAATCAACCATTACTTTACGGATTCAGAGATAATTTGTGCAATTTGGTCGAATAGTTCTTGCGTAGGGTTCAGGCAATTGACGTCTGAAGCCTCCTTAATCAATCGTTTCTTGGAAACATTATATTCTGCTGAGGCATTGTCGACCAGATTCATATATGATGTATGAAACTTGGATACCCCAATGTGAATTTCTTCGGAGGTGAGTCCTTGAGGTTTACTCATCATTGGAACCAAAGTCTCGTCTGCAAATTGGTATAAATTATATAGATCGATTCCCATATCAATCCCCAACTTCTTCAGCGCCCATATAAAAATCTCGGTCTGAGCATTTCCCGCTGAACGCCCCATACCGCGAACACAAGTATCAACGTAAGTGGCTCCTGAATGCATCGCTTGAATGGAGTTGGCGATACCCATGGATAGGTTATTATGCCCATGGAAACCAAGGGGTGTTGAAATACTCTGCCGTGTACGACTAATGTACTCATCTACTTCAGCTGGGAACATACATCCTGCTGAATCTACGAGGTAGATCACGTCTGCAAGTTGCCAACTATCAATCTCTTGAACAATCTTACTGTACTCATATGATTTCACCGCATAGCTCTTCATCAGGTTAATCGCAAGAGTGAGGCCTAGCTTTTTGGCTTCTTCGGCGTAGGGCTTTAGCTTTCGGAAGTCGTTGATATTAATACCGCAACGAATAAAATCTAATCCGTTGGATTTAGCGATACGAATGTCCTCAACTGTCCCGATGCCAGGTATGAAAAAGCTTACCACCTTGGCGTTCTTAGCGGCTTCTCGTGCTGTTTGAATGTACACTTCATCGTTTTCCGCTGAAAAACCACATTTAGGATTATTATAGGCCCCCAATCCTAAACCATGTCCTACTTCAATGTACTCGAAACCCATTTCTTCGAGCTCAGTAACGACTTTAAATGTTTGCTCCTTTGTGAACTGAAAGTCAATCACATAAGATCCGTCACGAAGCGTATTTTCAATAATGTTAATCATAACTTGTAGTATTCTATGTTAAGTGCGGCTTTGAAACTCTTGAGGTTATTCAAGCTTTCCTCGACGTTCTTGCTGCGAATCGCTAACATCGAGTGCCTTGAGGCACAGTTATCTATCGATTCAATCATATCATTTTCATTAAATATGGTTCTAAACTTCAATACGAAGTCAAGCGAGGTCACTTCTGCTATATTGATACTCTTAATCACCTTACCCGCCTCAAAGTCCAGGAAAGTTAGTATGGCGGAATTAACCATCAATTCAGGACCTTCACCAGTGATTTCATACGTGTCTATGTCTAGAGACTGATTAATGAGTATTTCATTCAAATTGATTCCTGTCAAACTAGGAACAATCGTAGACGAAGTATAAACGCCCCCTCCACGGTTGGTGCATTCAACAAGATAGATTTCCTCATTCTCAGTGACGATATACTCACCATGCGTGTGTCCTTGGGTGTAACCCAGGGCATTCACCACCTCATGATGATTCTTCATGAGTCGAACGTTCAATTCATTTCTGAATCGTGCAGGGTAGATTATCTCCTTAGTAACAGGCTTCACTCCCTCTTGGAAAGTACGTGAAGCGACGGCCAATGAACGATGTCCATTCTTGAAGGCAAAACCATCTACAGTTACTAGGGTGCCTTTAATAAAATTCTCGCAAATAACGGTGTGCGATGCTGAATTCGATAAGGCATCATAAAATGCAGAAGCCAGGTTTGCTGCTTTATTTACAATCGTGACTCCAAAAGTTCCCCTGCTGTCCACTGGCTTCACTATCAGCGGATAACCTAAAGACTCAGAAGCTTCCCCTAATTCTTCAAAGGTACGAACCCGATAATACTCTGGCTGGAGAATTCCGTGTGCGTTACAAGCCTCTCTCTGCTCGAACTTGTTATTGGAGAATAACGCTGATCGGATGTTATTGTACTTGAGCCCCAATGCTTTGGAAACAACCGCAGCTGTATATAGAGAGAAGTCACAATTATCGGATACGATACCGTCTACATCGTATGTTTGGGCTATTTGCATGTGCGAGGGGATATCTAAACTATCCTTCACGAAATGCACATCTGCATGCTGAAACCCTGTGTTATTAAGTTTCGGGTGTGTGACGATCAAAAAATGACCTTGACGCTTCGCTTCAAGAATAAGTGACTCTTGTTCCCAACCTGCGCCAATGATTAATAATTTACTCATGGAGTTATTCTTTTGTAAGGTATTCGTGCTTTAAAATGGTAGCTGCCTGAAGGTCTATCTTAGCATATCCAAAGTTACGGTTCTCGAAGGCATAACGACAATCGATTCCCTCGGTAAATCGCGAATAGTCTAGGTCCGAATAAAGGATCTCATCTCCTGCCTTTACTTCTTTTTTGAGCCTTGCTCGATAGAGGATAGCATTTTTAAAGTTCTTTTCTTCTTTTTGAATATCAAGTCGAGGCGCGCGCTTAATCAGTGACTGCTCTACCTCTCTAATCTGCTCAACTAATGCCTTGAATTCAGGTGGATCGGCCGCAAAAGAAGTGCTGTCCGGCGTGTCAAACTCCTTATCCAGAGTGAAATGTTTCTCGATCACTTGTGCTCCTCTTACTACAGCTGCAATGGGTATGTGGATACCATTGGTATGGTCTGAGAATCCGACTGGACAATCAAACATCGATTTATAGGTATCCATCAGCGGCATATTTACGCGATCAGCAGGTGCTGGATAAATGCTATTACAATGCAAGATGATGTAATTATCGTTTCCAGCTTGTTCGAAAATCCGAACGGCTTTCGTCACTTCATCATAATTGGCAATACCCGTCGAAAAAATCGTTGGCTTATTCAATTCAGCCACACGTTCCACAATTTGAGGGAAAGTGCCAATTTGTGCTGATGCTAATTTATACAACGGCACATCAATCTCCTCAAGTAGATCTACCGCTTTCATATAGGTAGGTGATGAAAAGAATACGACCCCTTTCTTTGCACAGTATTCAGATAAAATTCCGTGCCATTCTTCTGGAAACTCTAGTTTCTTTATGAATTCTGCCGTCTGCGCATCTGGCCTGGTGTAAAGTCTATGTAAGTCGATTGACTGAAACTTCACTGCATTCGCACCTGCTTCTGCGGCTGCATCAATCGACTCCTTGGCAAGCGTTAAATCTTGCTTATGATTTGAGCCAACATCTGCAATTATGTAAGCTTGATCTCCACCAACGGGGAAACCTGCTACTTCTACAATTGACTTAGGCATAGTATGTTTTTATAACGTTCTTCAATTTGTTCAGGGCCTCTTTTAGTTCGGATCTATCTAGTGAAAAAGACACACGCACGTAATTATCGAATCCAGTTCCATACGCCGAACCAGGCACCATAGCTATTCCATCATTCATTAAAGCCTTCGCGCAAAATTCTGACGCATCGGTAATTCCATAAATAGTTAAGTCAACAAAGAAATAGAAGCCTCCCTTTGGCGTAAACTTTGACCATTCAGGAAAAATCTTAAGAACAGCTTCTCGATTACCCTCATAATACTCCGAAAAATAACTAATCTCTTCAGGATCCGGGCAAAGAGTAAGCAAATGTTGAGCGTGTGATGAAGCACATGTAGCCAGGTTCTGTTGTATCAACAATATATTCGTACGTACATTCTGATCTTTGATCATAAGATATCCCACTCTGTATCCGGTCATCGCATGGCTCTTGCTAAATCCATTCCCTATCAAAATCTTCGTGTAGTCAAGAAGCGGATTTAGCCTGGTGAGTAAATTAGTTCTACCGTAAGCATATCTTTCGTAAATGATATCTACAAATACCCATGCATTCTTGGAAGCGATAATTTCTCGAAGATCCAAAATTTCATTTTTAGATAGTATGCCACCATCTGGATTATTGGGCGAACATAGCATGAGGACATCAAAATCAATATCTTTTAACGTTTTTTTCCAGTTTGGTAAGTAGGTATTTACAGGGATATAATCACAACCTGCTAACGTACATGTAGCTTTATATCCAAGCCAGCTAGGCTCAAGGACAGCTACTCTTTTCTTTTCAATGGCCTCCAAGGCATAGAAAAAGCCCTGTTTCAATCCAGGCACGATCACTACATCATCAGGCTCATATCCTGTATATCGCTCTGCCATAGCTTTTCTCAGCTCAAAAACTCCTTGTGCTGGGCCGTAGTGACTTGAGATTTCGGGTAAACTATGTAACTTACTACTTATAGACCTAGGTAAACTAAAATGCGTATCCCCAATGCTAAGTGTGTAGACCTTTCTACCCTCGTCCTTAATCACTTTGGCCATTCTGGTTAACTCCATAGAAGCCGAAGGCACTAATTCATTTATTTTAATCAATTGTCTTAATATAAGTTACTAATACTTTATCTTCATAAATAACTGTAAAACCCAGATTTTGAAATACCTTTCTCGAGGAATGGTTTTCAAGTCTAACCAAGGCACTAATTTTAAATGGTTTTTGAACTGATTTACTCAGACATTTCATTGACTTCATCATCATTTCCTTTGCAAAACCTTTTCCACGAAATGGCTTATCTATTGAATAATCAATAAACCATGCACATGAGGCTGAACTATAATCAAATCGAACTTGTCCTAAAAATAAACCTGACATTTCTGCTACAAATAAGAACGTATTATCAGAACCTAACTTTTCCAAGAACCATTTCTTATGTTCCTCCCACTTAACTACACTTGTTTTAATTGAGTTCTGTCGAACCAATTGATCATTTACTAACTGGAAGTAACTTCTACAATCAAACTCTTGCGCGTCCCTGATTAAAAGCATTTACTGTATTATAGGGTTCCTAAAATCCAAAAAATAGGAAGATACTGTCCTGACGACCCAAATCCTCTTTTTTCACCCGAACTCAAATCTTTAAACTCATAGAATTTTCCTTCATCATACATAGATTGAATCCATTTCTTTAGATCACTATACAGTTCCATTTGCATGTATGTGTTAGACTCCACATAAATATCGAAATAGCTCATGGCTAATGCAGCACCAATAGAGTTGCGCAAATGCCCTTCATCTAGGCATACACCTCGTAATCCATCACGGTGACCTAGTGCACCTGGCTCTGCCGAAATGAGAAATCTAGACTTAAGAGCTAGTTCTCCATCGATCAATGCTCTAATCTTCTCTAAGACATAATCACTTGAACCTTCTTCTTTTGAAATCAAGGCTGCATGCATACCATATAACAGTGGATAAGTATCAGCATTCATCGCCTCAAAATTAGATTTCAATGATGAGTAAAGCGGAGTTACATAATATTTTGCATCTGGGAATATGTGCTGCAAAGAATCTACACATTGAAAGGCATATATATGGTAGTCTCTAGGACTTGCTCTCAACATTAATGCCTCACCTGTGAGCATTTCTTCAAAGGATCCTTTCTTCTCGTTCCAATATCTCTTGAGGTATTCATACCCTAGTTCAAGCGAAGAATGAAACTGTGTATCGCCAGTAAGCTGTTCATATTCAGAAGCCAAACGAAGAGCCGTCACGGTAGGAGGTAAATCCTCTATTTCAGCCGTTAATTTTATAATAGCCTGCGAGGCTTCAAATTTGATTCCGTTGGCTGTTGCTCCAAGAGAAAGCGCCCATCCGCCGCTTGGCATTTGCTTTTTCAAGTTAGATTCAAGTATACTTTGAACCCCTTTAAGGTAGAGTTCGTTGTTTGTTACTTGAAAAAGTCTAAGTAAAGCTATTCCTGTTAATGAAGGGTAGATTTGACCTTCACATCCCCAGGATTCAGATGGAAAATAATCTCCTCTATTAATATATTCCCTAGCCATTCTCGCTCCAGTAGCTTCAGCAAATGGCAGTAATTCTGGATGCACAACTTGAGTCGTCATTTATATGTTTTCATTTGTAAGTAAAAAAGCCGCTTTTGCTAAACCTAAGTCATTCTCATCGTCTATATCAACGGCCTCTAGCCATGATAATTGATGAAACCTATAATCTTCAGAATAAAATGTACCATTATCTATGAGCGAGTGATATCGGCTAATCCAAGTAGCTCCTGACGGACAAATTAGTTCAGGTAAATCTTGTGAGCGCGTGTTCGTATTTGTATAGTTCAACACTTTTTGAAAACGACCATCTCCCTTCTTTTCATGAGCCCACCATGGGTTAAACATTCCATATTTAAACCCTGACAATAAACTGTATCCGTTTTCATCACCTTCAAATGCCATTATTTGTTCATGAATAGAATTACTTGAGCGCAGCGGACAATTAGCCATAAGTTGCACAACGGTTTCATAGGATTTACCGTTATAGTTCTTGAGCTGCTCGAGAGCACCTATAGTTGCTTCGCTTACCGTACTGAAATCATCTGCATGGTTTATTCTTAAAAATGGAACCGTAGCACCAGACGCTCTGGACACACTAGCAATTTCTTCACAATCTGTGCTTACTAAGACTAAATCGAATAGTTTTGAATCGAGAGCAGCTTCAATTGTCCAAGCAATCATTGGTTTACCATAAAACTCCATGATATTCTTTTTGGGTAATCTCTTACTTCCTCCCCTGGCCGGGATTACGGCCACTCTATGCTCTACCAAATTGTCCATCCACCGTCTACTTTTAAGTTCTCACCAGTTACATTAAGTTCCTCATTATCTAGGAGGTACTTCAACGGCGGAAATAAATCATTGTGACTCAACATTCTGCCCATTGGTGTCAGTTTACTATAACGTTCTTTGAATGCATCATCAACTCTTCCTTCCACTCCTCCATAGCTAATAGCATTTACTCTTACATTCTGAGCTAACCGTACGGCTAATTCTTTTACCAAGTGAATTTGCGCAGCTTTCACTACCCCGTAGTTCACGGCGGACTGTTTCTTGAAATTAGTGTATAGCGATGGTGTAGGTGCTACATTTCCGTACATAGAACTTATGAAGATTACATCTCTTAGTCTCATTTTTTTCAGTGCTAGTTCCATGGTTAGCAAGTAAGGAAAAGTAACCCCATTAAAAAACTCAAGTTGAAAGCTATTTGAGTCCACAACTCCGTTTTCATCCATCTGAAAAGTATCTAAAGACCGAGCGTTATGAATCACACCATCGGGTAAGTCATTTAACTGATTTAGTACACTTCTCAAGGCATTTTCGCTTGAAAACTCGACAATAATGGGTTTACATTTATTTACGTTCCATTTGTTCTTTTCCATTGCATACTGTGCAGACTCTATGGTACGAGAGGTAAATAATACCTCGTGTCCGTCTTTCAACATATCGGTCACTAATCTTGAACCAATGTTGCCTGTACCCCCTGTAATTAATATTCTACGCATAAATACCTACTTCTAATATGGTTACCATTTCTCTTGTAAATGCTCGCGGTATATTCTTTTTTTCACCATTCACGATATCCACAAAACGATTCAGCGCTGTTTTAAAGGCATAGAAAGTATCTGAAAACATTAATTCACGATAACTAATCGTGCCTTGAATATTGATAGACAAAGGTAGAGGCAGGTTTCCACCTGTTTGGAATTGCGCGATAATCCCTGAAGACCACCTAACCTGCACTCCTCTTAATTCATTTGAACCAACAGGAAGCTTTCGAACCTCCATTAAGACACCGCGTTCGGGAAGCATTTTTAATACGGGTTCAATTATATGTACGGCATATTTTTCCCAACTTTTTGGAACTGTTGCCCATATTGCTTTAATGTCCCCAATCTTTTCACTTTCAATTTTAGACCATTGAAATTCATGTGCAAATTGTAAGGCTGAACAAGTAAAGATTTGCTCCTCCGTTTTCGCTAAATTCCACAAGCGATTGGCATCTCTTAGGTTTAATGCAAACGGTTTATCTATATAGATCGGAGTACCAGCGTCTAAAAATGGTTTGGCGTATTCGTAATGGTTTTCCGCATCGTCCCTGGCCAACAAAACAGCATCGACACTACCTACCATATCAGTGAGGGAATCACAAACCGTTTTAATTAAAGCAGCCTTCGCAATATGCTCTGAAATATCCCGGTCTTGGGTCCAAATATGAGTGACTTCTGCCAAGTGATTTAAGTAATTATCTGGAAAAACCTCTTTACCTAGATATTCTGGAATCACAGGAAACGGACAATTTTCCATTACCTCCTTTTCAAAACCATTAAAAATGGCAGACCAGGAATAAGGATGACCGTTACCCTCACTCATTCCTATTACTCCTAGTTTTAACTTGTTGGCCATAAGTACGGTGATAAAATATTATCTGAAATCTTTCTAGGTGGTTCGGGAAGGTCGAAGCTTGGAGTTTTATAGGAGTTACAATTTTCAATTAGCTGGCTTTCGTTATTAACGCCAATGACAACGTAATCGATAAAATCTTTACTCAAGGAAAAATTAAGCAGCGCTTGTGCTAATTGTCTATTATCATCATAGTCATTTCGTAATCGGTCTAAGTATGTAGTAATAGGTTCAAAGAACTCCGGTAATTCTTCTGTGTCAACAAAAAACAAGCCTTGTAGAAACGTAGATCGAGTGTGTATCTCTACACCCACCTCGTGGAGGTCAATGGCTAACTTTTCAAATCTTTGGTCAAGATGGCTAAAAGGAATCTGAATAATATCAGGAATTCCATACCTTGAAATTAGCTGATTCAATTCGTTGGGAGTATCAACTGAAAAACCTACTTTTTGAATGATTCCCTGTTTTTGTAAATCCTTTAGTTGGGAAACAATTTTTGGGTTTTCAAAAGCACTAATGGCATTGTGAAATAGAAGCCCATATATAGAATTAAGGTTAAGGCTTTCCAAACTATGTTGAACTAGAACCTCGGCAGACCTAGATTCTTCAACATTAGGCTTTATTTTAGTGACAATACGAAATCTATTCTCATGTAGTCTGCCTATGACCTTCTCGCTGTCACCATAAGCTTGAGCCGTGTCGAGAAGGTGAATGCCTTCTATATGAGCTATATTTAAAATTTTTGAAACTTCTATCGAATTGGTTTTTCCTTCTTTATTCCCTATACCATACTGGAGTCCAAATTGTACAGTACCCAAAGCAATTTTTTGGTTTTTGCTAAACATTGTAGAACTCAGTAACTTTTGCAATGACAAAATTTTGGTCTTCTACAGAAAGCGTGGGATACATCGGAAGACTGATACAATTCTTATAATAGATTTCTGCGTGCGGTCTATCTCCCTCATTCCAACCTTGATTCCTGTAATAAGGCATTAGATGACATGGGATATAATGAATCTGAGCGTAGACGTTATTTTCTCTTAAATAATTGTACAAACCCAATCTGTCGTCCACTTCAATAACATAGAGATGATAGGCATGCCCGGCTATTACTCCGGATTGCCGTTTAATATAGTCTCTATCCTTGAAAGCATACTCATAGGTTCTAGCTATTTCTTTTCTACGGTTTATGCCTTCATCTGCTCTTTGAAGCTGGCTTAATCCTAAAGCAGCTTGAAAATCTGTTAGACGATAATTATACCCTAACTCTTGCATTTCCATATACCATAGTGGATAGCATTTTGCATTTTCGATTCCAGATGCGAAGTCAACACTATTGGTATATAAATCATCATCCTTTACAATACCGTGAGTTCTTAAAGCGAGTAACCTATTATATAGGGACTCATCATTCGTAGTAATCATACCACCCTCACCAGAAGCGATATGTTTAACCGGGTGGAATGAGAAAATCGCTAGGTCTGCAAATTCGCCGGAGCCACATTTAGATTCTTGACCGTTAGTTTTAACAAAAGATCCTCCAGGTGCATGACAAGCATCCTCTATAATCCAAATCCCAAACTCATTTGCGAGTTTTCTGTAAGCTTCTAGGTCAACTGCACGTCCAGCAAAGTCAACAGGAATGACGCCCGAATACGTTCCTTTCGGTGATGCTTCTAGAAGCTCGCGAACTGAATTAATATCGAGAAGATATGTTTCTGGATCAATATCCCCAAACACTACTTCTCCTCCACAGTACCTTACACAATTTGCACTAGCTGCAAAGGTTATAGGCGTAGTGATTACTTTTTGACCCTCACTAACATTTAGTGCCAATGCACAAAGGTGTAAGGCAGCTGTGCCATTAGATACAGCTACGGCATATTTAGCATCTACATATGAGGCAAAAGCATCCTCGAACTCTTTAATCTTTGGACCTTGAGTCAAATAGTCTGCGTTCAGAACTTCTACAACCGCGTCAACATCTGCCTTAGTGATGTTTTGCTTACCGTAAAGAATCGGTTTCATTATACCTTAAATGTTGAATCTACATGTTCTGAAATTAACTCTCTTAAGGAGTCTACCGTTTCCCACTCTTCGTTGTCTCCAGAGTTATAACTAAAGCCCTCTGGTACTTGCTTTGCATTATGAGTACTTTTGAACTCCTCTAAATCCCATGGCGTAACCGTTGGAAGAATCGTATAATACTTGCCTAGATCATAAGTATTGTAAGAATCTGAAGGAGTAATCATTTCCTCGTGAATCTTTTCACCAGGTCTGATACCAACAAGAGGCTTTTCGCATTCAGGTCCAATTGCTTCTGCTACATCAAGTATTTTATAACTTGGGATCTTAGGAACGAATAGTTCACTTCCCCAGGCATGCTCTAAAGCATGCATTACCATATCTACACCACCTTGAAGACTGATGTTGAAACGAGTCATCTTTTCGCTGGTAATAGGGAGTTTACCCTCTTTCTTTTTATTGATGAAAAATGGAATTACTGACCCATTAGACCCCATTACATTACCGTATCTTACCACACTGAAGCGAATATCTCTTGAACCTCTATAATTATTGGCTGCAACAAAAAGCTTATCCGAAGCAAGTTTAGTCGCACCATAGAGATTAATGGGCGCACAAGCTTTATCAGTTGACAGAGCGACAACGCGACTAACATTGGTCTTAATACAAGCGTCTATTACGTTCTGAGCTCCATGAACATTTGTTTTTACGCATTCATCAGGGTTGTACTCTGCTATATGAACATGCTTCATCGCTGCCGCATGAATGACATAATCTACGCCGTTCATTGCTCTCTCCAATCGTTCATAATCGCGTACATCTCCTATTAGATATCGAACCTGAGGATATTGTGCGGCGGGAAATTCTTGAGCCATAACGAACTGTTTTTGCTCATCTCTACTAAAAATAATTACCCTTCTAACTTCTGGGAAATTATTTAAAATATGACTGGTTAACTTTTTACCTAAAGAACCAGTACCCCCGGTTATTAAAACTGATTTTTCTCTCCAAAAATTATTCATAATTGTTTAATTATAGTCTACAATCTATCTCACTTGACGAAAGGAATCCTTTAATATCATAAACAACAGATCTAATACCTTTCAATTCATTAATATTCAGTTTTCGAAACTCATCATGACTAACCGCCAAAACAATAGCATTGTACTCTTTTCCTAATTCGTTCTGGTGGTTAACGGCTGAAACGCCAAACTCTGATTTTACCTCATCTTTGTTTACCCAAGGATCAAAAACAGTAATATCTAGACCGAATTCAATCAAATCGTGGTAAATATCTATCACCCTCGTATTTCTGACATCTGGACAATTCTCCTTAAATGTGAATCCAAGAAGTAGGGCCTTGGCTCCTTTCACCGGAATATCCTTTTGAACCATTTTCTTCACTATTTCAGAAGCAACAAAAGATCCCATTGAGTCATTAATACGTCTACCGGCTAGAATGATTTCGGGATAATAGCCTGACTCTTGCGCTTTTTGAGCTAAGTAATATGGGTCTACTCCAATACAATGCCCTCCGACTAGACCTGGTTTAAATGGTAAGAAATTCCATTTAGTGCCTGCTGCTTCTAAAACAGAATGGGTATCGATATCGAGCTTATTAAAAATTTTAGCAAGTTCATTTACGAATGCAATATTGATATCACGCTGGCTATTTTCGATAACTTTGGATGCCTCGGCAACTTTAATGGTAGGGGCAAGATGCGTTCCTGCAGTTATCACAGACTTATATAGATCATCAATGATTTGAGCCGCCTCAGAAGTTGATCCTGAAGTCACCTTTAAAATCTTGGTTACTGTTCGTTCTTTATCCCCTGGATTAATACGTTCCGGCGAATACCCCACAAAAAAGTCCTCGTTGAACTTTAACCCTGAGACCTGCTCAAGGACAGGAACACACTCATCCTCTGTAACACCTGGATAAACAGTGCTTTCATAAATGACATAATCTCCTTTTTTAAGAACTTTACCTACGCTCTCGGAAGCTTTAATCAGCGGCGTAAGTACCGGGCGTTTGTTTTTATCCGTTGGGGTAGGTACGGTCACCACGTAAAAGTTTGAAGACTCAATATCACCAACCGCTGTAGTACAGTAAAGTCCTTTACCATAGTTCTCTGTGGAGATCAAATCTGAGGCAATCACTTTCTTCAAATCATCATCTTCTACTTCAAGCGTACGATCGTGACCGTTCATAAGCTCATCTACTCGAGGGCCATTTATATCAAAACCTACCGTAGGATACTGCTTCGCAAACTCAACCGCGAGCGGCAAACCCACGTATCCTAATCCAATAACTGCTATTTTCTTTTCCACTTAATTATCATTCCACAGGTGCGTCCTGTGCTTGTTATTCGTTGTTGTTTACTATTAAAGTTGCTTGCAACCGGGCAATCATTGTTTGCCACTTTTTTCCCAGACCAATAAACATGCTGCAGCCTTATCGGCAGGCATAGATTCTAAGATCTGGGCGTGTACTTTTTTACCGGTGAGCTTTTCTACTTTACCACTTAACCCTCCTATGTAAGCAGCGTCTAATTGTTTCCCAACTAACAGGTTATCAATGGTTTCGGATTCCACCCCGCGGGCCAAATCACCGCATACCCAGACCTGCTTAAGACCCGGTAAGTTTGCTACTACGCGCTCCACTAGGGCGTCAATGCCGGAGACCTTGCGCACTATAGAGGTAATGTCAGAAGTAAGGGGGTGGGCTAAATTGACCTGGTAGAGCTTGCGACGGCCCTGAAGTTCAGAGCTGAGTAAACCGGCCTCTTCAAGGCGGTTGAGTTCTACCCGTATGCTGTTGGTGTTTTCATCGAGCTCCTTGGAGAGTCCTTGGAGGTACCCGCTCAAATTTTGATTAAGAAAGAAGCGCAGTAAGAGCTTCAAGCGGGTTTTAGAGGTAATAAGAGGTCCTAGAAGGTCCAACGTATTTTTTTGGGTTTTCACGGCTTCGCCGCTGTGAGTCCCATAGCAGATCGTCCTTAGAGGGCAGCTTTGGTTCACAGGTGCGGCTTAAGTACCTGCACCAACATATATTGGATAGGGCACTCGAAGCATTGGTTTGGAGCTCAAAAGTAAGAAAGAAAAGTGCCCGTTTGTATTAACTATGAGTAAATTTTTTACTCACTACTAACATTGTCTCGATTGAGCCTGTTTTTTTTTTACAGCGCAAGTAGATCGTTGTTCGAGAGTGATAAGGAGAGTTGAATGCCCAGTTCTTTGAGCTTAACGACGGCCTTGTGATTGGTACGGTCCAGTAAAATGGCCTCTTCCCCAGAGAATTGGCCGGAAGTGATGCGCACATAATCGCCAGGCTTAATATCTGAGATGTCAATGTCTTCGTGATCGTACTCCCCAAGCCATTTTTGGATGGTATGGATTTCTTCTTCGCGAACTACCGCCGGACGCCGCAGCCAAAACAGGTAGCGCACCGTACCGGGGAATGAAAAGACCTCGTCTCTTTTCTTCTCTTCTATTTTAATGAATAGATAACCTTTGAACAGCGGCTCTTCAACCACTTTTACGCGGTCGCTCCACTGGCGGCGTACCTTTTGTAAAGGACAATACACAATG
>Ga0209119_1001211_pt1 | contig 25745 bp, 23 predicted proteins | sample COG_03_FD_184747 | JGI IMG/M metagenome (GOLD analysis project Ga0209119, IMG submission 184747) | Pelagic Microbial community sample from North Sea - COGITO 998_met_03 (SPAdes) (version 2) | ecosystem: Environmental > Aquatic > Marine > Neritic zone/Coastal water | place: Helgoland, sampling...
TGGATTATTCTTAACTATTGCTCTTATGTTATTTCTATTTATAAAAGCGGCAAAAGGATACAAGATAAGAGAAGGTCAAGCACCAAAGGGAATTCAATCTGTAATGGAGCCTTTGATTGTTTTTGTAAGAGATGAAATAGCTAAACCATCTATAGGTAAGAGATACGAGAAATTTTTACCTTTTCTTCTAACCATATTCTTTTTTATATGGATTGGAAATATGCTAGGTCTTATTCCATTCATAGGAGGTTTTAACGTGACAGGCAATATTGCTGTAGCACTTGTTATGGCACTATTTACATTTTTCATTACCATAAAAAATGGAAACAAAGCTTATTGGATGCACATATTATGGACTCCAGGAGTGCCTTGGTGGCTTAAAGTGCCATTCCCATTAATGTTCATTATCGAGTTTATTGGATTTGTTTCTAAGCCAATAGTACTTACACTGCGTTTGTTCGCAAATATTACAGCAGGTCACATTATCATTCTTTCTTTTGTAAGTTTGATATTTATATTTAATAACCTGTATGGAGCAGGAGCAGGTTTCGGAGTTTCGATTCTTTCTGTTGCATTTTCCATATTCATGTTTTGTATAGAGCTACTGGTAGCTGTTTTGCAGGCATATGTGTTCACGCTTCTTTCTGCACTGTACTTCGGTTCTGCAGTAGAGGAACATGACCACGCACATTAATACGTTTATAATTAGAATTTACATACATAAAAACAAGTAACAATTTAGAAAAATGGAACTTTTAACAATTTTATTAGATTTATCAACTGCATACGCAGGAGCAGGTATCGGAGCAGGAATTGCAGCTATTGGTGCAGGTATTGGTATTGGAAGAATCGGTGGTTCTGCTTTAGAGTCTATGGCTCGTCAGCCAGAGTCTACTGGGGACATTAGAACAAACATGATCGTAGCAGCTGCACTTGTAGAGGGTGCTGCATTCTTTGGTATCATCGTTTGTCTTTTGATCGCACTTAAGGTAGCTTAATAATTAAAATAAATAAATTTGTGGGTGAGCTAGTCTTACCCACTTAATATTTAAAAAATTATGGAATTACTTACACCAAGTATTGGTTTACTGTTTTGGATGTCGTTGGCATTCATTATCGTGCTTGTTCTTTTAAAGAAGTTTGCATGGAGCGGTATATTGAAGGCACTTAAAGACCGAGAGGATTTCATCGAGCGTTCACTGAAATCTGCTGAAGAAGCTAAAGCTCAAATGAGCGAGCTTAAAGCAGATAATGAGAAACTACTTGCTGAAGCACGTTTAGAACGTGAGCAGATTTTGAAAGAAGCTAAAGAGATGAAAGAAAAAATCTTGGCCGACGCTAAATTGACAGCATCTGAAGAAGGCAATAGACTTATATCTACTGCTCGAGGTGAAATAGAAAAGGAGAAAAATCAGGCACTATCTGAAATTAAAAAACAAGTTGGTGAAATTTCGCTAGAGATAGCTGAAAGAGTTATTAGAAAAGAACTAAGTGATAAAGGTGCACAAGAAGCCCTAGTAGCTGAACACTTGAAACAAGCTCAAAGCAACTAAATTTTATTTATGTCAACTAGCAGAATCGCATCACGATATTCAAAATCGCTTATAGATATGGCTACCACCAGTGGTAAGCTAGATGCTATAAAGGAAGATATGGAAATGGTAGCAGCTATCTGTGCAGAGTCACAGGATTTACGCAATCTTCTTAAAAATCCAATAGTTAAGTCAAAAGACAAAATAGCCGTATTAAACAGAGTATTCTCTGGTACAGATACGACTACTCAAGAGTTTATTGCTTACCTAACAGATAAAAGAAGAGAGAATGAGTTGCCAAACGTTGCCAGCCAATACATATCTACGTATAACGAGATAAAAGGTATAGCTAGTGCGACAGTAGTTTCGGCTACTCCACTGTCTGAAGATGCTATGGGTAAAATGAAAACATACGTAAGTAGTTTACTTAGCATTAAAGACATAGAGCTTAACAACGTTGTAGATCCGTCTATAATAGGAGGTGTGATAGTTAAGCACGAAGACAGACTTTTAGATAAAAGTGTGTCAAAAGAACTTAGAGAAATTAGAAAACAATTAATTTATAATTAAACAAGAAAATGGCTGCAATAAGACCAGACGAAGTTTCTAGTATAATAAAGGAGCAACTAGCAGGTGTAAAAACCGATGCTCAATTAGAAGAAGTAGGTACAGTACTCCAAGTGGGTGACGGTATTGCTCGTATTTATGGACTTACACAAGTAAAGTCAGGTGAGCTTATCGAATTTGACAATGGTGTACAAGGTATCGTACTAAATCTTGAAGAAGATAATGTAGGAGCGGTACTTTTAGGTAGTTCTGTTGGTATCAGTGAAGGTGATACTGTGAAACGTACTAACCGTATAGCATCTATCAATGTAGGTGAAGGTATGCTAGGTAGAGTAGTAAATACCCTAGGCCAACCTATAGATGGTAAAGGTCCAATAGTTGGAGATACATTTGAAATGCCACTTGAGCGTAAAGCTCCAGGGGTTATTTTCAGAGAGCCAGTTACTGAGCCATTGCAAACAGGTATCAAAGCTATTGACGCTATGATTCCAGTAGGTCGTGGACAGAGAGAGTTAGTTATTGGTGACAGACAGACGGGTAAAACTGCTGTTTGTATTGATACTATCATCAATCAAAAAGAATTTTATGATGCTGGCGAGCCAGTATTTTGCATATACGTAGCTTGTGGTCAGAAAGCAAGTACAGTAAAGCAAGTAGTAAATACACTAGAGGCTAAAGGTGCTATGGCATATACAGTGGTAGTAGCTGCTACAGCTGCTGATCCTGCTCCTATGCAGTTTTATGCTCCAATGGCAGGTGCTGCAATTGGTGAGTTTTTCCGTGATACTGGTCGTCCTGCACTTATCGTGTATGATGATTTGTCTAAACAAGCTGTAGCTTACCGTGAGGTTTCTCTTCTTTTGAAAAGACCTCCAGGACGTGAAGCATATCCAGGAGACGTATTTTACTTACACTCTCGTTTATTAGAAAGAGCATCTAAGGTAAATTCTAACGATGAGATAGCTAAAGGTATGAATGACCTTCCAGAATCTATCAAACATCTTGTAAAAGGTGGTGGTTCACTTACTGCACTTCCTATTATTGAAACACAAGCAGGTGACGTTTCTGCATATATTCCTACTAACGTAATTTCGATTACTGATGGTCAGATATTCCTAGAGTCAGATTTATTTAACTCTGGTGTACGTCCTGCTATTAATGTGGGTATATCTGTATCTCGTGTGGGTGGTAATGCACAAACCAAGTCTATGAAAAAGACTTCTGGTACACTAAAGCTTGACCAAGCACAATATAGAGAGCTAGAAGCTTTTGCTAAATTTGGGTCTGATCTAGATGCAGCAACTAAAGGTATATTAGATAAAGGAGCAAGAAACGTGGAGATACTTAAACAACCACAATTTTCTCCTCTGTCTGTAGGTAAGCAAGTAGCTATAATCTATTTAGGAACTAAAGGATTGCTAAAAGCAGTTCCTGTAAATAAAGTTAGAAAGTTTGAAGAAGACTTCCTTATGAAAATGTCTGCAGATCATCAAGATGTGTTAGATTCTCTTTCTGCTGGGAAATACACTCCAGAACTTACTGATGTATTAGAAAAAGTAGGAGCAGAAGTTTCTAAAAACTACAAAGCCTAAAAATAATGGCAAATCTTAAAGAAGTACGAAACCGTATAGCTAGTACCCAGTCTACTCAGCAGATAACCAAAGCCATGAAAATGGTGTCGGCTACTAAGCTGCGTAAGGCTCAGCAAGCTATTACCCAAATGAGACCGTATGCCGACAAATTAAACGGTATATTGATGAATTTGGCTGATTCTGCTAAAGATGAGCAAGAACTTCAAGGTTATTTTGAGCATAGAGAATTGAAAAATGTACTTCTTATTGTAAACTCTAGCGATAGAGGTTTATGTGGAGGTTTTAATTCTAACATTACCAAAGAGGTGAGAAACCTACTTAGTAATAAATATGCTGACGCTAATGTTGAAATAAAGTTTTTAGGTAAGAAGGCTTATGAATATTTCAAACGTGCAGATTTTACTAAAGATACTTCTGATATGGAAGCTTTTTTAGAGTTGAATGCGGATGATGTATTCAAGATAGGAGATTCTGTAATCGAAGATTTCTTAGCAGGAAAGTATGATGAGGTAAGAGTGGTTTATAATAAATTTAAAAATGCCGCTACTCAAATAGTTACTGCCGAAAAGATTCTTCCTGTAGAATTAGAGTCTTTTGAAGCTAAAAGTAAGGAAGAAAGCAAATACGTAGCTGACTTTTCATTTGAACCTACTAAGAAGGACTTACTCTTTACTATCATACCAAGGGCAGTTAAAACTCAACTGTACCGAACTATGTTAGATTCTCAAGCGTCTGAACACGGTAGCCGAATGGTTGCTATGGATAAGGCCACAGAGAATGCAGGTGATATCATATATGATTTAAAACTACAGTATAACCAAGCTCGACAAGCTGCTATTACTACAGAAATACTAGAAATAGTAGGTGGTGCAGCTGCTCTGGAAGGGTAGTAATTATATTAAATACAATTTTCGAAAAAGCCTTATCTGAGCAATCAGATAAGGCTTTTTCTGTTATATATACATCGCTTATTTACTCAAACCGCCTTTTCATTAATAAAAACCTAGCAGGCAAAATATTTGTAATTGATTTTACGTAATATTGCCATCTAAGATACACCAACAGTTTCCATGAATAAATACGTTATAAGAACAGTACTATTAATCCTAATCGCAGTTTTAGCTTATTTTACATATGAGTCTATAGCTGCTCCTATAAGATACGCTAAGGAGGTTACCAAAAAAGAAGCAAAGGTCATTGCTAAACTTAAAGTGCTTAGGGATGGACAGCTAGCGTACAAAGGGGAGAAAGGTGAATTTGCTGGCAACTTTGATGATTTGCTAAACTTCATGGAGAATGGACAGATGACTGTCACTATCCAAACGGGTAGTAAGGACGACTCTACAACTGTTTTTAAATCTGAAACAATGAAGGTAGGAGTACGAGATTCATTATTTAAACAAGTGGACATTCTGAATTTAAGATACGTGCCGGGTCATGATACACTACAATTTAAGATAGCAGCGGGTGATTTGAAAAAGAATAATGTAATAGTACCTGTGTTCGAGATAAAAGATCCAAAGCCTTACAGCAAAGAGCGTGAAGCAAAAAATGATCCTCTTAAAGTAGGTTCTATCTACGACGTTAACTATAACGGAAACTGGAAGTAATTCTTCCGATACGTGATATGGAGTCCTATCACAATGCTGTAAGCGACAAGCTTGTAGTAGTATTATTCGAAAATCTCACGATTTATCAAGTCTTTAAGAAAGACAATCTGCTTAAGTGGAAGACTGTAATACACGGTCAAGTAATTCCTGAGCAGCTGAAAGATGCCATTTTCACGAGTAGCACGTTAATATCCTGTAATCAAGATTTTACTTTAGCTCCTTTGCAGTTGGAGGATTATTCCAATTTCTATTCTCTCAACTTTCAGGATAGCTCACCTATCAAATGTTTTGATACGGAAGAGTTTACCATAGTGTCAAAAGAGAGCAGCAGTGTAAAAAAGGTTGCTGAGCACTTGGTGGGAGTACAAGAAAATATTGACATTAACCTTGTCTTTGCGTATGCAGCAGATAAGGTCAAAAAAGATGCAGTGTATTTCTACAAACAAGCAGATAGAATAACTGTACTTGCTTGGAAGGATGGGAAGTTTGCACTAGCTAATAGATATCCTGCGGATAACCTAGATGAGGTGTTTTATTACATCATGTTGGTAGTAGAGCAATTGGAGTTGCACCCAGCAGATATCTATTTCGAGGCTATTTGTACAAAAGGGCAGCATGAAAGCTATCATGCTTTATTCAAAAACTATCTGGCTCCTTTGCACCTAAGTTCAGATGTATTGACTTATACTACTTCTGTTTCAGAAGAAGACGCAGAAGCTATTTGTCTAGCCCATTTTTTTGCTCAATGCGTATTATAAGTGGAATACATAAGGGATTTCGCTTTCCCCAAAAGAACATGCCTCACGCTCGACCCACTACAGATAGAGCCAAGGAGTCATTATTTAATATTTTAGATCAAAAATATTACTTTGAAGACATACAAGTATTAGATTTATATAGCGGTTTGGGTAGTATGGCATTTGAGTTCTGCTCTAGAGGAACTACAGAAATTACAGCAGTAGAATGGAATGCTAAGTCCATTGGCTACATAAAAGAAATCATTAGCAAGCTGGGCGTAAAGATGGTTTTGAAACAAAATAAGGTTTTAAAATATCTAAAAAAATCTGAGGATAGCTATGATATAATATTTGCTGACCCTCCTTATAACGCAGCACAGGAAATAAAGGAACTTATAGATTTACTGGCCAGCGGTCAGTATTTGAAACCGGGTGGCGTATTCATTTTGGAGCATCAGACTATGGCCTCTATACAACATCCTGCTATCATAGAAAAAAGAGAATATGGTCAGAGTACATTTTCTTTCTTTAAATTTGAAGATAAGCAATGAGTAAAAAAGCAATATTCCCGGGCACGTTCGATCCGTTTACTAATGGTCATCTTGACATTGTAAATAGAGGTTTAAAGATGTTTGACGAGATAGTAGTTGCGATAGGCGTACATAGTGGGAAGAATCATCTTTTTACGTTAGAGCAACGCACAGTATGGTTAGAGGAGCTATTTGTACACGACCCAAGAGTGAGCGTGATTCATTATGAAGGTTTGACAGCCCCTTTCGCTGAGTCTATAGGAGCTCAGTTTATTTTAAGAGGTTTGCGTACGACTCAAGATTTCACCTACGAGCAGCAAATAGCGTATGTAAATGAGGATTTGACAGAAGCCGTACAAAGTGTCTTTGTAATGAGTGACCAAAAGAATGCTTCTGTGAGTTCAACAATAGTTCGAGATATTATTCGGTATAAAGGGGCTTATCAAAAGTACTTACCACAACCTATCTATAAGGCTATAGAGGCGAGGTCCTAAATTAAGCAGAGAACTTCTTTTTATAGAGTTTTAATAATTTTTTGATGGCAGGGTAGGTGTCAAGCTTAGCGATTTCTATTACTGAGGGATCCATCCAAGTTACTTCTTCAATATCTTCTTCCGTTTCAGGAGTTAGCTTATTATCTTCTTTACAGTTTACGATGTACCAATGGGTGTGTTTTATCATCCATTTCTCATTGCGATAGTAAGTATGGTACGTTTCTGCGAATGAAGAAACGATACTCAGTCCCTTTGCTCCGGTCTCTTCCTCTATTTCTCGCAAGGCACATTCCTCTATGGTTTCCCCTTTGTCAAGCTTTCCTTTAGGAAGATCCCACTTGCCTAGTCGTTTCATTAAGAGGATTTTACCTTCCTTATTCTCTACTATACCACCTCCAGCTAATTTGTATTTAAATTCTAGGATAACACGCTTTAGAATTTTATCCGGGTTGCCTAGAAGCAGTATTTTAAGGGGTTTTGTAGCTTTTTGAGCCACCTTTAGAGCTTCTTTTATTTGCTCTTCTTTAGGTTTTTTAAAAATAAAATCTGGTTTATATCTTGTTATATCTTCTTCGTCTCTTGATAGATAAATACGGTGTTTTCCGTGAAAAATTCGATACATTTGCCTGCGTTATATGGTCTATACAGAGGCAAAAATCGCCAAAATACTTTTAGAAACAAGTGCTATAAAATTATCTCCGGATAATCCTTTCAAATGGAGCAGCGGATGGAATAGTCCGATCTATTGTGATAACCGCACAGTGCTGTCTCATGCAAAGCATCGCCAAGAGATAAAGAAGATGCTATCGGCTAAAATAAAAGAAGAATTTAAAGGAGTAGACACTATCGTAGGTGTAGCTACAGCGGGTATCGCTATGGGTGCTTTGATAGCTGATGAGTTAGGTCTCAGCTATGCATATTGCAGACCAGAGCCAAAAGCTCATGGTCTGAAACGTCAGCTAGAAGGCAGAGTAGAGAAGGGTGCTAAAATAGTAGTGCTAGAAGACTTGATAAGCACCGGAGGCAGTAGCTTAAAGGTAGTAGAGTATATGAGATCAGAAGGCTATACTATAATGGGAATGGCTGCCATATTTACGTATGGTTTTCAAGTGGCGGAGGATAATTTTAAGAATGCAAACTGTAAGTACATCACTCTAGGAAACTATGCCAGTATGATAGAAGAGGCTGTAGCCAGTGGCTATGTGAAAGAAGCTGACCTGGTGAGTCTGGCCAAGTGGCGGGAAAACCCTTCTACGTGGGGTTAGTAAAGTACCTTAGCTAAAGTCACTAGAAATATAAAAGTCCATACTGCCGTGCGGCACCAGTTGGTGCGTACGAGTCTTTGCAGTACATCAGTAGAAGCAGTTCCTTCTTGAATTTTTTCGTGAATAGGTATAAATATGCTAATGGTCAGGATCCACATACTCAGCACAAGTGCAGCGTAGAGTATAGAATATGCTGTGATTCCCTGAAAGAGTCCGAATACAGATAGGCTGAGCTGAGCAAACATAAGAGGTGCTACTATTTTTGTGATGCGAGGTGTGTACTTAGTGTGCCAAGTGATTAGTTCGGTGTCTTTATAAAACAGGAAGCTTGGATATACGATTAACTGTACCATCCAGATAAGGATGACTAAACCGAAATCAACAATTAACCGAGCGGTATCAAAATCCATAACACTTAAACGACTAGCACTCTTTTTTGTTAGAAACGAGCTTGGAATACTATCCCAATTTGCTCAGTAGAAATTTGAGGAAGTAGTGAAGCGGTGCTATTCTTCTTGGTGAATATTTTTTTGCTCATCCATGGATGAATCCAGTAAGCTACTTGTGTGCTGAGGATCCCTAATCCTGCCCCTGCTGCTACATCAGCTAACCAATGCTTATTATTATGGATCCGTAATCCAGCAGTGGCAGTCGCCACGGTGTAGCCAGCTATACCATACCACGGGCTTTTATGCTTGTACTCTTGTCTGAGAAACTCTGCACTGGCAAATGCAAACGCGGTGTGTCCAGAAGGGAATGATGTGTATTCTGATCCATCAGGTCTTAAGATGGACGTAATTTTCTTAGTACTTAAAACTACGGGCAACAGCATCGTATAAGATGTGCCTAGTAGGATGGTGCGGTCTTTGAAGTTATGCTTTCCTTCTACTCCGACTATGTTAAGCCCATAGACTGCCACCGAGGGGATGAATATAAGATAGTCGTCTACATAGGTCCTTTGTCCAGGAGTGTAGACTACAGATTTTATGTCTCGATTTACTTGTTGCCCTATATCAGTGTAGGTACCTGCTACTCCATAGGATATAAGTATGCTTGGAGCTATGAGTGCCTTTTTGTCGAATGTACTGCTGTCTTGCTGAGCTAGTATACAATGTGAGGATAGGAGTATAAAAACAAAAGCGAGTACTTTCATAACAGGATTTACTCTTCTTCTGCCTCTAATTTGTTCATCACTTTTTTCTCAGTGATTTTTATTTTTTGGTCGTTATCTAGTTTCTTTGATACTGCATCATAGGGTCCTACTATTACTTCATCGCCTACTTTTAATCCTTCGCGTATTTCTATGTACCTGCTATCTTGAATGCCGGTTTTTACAATATTCAAAACTGCCTTGTTTTGGCTGATGCTAAAAACCACCTCGTCTAGTTCTTCTTCCGTGCTTATATTGGCAGTATCTTCTTGCACCCGGGTGCCTACGGCCTCTATAGGCAAGCAAGGAATGTTATTTTTTACTAGTGTTTGTATCTCTACATTGGCACTCATTCCTGGCAAAAATGGAGCGGTACTCACCTCTAGTAGGTCTACGTAGCTACTTTTTAGTAATCTAATCTTCACTTCAAAATTAGTAACTTGGTCAGTACTCATTTGCACACCAGAAGAGTTAGCAGACTTACTTATTTCAGTTACTATTCCCTTAAATTTACGATCACTATATGCGTCTACCTCTACTAAGGCAGTATCTCCTTTTTTGACTTGTAGAATATCGTTTTCGTTCACATCTACTATCACCTCCATATTATTAAAATTAGAGATAACCATAATCTCTGTGCCAGCCATTTGGGCAGTACCTACCACTCGCTCACCTTTTTCATTATTCAAAGCACTTACCACTCCATTACTTGGAGCATAGATGCTAGTTCTGCCCAAAGTTTTATTCGCTTCTGTAAGGGTAGCTTGCGAATTTTGGATGCCAAATCTAGCTGCAGAAATACGTTCTTGTGCCGCTTTCACCTCACTTTGAGCTATAGCATATGCACTCTTAGCAGCGTCATATTCTGCTTGGCTTAGCACTTTATCAGTATACAGTTGCTTGTTTCTAGTATATGCCGCTTCTTGCTCCGTTAGCCTAGCTTGAGCTTGGGTTAGTTGTGCTTGGCTAGTCTTCAGATTACTCTGCGAACTGCTTACCCCAGCCCTAGCTCTATCTCTAGAGGTAAGATATAAATCAGGGTTTATCTTTAAGAGTAGTTGACCTTCTTTTACCGTGTCTCCTTCTTCTATATATAGTTCGGTAATCTCGCCACTTACGTCAGCACTTATTTTCACTTCAGCCTCTGGTCGTATCTTACCATTGGCACTTACAGTACTTATTATGGTTCTGTTTTCTACCTTACCTACATTCACCTCTAGCTCACCACGGCTGCGGTTTTTGCCTATATAGATTAATACAGATACTAGAATTAGTCCACCTAGGGCGAATAGTATATTTCTTTTATTCATTATAGTTTTAGTTGGTTGCCTTTATAAAAATCGATAATTAATGCTCTGAAAACGTATTCGTACTTAGCATTAATAGCCTGTACTTGTGCCTGGTTCCATAGGTTTTTAGAGGTGAGCAAATCCACACTATTCATCACTCCCGCACCAAATCTTTTTTGGCTAAAATCATAGCTCAATTGCTGTGCTCGCTCATTGGCTAAGGCAGCGTCATATCTTGATTTTGCTGCTTTTAGATTAGTAGCTGCGGTGGTTACATCGTTTCTCAGTTGATTCTTGGTGTTTTCTAAACCTAGTTCGCTGATTTGAGTATTGAGTCGAGCATTTTCTAAAGCTGTTTTGTTTCTGTAGCCATTAAATATGGGCACAGATAGAGATACTCCTACTTGCTGTCCAAGATTATCAGAAAGTTGATTTGTGAATGCTTTATCATTTATCAGAGTGACTGGTCGTGCAGATAAAACAGGTTCTAATGAGGTTTGGGTAAAGCCAATCGGGAAGGTTTCTATAGCTTCAGTTTGAGTTACTTCTTTTCCACTTTGCGAGTACACTGTATTTATATTGCCATAAGCAGATACGCTTGGCTGAAGGCTAGCCCCAGCTATTTTTTCTCCTAGTTCACTTTGGCGTATTTGTAGTTCGGCTTGTTGTATTTCGGGCAGATTGTTTATCGCCATTTCATAGATTTGAGCTACAGACTCACTTGGATATTCGGGAAGTGATGTAATGTCCATTTGCTCTATCTCCATAGCTTGATCTAGCGGTAGTTGCATTAAATTAATAAGCGTGTTGTACGCTATCTGAATAGCATTCTGTGCATTTACTTTGGCTACTTGGTCACTAGCCGCTTGTGCTTCTAGCATTAGCGTATTGCTTTGGTTGGTAGCTCCGCTTTTTTCTAAAAGTTGTGCTCTTTCTAGTTGGCTTTTGGTAAGCAGTTGCTGAGCGTCTGCTACTTTTAGGTTTTCTTCTGCTTGTATTATTTGTAGGTAGGTAGTAGCTACAGATAGTGCTATCTGATTACGGATTACGTCTGTGCTTTTATCATTAGCATCGCTTGCTACTTCGCTTTGTTTTATACGATTATTTATCTGACTCCCCCCGTATAGCAAGACGCCACTATTTAGAGAAAAACTATTACTCTGTATAGTAGTATTGTTAAATGTGTTGGTGAATGGATCAATAGTTCTACCTATATTATAATTGTGATTTCCACTCCCATTTAGAGTAGGAATTCGGCTCAGTTTAGCTTGGTTAAGATTGTTAGCAAGGATGTCACCTTGTAGTTCATTCTGTTGAATACTGGTGTTGTGCTCTAATGCGTAATCTACACATTTTTGTAGGTTCCACTTTTCGGTAGTTTGAGCAGATAGGCTGGTTGCTGTAAATAGAATTAAAGTAAAATAGGCTTTGTGCATAGCGATAAGACTTTTTATAAGTGTCAAATGTAGGAGAGGACGTGGGTATCTATTCCCCCACTCGATTAATATAAAGTAATCCTCGTTTTAATAAAAGAAGATTTAGGGTTACCTGAAATGAGTGGCACAAAAGAATGTCGCTTCTCTTACATTTGCGTTCTTGAATTTTTGGTACACCATAGGTAAAACATTTCTGCCGAAACTCACGTGGCGGAGAGAAGTCACAGAAAAGGTAGTCTATCTCACCTTTGATGATGGTCCACATCCTACTATTACGCCTTGGGTGATGGAAGAACTGGAAAAGGTAGGAGCCAAGGGGACATTTTTTGTAGTGGGAGAAAATGCTGAGCGATATCCAGATACGCTAGCAGAGGTAAGAGCTAAAGGACATGTGGTAGCTAATCATACTCACCATCATATAAAGGGCTGGAGAAATTCTAAACAAGTCTATTTAAAGGACATTGAGGATTGTGCTAAAGTATTAGGCTCTAAGCGTTTATTTAGGCCACCTTTTGGTCAGATTAATTTTAAAGCTATAGATGAACTAAAGCTATCTTATGAGCTAATAATGTGGGATGTTCTGACCAAAGACTATCTTAAAATATCAAATCTTAAGTATGCTATGCGACGCATTAAAAGAGCTACTACATCTGGCAGTATCATTGTGTTTCACGATAGTGAAAAAGCAGAAAAGAACTTGAAAGCACTATTGCCAAAGTATTTAGAATTCTTGAAAGAAGAGGGGTATAAGATGGAAACCTTATGATTTGGGTAGCCGCCGCCATACTTACTATTTTCTTTGGTGTTCAGGTGTTTTCTCTGGTGTCTATACTGCAGCATACGGATAAGAAATTAGAGAAGAGAAAGGACTTTCCTATGGTTTCTATTCTACTTGCGGCTCGTAACGAGGAGCAACTCATACTTAGAAACCTTACGGCTATAAATGCACTAAATTATCCTAAGGACAAGCTAGAAGTACTCATAGGAAATGATGAGAGTACGGATAATACAGCTCAATTGGTCACTGATTTCATAAAAGATAAGCCCTACTTTAAGCTTTTTCATATAGATAAAACGGTAGGAAAGGGTAGAGGTAAGGCTAATGTGCTCGGGCAGCTCGCTCACAAAGCTTCAGGAGAATTTTATTTTATCACAGATGTAGATGTCAAACTACCGCAGAATTGGATCTTGGCATTATTACAAGAATTTACTGAAGGTGTAGGGCTAGTAAGTGGCACTACTAAGTGTGAACGAGGTAGTCTGTTCGCTACTTTGCAAAGTATAGACTGGTTGCATTTTATGGGATACATTAAGGCATTTGCTAATGCAGGAGTAGGCTGCACAAGCGTAGGGAATAATATGGCCGTACGAGCGGAGGCTTATTGGCAGACAGGTGGTTATGAAGAGATAGATTTTAGTATTACCGAGGACTATAAACTTTTTAAGGAGGTAACCTCTCGTGGTTGGCAATGGAGAACCATAATGGGTGAGGATTCGCTCGGACTAGCGTGGTATATCCCAAGCATAAAAGAAATGCTGCATCAGCGAAAGAGGTGGCTCATAGGAGCACGTGAATTGCCTTTGAATTGGAAAGGTATGATTATTCTGTATGGCTTATTCATTCCTGTGGTTCTCGCTGTTTTTTGGTTCAATCCTTGTTTGGCATTTGCCATTTGGATTTCTAAGTTTTTAGTGCAATCGGTGTTTATCATTTTTCTGTGTTTAGCTACGGAGCGAAGACCTTTTAGTTTTTTATACCTCATAGTATATGAATTTTATGTAATACTCAATACCGCTGCTACAGCTATCTTTTATTGGTTGCCTATCAAGAGTATATGGAAGGGAAGGGAGTATAATTTGTCGTCCTTCGGTACAATTTCTCCTAAGGTCGAAATCACTCAGGATGACAAATAGCTTGGGGTACAATTTCTCCTAAGGTCGAAATCACTCAGGATGACAAATAGCTTGAGATAGTGTTTCTCTTAAGGTCGAAATCTACTGATAGATAGAGGTTCAGCATTGCAACTACTCAAAGTAAGAATTTTAAAGGCAAGTAAAACTAATTTTAATACGTAAACTTGACCCACCATGTTTCCAAGATTATTTACCCTACCGATTCCAGAATTTTTACACGGGATTTTACCTAGTCATTTAACCCTGCATAGCTATGGTTTGATGATAGCCTTAGGTATACTGGCTGCGTTCTATATTGTATTAAAAAAAGCTAAGAAGTTTGGCTTGGATTCAGACAAGGTTTCTAGCCTTTTTATTTGGGTTATAGCAGCTGCTTTCGTAGGAGGTAAGTTGTTTTTCTTTATGGAAGACATAGGTAAATATACAGCAAACCCCAGCCTAATAAAAGGGGCAATGGGTGGTGGCTTTGTATTTTATGGTTCCCTTATTTTTGCTATACCCACTATAGTTTGGTGGCTTCGTAGACATAAAGTGCCAGTGCGTCCGTTTCTTGATATCCTAGCCTTTGCAGGGCCTGTGGTGCATAGTTTTGGTAGGATAGGATGCTTCCTAGCAGGATGCTGCCACGGCAAAGTTTGTGAGAGCTGGATGGGTGTTACTTTCAGCCATCCCAATACACTAGCTGCTATTAAAGATACACCGCTGTATCCTACTCAATTGTTTGATATAGCTGTGAATCTCATCATTTTAGTTACCGTTTTCTTCATTCAAAAGAAGCAAAAATTTGATGGTCAACTTTTCCTGATTTATCTTATGATGTATGGTGTAGGCAGAAGTATAGTAGAGCTTTATAGGGGAGACGAGGCTCGTGGCTTCTTATTTGGTGGAGCGGTAAGTCATTCGCAGTTTATAGCGGTATGTATTATTGTGATTTGTGCTATTGTTTGGAGAAGGTGGAGTAAGAGTAAACTAGCATAACACCTTCACTTTCCCTTCTAAACTAATCACATACTCTTTCTCACTCATAGGTTCTCCATCCAAGTGAGCCGGAATCGGTTTATTGGCAGAGATAGTTACTTGAACTAGTTGCTCATATAATGTTATTTTTTTATGTAGATGCTTGCCCATTAGCAGAAGTGGCAAGTAGTATAACCGCATTGGAATCCAAACTTGCTTGATGCGAACTATTTCAAGTTTGCCATCAGAAAGATCAGCCAGCGGTGCTATTTTAAAATCCCCTCCGTATACTCGTCCATTGGCTGCTGCGAGCATAAAGGTGGCGTACTCTTCGCCATTTACACTAATACTAGGTGATTTATAGAAAAAGATATGTTTTACTATTTCTACCCAATACTTCATTTTAGTGCCCAGCAGTCCCTGTTTAAACTTGGTGTCATACGCTATTGATCCATCAAACCCACACCCAAATCCATTGGCAAATAGTTGGTTATTACATCGCCAGATATCTAGGTATTTCGTGTCAGGGTTTTCCCTCAATACGTATTGAAATAGATCCGTATACGAAGGAATTCCATTAGGGTATATCATCTTAGCTAAATCATTGCCAGAGCCAGCGGGTATTAAGTGAATAGGGATGTTAAGATGTGGTAATGCATTGATTGCTAAGTTTATAGTTCCGTCTCCACCTAAGATAGACACTAGATTAAAATCATTGGAATTGACTAGCTGATGGATAGGCTCGTTATCATTATTGCCCACAGTAGTATAGCAATGATACCTTAGCATATGGTCATTTAGAAACTGCAGGTATTGCTCCCAAACCTTGACACTTGATCCGCCTTGTGCAGCAGGATTATAGATTACTAGAATATGATATGCATCAGTTGACATAATTTATATTAAAACAAATATCAAATAAAAATGCTCTATGTGTAACTTTGACCACAGTAAAATGAAAAGCATAACATTAGTAGGAGGTGGATTGGCAGGTTCGCTAGTAGCAGTATACTTAGCCAAAAGAGGATATGAAGTCAATATCTATGAGCGTAGACCAGACATGCGTAATGTAAAAATACCTGCAGGCAGGTCCATTAATCTGGCCCTATCTAAACGCGGTATTAATGCTTTGCAAAAAGTAGGATTAGACCAAGCAGTGCTAGGTAAAGCTATCCCAATGCCTGGTCGTATGATGCATAGCGTAGCGGGTGAGCTTGCTTACCAACCTTATGGGACAGATGGACAAGCGATAAACTCTGTAAGTAGAGCACACCTTAATGTGCAACTACTGCAGCTAGCAGACGAAAATGAGCACGTACACCAGCACTTTAATATGCAGTGTACTAAAGTAGACTTAGATAAAAGTATTTGTTGGTTTACTAATTCAGAAACAGGAGAAAAACTAGAAGTAAAATCGGACTATATACTTGGTGGAGATGGTGCTTTTTCTGTGGTACGTAGCAAAATGCAGCGGAGTCCTAGGTTTGATTACTCACAGAGTTATACTAAATCTGGATATAAAGAGCTTACTATAGAGCCTACGGTAGATGGGGAATTTGCCATGGAGCCCAATGCACTGCATATATGGCCTCGTGGTAGTTTTATGATGATAGCTCTCCCAAATCCTGACAAGTCTTTCACGTGTACGCTTTTTATGCCATACGAGGGAGAAGCTGGATTTGATAACATCACTACAGATGAAGAAATTCTGAGCTTTATGAAGACTTACTTCGGTGACAGTGTGCCAATGATGCCTACACTTTTAGAAGACTTCAAAGCCAATCCAGTAGGAAGCTTAGTGACGGTAAGGTGCTTTCCTTGGAACGTAGGTAAAGCAACGCTCATAGGAGATGCTTGCCACGCTGTAGTGCCTTTTTATGGGCAAGGTATGAACTGTGCTTTCGAAGATTGTATAGAGTTAGATGCTTGCTTAGAAGAATTTGGAGATTGGGATATAGCCATGAAGCACTATGAAATACGCAGAAAACCAAATGCTGACGCCATAGCTGACTTAGCACTACAAAACTTTATAGAAATGCGAGATTTGGTAGGAGATGAGGCGTTCTTACATTACAAGAAAATAGAACACGATCTATGCGACTTACATCCAGATGTTTTCCAATCTCAGTACGAGATGGTAAGTTTCAGTACTATACCGTATGTAGAAGCTAAAGAAAAAGGAGCTGCAAATACCAAACGTATATACGACCTCATTGCACAAGGCAAGGAAGACCGCATTACGGATAAAGCTTTTGTGAAAGAGTGGTTTAGTTAGCCTATTGTATAACTAGTTTTTCTACTAAGCTTCCTGACTCCGTATTTATTTTCACTAGATACTGACCTCTTGCTAGATTGCTTATAACCTGTATTGCATTGGCATTAGTATCTGCTTGCGTCCACACTAATTTTCCTTGCATATCGAGCACTTCTATTTGTATCTCATTAAACACAGAAGGAAGTTTTATTTCGAAGGTTCCTTTATTTGGATTTGGAAATATCTCAGCTTGTAGGTTGCTTTTTTTAGTAATACTAGCATTTGCATCTGATACTACGATAGTGTAATCCTCTACTTCTCCTGACTTGTCATCGCACGGGTCCATTACATTACTGTAGTATTGGCTTCTTACACGCATACGTAGATTTTTTTCTAAAGCCGCCGTAGCTGGCACGGTGAATGTAGCAGTGCACTTTCTGGTAGCATCTAGTTTAGACAGTATTATTATTTCGTCTTCAGAGAAAGTAGCATCGTAGTTATAATCTATCCAAGCCATTACAGAATCTGAATCCCAATGATAGTTCATCCCTACTTCTAGTGTGTAGCTTTGGTTTCTGTCTAATGCTATGATAGAATCTGTAAAGTCTCCGTAGTAGTCTTGCCCAGAAGCATTTACCATGCCTTCTAAAGACACTAAATTGATATAGTTAGCACCTGTGCCAGAAGAACCTGTCGCTTCACAGTACTTAAACTCACGTACCTCATAATTAAACATGTATGTTTCAGATTGGTCTCCATCTGCTCCTGTAGCCAAAACTTTAAAGAACAGCTTATCGTCTAAATCATTGGTTAGGATAGGGTGATTACTCTTCCATTGGTTGCCCCCTATATTATTCATTGGGATAGTTTTGTCTAATGTATGTGTGCCTTCAGACCATATGGTTTTTACTTCACTTAGTACTCCATCATACTCTATAGTTGCATACACATATTGGTCTATACCTTCTTTTGGCGAGTTATCATCAGACATAGAAGTGAGGGATGTGTGTGTGATAGAAGGATAGTTATTTCGATCTACAAGGGAGTATTCCCAAAGTCCTCTGCCCCAGGTTGCCGCTCTTAGTCTATTACTACCCCAGTGTATTTCTAGATCTTTTACCGTCACATTAGGTAAGTTATTATCATATTTAGTCCACGTAGTTGCGTTCTTACTTTTGTAATACACCCCAATTTCTCCGCCTACATATATGTAGCTAGAGTCACTGTGGTCCATTACTACTGTACGTAGTGGCATTGCTTCCAAGTTATACGTTATGTTTTCCCAAGTTACTCCTTGATCATAGGTTATATAAACCTTTCTAGAATCTTTTTGATAGCGATTGTATGTTACTATAATAGTGTTTTCATCCCTTGGGTCAAACGCTACGTCTGTAAAAGTATAATTAGGCAGATTACCAGAAATGTCGTCCCATGATGCACCGCCATCAGTCGTAAGACGAATAGCACTGCCACGGCAAACTATCATAGTATTAGAGTCTGTATCTGCTATAGCGGCCTCTCCTAGCACACCTATGTTAGGATCTGCCTTATAACTCCAATCTCTCCCAAATCGATTGCCTACAAAGACACTATCACTAAAGTGAAGTACCTGCATTTGATCCATAGGGTTTTGCAAAAAAGGAGCTTCCCAAGCCGCATTTCCAGATCCTCTGTTCGGATTTCCTGTGCCTGGTCTGCTTTGTCCGCCGTCTCTTGTGTAGTTTCTACTTCCATACTGCCAGCTGCCTATCATCCAATTCGGGTTTAGTGCATGTACAAGTGCTTCCATACCATCACCGCCATTCCACTCTATCCATCCGTCAGGTGCTAGTATACTAGTCCCATTGTCTTGTGAACCAGCCATATGTACATCGTAATTTCCTTGGCTAGTACCTACTGCATAAAACTCTCTAATTGCTGTTCCGTCATTTAGTCTAGTCCATGTAACTCCATTATCAGAGCTCTTAGCTAAATAGCCATCGGTGCCCACGTAGAATGTCCCGTTTACACATGCTGCAATACGCAAATCTGCATGTATGTAAGCTTCGTTTTGGTTGGACCATGCTGTCCTTTTGGTGAAAGTATCCCCGTTGTTGGTAGAATTATGTAAGTCTACATAACCATAAACCATGTTATTGGTATCTATATCAGACACGGCAAATGCAAGTCCAGACTCATCAGGGTTCGACAGATAGTTAAACGTATTTCCCTCGTCTGTAGATTTATATACTCCACTTGTAGAGGCCGCGTATATATGAGTAGGTGCAGTTTTGCATATAGATAGGTGAACTTGTCTTTGGCTGTTACTGGCAAAAGTGCCTGCGTTAGTAAAGCTAGAGCCGCCATCTGTTGATTTTTTAAGTAGGTCTCTGTCAGTTCCTGAATTTCTAAATGCGTAAATAATTTGATCATTTGTAGGATGAAAAGCTACATCAGTAGTAGATCCATTAAATTTTAAATTCCAGGTAGCTAAGTTGTCATTTGATACATACAAACCACGACTTGTGCCTATGTACACTTGATTAGCAACAGTCGGATGAAACGCGATTTTGTAAATACGCTCATTATCTCCTAAGCCTCCCCAGCCAATATTATCCGCAATAAATTGTGATTCACTCCAAGTGCCACCACCATCTGTACTTTTATAGATTCCGTAGGTATAGCCATCTCCGCCGTGTTGCACATTTATGAGCACTTCGTTGGTGTTTTGTGGGTTTACACCAATAGCTCTAACTCCAGATGCTATCAGAAAATCAGTCGTATTTTCCCAAGTAGTTCCTCCATTAGCTGTTCTCCAAAAACCGCCACTTCTACTACCCAAATAGATTTGGTTACTGTTAGTGGGGTTCACCCAAAAAGTCTCTACTCTGCCTATGCCAGGTGAGTAGTGAGATGTTACGTTATTAGCATCCCAAGGACCTAACTCTTCCCATCCATCATCAAAAGACGCTTTAGTCTTATTTGCTTGGCCTTCAGATATTTGAATGTATGCTGTAGATAGAAAAGAGTAGTCAATGTTTTTTCTGTCGCCAGAAGGAGCAAATTTACTTTCATTCTCGTTTCTCCATCGCTCAAAACCTTTCCATCCGCTACCCTTTCCTCTACTATTTTCATCAAAGTAAATGTTAGCAGCTTCCACTACTTCGTAAAAATTGAATGAGTTATCATCCATCATTTCTTTATAAGAAGTGGTTTGTTGAGCGACAGCGGTAAAATGGGATATAAATAGTGCACAAAACGTGCTGAGAGTGAATAGTAAACGTGTTTTTATCATTGAGCTACGAATATACTGAATGGAGGACATAGATTGAGTATGTCTTTGCAACTGAAGGATTGTTTGTTTAAGCCATTAGTCTTTTAAAAAAAACTAAAAATGCCTTACCGAAAATATTCAGTAAGGCATGACTAACAGAATTAGTTTTCAGTTTTATCTTATAGTAATCGTCATAGGCGGCACATTTCGGATTATACCGTATTTCACATCCTTAGCCTTTATACTTTCTATTATAAATTGGTCGCCTTGCTTCGCATTGCACGTTAGCCTTTTCATCGCAGGAGTAAGTCTATTGCCGCTGGTAGACATACGCACCGCATCGCCTCTACGTGGAGCATATATAAACCTAAAGCTAGTCACTCTAAAGGGAAGATCGTAAGCGAAATCTTCTCCTAGTGTAGCGAGCACTGTACCTTGTGCACAGATGTCGGCTTTGCTTTTGAATCTAGAGTCATTACGTATACCCCCTAGCATAGGGCGTGGTTCTGGTATGTTTCGTACTCTAAATTCTGTGGTCCCCATTTTCTGACCTTTAGCAAATACCGAGATGTTAATTTTTCTTGCACTGCCAGTCATTTTCACATTGTATTTACCATTGCTACCGGTTATAGATGCTCCATTGTCTGCCGTTACGCGTATGTCTGCAGCACTAAAACCAGGTACAGATATACTCACAGGATTATCAAGCGAGCGATAGATGAGATTTAAAGCATCTGGAGATACCGTAGCTACAGGCTTAAAAACTTGGTAGGTATGCTGATATGCATAGAATTCTGGCTCGCCTGTCTTGGGGTTAGCCACTTCTATTTGTCCCTTTACCATTTTCTCTCCAATACCACTAGCTCGGAAAACGATCTTGCCTACGTTACCATCTACATTGGTAACTGCACTTCCGTTTGCCGTTATTTTAGGGATAGCTGAGCTACTACTTGCTATTAGCATTACATCTGCCTCGTAGTTTTCGCCTTCCATCACGTAGTTGCTTTTTGGGATAATAGCAGCATTCAGCCCGTCTATAATATGAGCACTTTGGTTTATACCAACCATTAGCTTAGCTATCACATCTGCTTCTAGAGCCTTTGCATTATTCTGATACTGAGTAAGGAGGGCCACCACAGCACCTGCAGGCTGGTATTCTAAGTTGATGCTTGCCCAAGATTTTTGGCTTACGCCTATGTTCTTTGGTTCTTCAGCTTTTAGTAAGTTGGCTTGACTAGCTAGGGCGTATTTATCTGAGTTTACAAAAAGTTGGCGTTTGTCAGGTTTCAGAAGGCTCAGCAATTTTGTGCTGGTTTGGTTTATCCTGGTCTGGAGTTCTTTGGCTTTTTTGCCTTGATTTTTTACCATAAAAAAGTGAGCGTGTTTTTCCATTCCTTCTGGTGTTTTTAGGGAAGTAAGACCTTCTTCACCTTCTTCCTCGTCTAGTCTTCCGTTATATAGCTCTACTATTTCGGTTTTGAGCGTTGCTATGTATTCGTCAAATTCTTTGCTCACTACTTGAGCTTCCTTGGCAGCTTCAAAGTAGGGTGTAGCCTTGTCTTCTTCTTTCTCTACTAGTTGTAAGAAACGAGCCATTTGAAGGTTGTTTTTTTGATCATAACTCTCTGCCGAGCTTATGAAATTCTTTTCCATCAGATGAAAAGCTTTGAGTACGTGCTTGTCTACATTGAGAGCCAGCATTGCGATTAATACGATGTACATCATGTTAATCATTCGTTGTCTTGGTGGTAGTTTTACTTGTGCCATAATTTTTCAGTTTCAGTTTTTTTTAATTTATTGGGTAAATCAAAAATGTGATCTAAAAGGCAGTCCATAGGTCTATACCTAAAGTCTTTATGGGCAAGAAGATTTAAAAATAAAACTGCCATAATATCCGGAATGATGCTAGTTTATCCGATGGGCATCGGAGGATTAGTTGCGTTGATAACGACGGGGCAGTTTAGTTTATTGCATTGGCATGACAGGGGAAGAGGCTGCCTTTAAGCCAAGATGTTAATGTTTTCGTTTCTTAATCTATCCATTCAAATAAATACTCATTCTTGTACTCCACTTTAAATCTTTCCAAAAATTGAGTGTATTCTTTCTTAAAAGTGTGTTTTTTATGATGCTCTTTTTGATTGCCTATATAGGCAATCACATTATCTAATGCTGAGTGACTATATGAAAATGCTCCAAAACCAGATTGCCATTCAAATTTGTGAGGAGAGAATTTTTTTTCTTGAATAAACACATTGCTTGATTTTTTAATTTCGCGAACTAGGTCAGACAGATTGCAAGAAGGTTTCATACCTATGAGTATGTGTACATGATCTGGCATCCCATTTATCGCTAGCATCTTTTGACCTTTATTGTGTACTATCCCAGTGATATATTTATGAAGCTCAGCTTCCCAAGACGAGTGTATGAGACTATTTCTGCCCTTTACGGCAAAGACAATTTGAATGTAAATTTGGGAGAAAGTACTAGAGGCCATAGTATTTCAAAAGTATGGGATATTTATGAAATTACTTCAGTAAAAAGATCGAGAATGAATTTTATGGCAATTTATCTCTTCGGGATAAGATATTACTAGCATTTGATGATGTGAATTTGATACGACCCCTCTGGGGTCGCATCTATCGACGAGATTGAAGATGTTAAACATATAAGAACCCAATGGGTTCAGTTGCGGTCAATATTGTGTTAAATAAAAGAATATTTATCCATATGCTGAGTCGTGAAATTTTTATGAATAGAGCTCTAGTGTAATGTTTGTTGAGCATCCCAACGGGATGAAATCCTTATAGGTATTTATGTTTCGACGAATATACGACCCCTCTGGGGTCGCATCTATCGTGGAGATTGAAGATGTTATACATGTAAGAACCCTATGGGTTCAGTTGCGGTCAATATTGTGTTAAATAAAAGAATAATTATCCATATGCTGAGTTGTGAAATTTTTATGAATAGAGCTCTAGTGTAATGTTTGTTGTGCATCCCAACGGGATGAAATCCTTATAGGTATTTATGTTTCGACGAATATTCGACCCCTCTGGGGTCGCATCTATCGACGAGATTGAAGATGTTAAACATATAAGAACCCTATGGGTTCAGTTGCGGTCAATATTGTGTTAAATAAAAGAATATTTATCCATATGCGGAGTTGTAAAATTACTTCAGTAAAAAGATCGAGAATGAATTTTATTAACGGGCAATTTATCCCTTCGGGATAAGATATTACTAGCATTTGATGATGTGAATTTGATACGACCCCTTTGGGGTCGCATCTATCGACGAGATTGAAGATGTTATAAATGTAAGAACCCTATGGGTCTCGTAGTACAAGAGTTGGCTATATCACCCACACCCAGGCTTTCCCTTATCCCCTTTTCCTTTTTTCATGTACTTCTCCATACCTTGGTTATTCGGATTGCCATGTTTTTTGATGAATTTATCCGCTTTGCCTTTGTATCGCTTTTTGGATGGCGTAGCCTTAGAAAGTAGTGTATTGATAAGTCCTGCTTGCTTAGTGCCGTGCAGTCTGTCCCTGATCCATTGCTTGTTTTCTGGCTTGTACCAGAAGAAGAAACGGTGTTGATTTTCTTTATCCTTTTTGGTCTTTGGGACGTAGTATTCTTCTAGTCTATAGGGGTGATAGCCAGAGTAATATATTACTGTAGCCACTGTCATAGGAGTAGGAGTGAAGTCTTGTACTTGCTCTAGTTGAAATCCTAATTCTTTGGTTTCCGCAGCCAAGTTTGCCATGTCCTCCTCCTTACACGCAGGGTGACTGGAGATGAAGTATGGTATCAACTTTTGATTCAACTTATGCTTCAGATCTATCTTATCATACAGCTTTTTAAAACTATGAAAATGCTCAAACTTAGGCTTACGCATAATCTTGAGCGTATCATCAGAGGTATGCTCTGGTGCTACCTTAAGTCTCCCGGATACGTGTCTAGTCTGTACTTGCTCCAAGTACTCATACATATCTTTTTCATCCCCTTTTTTATTGTATGACTTCGTCAGTAGGTCGTATCGTATTCCTGAGCCTATGAATGCTTTCTTTATCTTAGGATTAGCATCTATTTTCTTATACAGATCCGTCATTGGCTTGTGACTGGTATCTAGATTATCACATACCACAGGATGTATGCAGCTAGGCGTATTGCATCTATCACAGATAGACTGCACCTTGCCTTTCATCTTATACATATTAGCACTGGGGCCAGCTATGTCTGTTAAGTAGCCTTTGAAATCTGGCATCTCTGTCACTTGCTCTACTTCCTTGAGTATAGACTCTTCGGAGCGACTTGCTATAAACTTGCCTTGGTGAGCAGATATAGTACAGAAGCTACAGCCACCAAAACACCCTCTGTGTGTATTGATACTGAACTTAATCATATCATACGCAGGGATAGGTCCTTTTTTATTGTACTTAGGGTGTGGTAGTCTAGTGTAGGGTAAGTCAAAAGCAAAATCGATTTCCTTTTCCGTCATGGTTTCAAATGGCGGATTGATAATCAGATTTTTGTTATACGTATTTTGTATGATTCGTTTGGCTTGTACACTATTAGATTCTTGCTCTACGTGTTTGAAGTTAGAGGCAAAAGCCTTTTTGTCTTCCAGACATACTTCGTGAGCATTGAGCTCTATATCCTTCCATTTTTTATTTTTAGGAATTCCATCTTCCACAGGGCGTTGGTACGCAGTCTGTTTTACCATAGTCAATTGGTGAAAAGGAACTCCTTTTTTGAGTAGCTGAAGTATTTCACGGAGTGGTTTTTCGCCCATTCCGTAGACTAATAGATCGGCACCAGAGCTTTCTAGAATGTTTGGTATTAGCTCATCTTTCCAGTAGTCGTAGTGTGTCACTCTTCTGAGCGAAGCTTCTATGCCACCAGCGAGTATGGGTACCTCTGGATATAGTTTTTTTAGTATCTGAGTATATACAGTAAGAGCATAATCAGGTCTTAGCGTATTGGTACCTCCAGGAGAATAAGCATCAGTAGCTCTTCTACGCATACGAGCTGTGTAGTGATTTACCATAGAATCCATATTGCCAGAAGTCACGGCAAAGAAAAGTTTTGGGGCTCCTAGTTTTTTGAAATCACGCAGGTCGTCTTGCCAGTTGGGCTGTGGGATTATGGCTACTCTAAATCCTT
>Ga0209119_1001217_pt1 | contig 25726 bp, 22 predicted proteins | sample COG_03_FD_184747 | JGI IMG/M metagenome (GOLD analysis project Ga0209119, IMG submission 184747) | Pelagic Microbial community sample from North Sea - COGITO 998_met_03 (SPAdes) (version 2) | ecosystem: Environmental > Aquatic > Marine > Neritic zone/Coastal water | place: Helgoland, sampling...
GATCTACCGAATCTTTCCAAAACATCTATTTGTTTGGTTACATCTATATTGGGTATAAGATGAACCATATCGTCGGTATAAACCCAAGAACTTAAATTCATAGTACAACTTTGGGTATCAAATGGAAATCTGGATAATTCTAATGGACACGAGAACTTTAAAATAGTGGCTCTACTATATATAATAGAACCATCAGAATATAAATATAATCCACCTTTTAATGTATAAATTTCAGGAAGACTCGCTGCATTTAGAAGTTCTAAGTCAGGAGTCCAAATTCCACTAGGGTCTAATGAAATAAATGTTAAATTACTATACTGTGGTGTCCAAGTAAGTTGGTGGTCTTTCCAATAAATTCGTTGCCATATATTTAAGGTTATAGTTTCTTCCATTTGATTAAATCCTTCGATAGTTTGAACGCCTAATCCTAATTGGACTTCTAATGGTTCTGAATAATTTATAACAGGTCTAACATTTGTATTATAATCTACAAAAAGATTATCAAATAAATATTTTTCTTCATTATTTCCATTCACATTTATAATAAATATGAACGATAACAAATTTCTAAGTAATTTAATCATTATTTTAATTTAATTTAATTATAAATGTATCTTTTAAATAATGTTAAACTTCAAGTTCTATATTGATAATATTTTTATCTTCAAATTCTTCTATTTTGATAATATTTTTAACTAAAATTTTTGATTGAGCAGAGTTCCTTTTAATATAAGATATAATATTTAAAATATATTGGAAATTTAATTTTATAATTATATATAAAAATGGTAAATATTGAGAAGGTATTATTACCAACCAAAAGAACCTACTAAAAATATTATTATAATCATATAATATAACTAATAAACTTAATATAATAAATCCAATAAAATAAAAGAATAATAATAATAATATAGTATTAGATAAAAGGTTATATTGGTTTCTATTTATAAAAAAATTACTATAAAAATAATAATTAATAGGTTGTATAATTAAAAAAGAAAAAATCATTATATAATATTGAAAATCTCTATTTTTCATAATATTACAATTTTCGTTTTTTTCATTATTTTCATCATTTAAAATATAATTTATTGGAAATAATTGTAATGTAAAAAATAATAAAGGAGTTATACAATAAAATAAAATATATTTTAAATTAATAAAAATATTATTAAATCTCTCCAGTGTTAATAATCTTCTACAATTTGGACATTTTATAACTTTATTAAAATTTAGCATATTTAAACACGCTACACATACGACAGAATCATTACAAATACAAATTTTTGATAAAATTAATAAATCATCGTGGCAAATTATACAAATCATATAAAAAAATATAGTATAGTCTTTAAATTTATACTAAATATAAAATTATAATAGATATAAATATAAAATTATAATAAATATTAATATTAATATTAATATGTTAAATGTAGAAACTCTTCTACAGGCAATACAAAATAGCACTCTGTATATTGGAGAAGAAACACAAAAAGAATTAAATCTATGCGACTCCATTACGTCTATTTTCAAAATATTAACAAGTAAAGGTAATTCTTATAGTATTTTACCTACTTATAATAGTGGTAGTTTACCTAATAGTGGTAGTTTACCTAATAGTGGTAGTTTACCTAATAGTGGTATTTTACGAAGTGTAAATTTAGAATTTAATAATTTACAAGGTGAAAATTTGGAATTTATTAATTCAACTATAATTTTATATATTTCTTCTATGAAACTAAATTATGATAATTGTTTAAATTTAATAAAAGAATGTAATAATAAATTATGGAACCATATATTAGATACTTTCGATGATAGTCAAATAAATTCTCTATTAATATGTTTATATTTATGTATAAATAAAAATAATAATATTGGAATAGAACGTATTTTAAAATTGTATAATATTTTATTTTCGCATAAGAAAACGGTAGATTTATTAACAGAAACTGACCTTTTTTACGAGGAAAACATTTCTTCTTATTCAAATATTTATAATACTTTTTTGGGAATTTTAATGACTAGAATTTCAATTTCCGAAGTTAACTATGAAATGCGTGTAATAAAAGTTGCAGAATTATTTTATAAGTTATTAAAAAATAAAGTGGTAAGACCTAGATTTTTTAAATGGTTAGGTCTTTTGATAGATAGTTCAAAGAATTTTAAAAATAATCATATATTTGATGAAGATTATGATATAAATTTAATGGATATTAGATATTTTAGATTACTATTTAATATATTATTAAAATTATGGGATGATACTAAAAAGAAAGAGGGCTGTAGTTTAAATAATATTAATATGGATTATCCCAAGAATAAGGATTCTGTAATTAATCTGGAAATTAAAACGTTGGAACAAAAAATAGATAATAAATTTTTAAATGATATATATTTTATGATAATAGTATTACTCGATAGTTTTTATAATAATTTAGAATCATTGATAGTTATATATAAAAACGCGTTAAAAGAAATGAAAATACATTATAGACAATTAACACTTTCTGGGTTCAGTTCTATTTTAGTTGATATTTATTTAACCAAAATTACAGATTGTAATTTAGAAATAATTCATCTAGAATTTAGTAAGAATGATATAGTATTAGGTGAAAAAATTAAAAAATTCCAAAAGGACTATGCCGAAATTATAAATAAAAAAATTAAATTAAATATGGATATTCCTGATTATATATTGGAAATAAATATAGATTTAATTAATAATTTGAAAATATATGAAGATAGTTTTTATAATTATAATTATATTAATTTTGAGAATAGTGTAAGTCTGATAAATTATAAACATTTGCGAAATCCATTTGTAAGAAATAAATATTGTTTTTATGCCAGTTATTATATTTTGGATAATCAAAGTAAAAATTATTGCGATTTAAGATTTAAAATAATAGAGAATATTCTCATACCAAATCTTATACATTTTTATATAGATTTGGAAAAATTAGATGATGATTCATTTTATGAGAAATCTAGTGCTCGAAGTAATATAATAATTTTTTTAAATTTCATAACATTAAAGGAGCCATTAATTTATAATAAACAATTACAAATATATAATAAAAAATTGGATGGTGATTTTATAAGATTTGTGAATTTATATATAAATGATATATCTCTATTATTTGACGATATGTTTGAAATAATAATAAAAATAAATAAAATAGAGAAAAATCATATACACGTTTCATTAAATAATAGTGAGGATTTTTACCTTGATATGGAAAACCATCTAGACCTTTATATAAAATATAATCTTTTAAAAAAATATTTAGTAATTTTAAAAAATATAATTTCTTTTTTTGCGGTTTTGGCTGAAAATACCAAGGATATTTTAATGAGTAAGGAATTGGGGGAAAAAATTTGTAGTCAATTGAATTATTATTTAAATGAAATTACTCATAAAGATAAACGTAAATTATATAATATTAAAAATAAATCTTATGTTGAATTTAAACCCTTGGATTTATTAAATTTTTTTGTTAAGAATATGTTATCATTATCTAAACATTCTAAATTTGTTAATCATATGACGAAAGATGTTAGAAGTTTTAATAAATCTAATATTTTATTTGCGGTTAAAAAGTTATGGAGTAGTCGCTTATTAACTAATTACGAATATAGAAGAATGGACACAATATCTATAGAGATTGAAAAAATAATGAAAGATATAGAAGAGATAGAAATACCAGATGAATTTTGCGATCCTTTAATGGCTTGCGAGATACTTGAGCCAGTCATTTTACCAGATACTGATATAATTATGGAAAAGTCGGTTATATCTAGACACCTTTTAACAGATTTAAGTAATCCATTTAATAGGGCACCATTAACATTAATTCAATTGGAAGAATTTAATAATACTGAAGAAATAATAAATAAAGTAAAATTATTTATGATAAAGAAAGAAGAATGGAAAAATAAGCTATAATAAATAATACGTTTAAGTTATTTGGCATTTTGGCATTTTGGCATTTTGGCATTTTGGCATTTTGGCAAAATTAATAATAAAGTTTTTTATCAATTTCAATATCTATTTTATGTTTTAAAATTTCATCTTTAGAATCATGCGAAATAAATAGATGATAAATTAATAAACTAAAAATTATCAAAATTAAAAAAAGAGATATAAATCCTTTGGTATAGTAAAAAGATGCCATAAGTTCTTTATTATTTTTCATTTTATTATATTAATATATATTTATTATTTATTATATTTGTTAATATTTATAATATTTATTAATATTTATTATATTTGTTAATATTATAAAAATGGTTATTCGTAAAAATATGCGTTCAAGTGAAGGTTCTGGCAAAAGCAAAAGCAAACGTTCTGGCAAGAGCAAACGTTCTGGCAAAAGCAAACGTTCTGGCAAGAGCAAACGTTCTGGCAAAAGCAAACGTTCTGGCAAGAGCAAAAGCAAACGTTCTGGCAAAAGCAAACGTTCTAGCAAAAGTAGAGGAATAGGTGTTATACCAAAAAAAATGACCTTAAGATATCTACAACCAGGAGTCATTGAAGAAGAAGATATAAATTGTTATTTGCCTGAAATCCTTGAAGAGGGTCATCTATATATTCCTGAAAATATAACATCCATCGAAAATAATGCTTTTTCCGGTTGTCCAACGTTGGCACATTTAATTATTTCGGGGAGTAGCATAGAAATTGGACAGGAGGCTTTTTCGGATTGCACTAATCTATGGCAGGTAATTATTAAAGGCATTCCAAAGTTTGGAAAAAATGCCTTTATGAATTGTAAAAAATTGAGAGAAGTGCTTATACACACATCACCAATCGATAATTTAGAGTTTGATGTATTTAGTGGGTGTGATAAGGAATTAAAAATAAAATTTCAACCAGAACAATAATAATTATTTACTAAAAACTAATCTTTTTATAGCTCTTGATAATTCTCTATATCCATTTTCTTCTCCATCGTGTTTATTATGATTTGTATCTGTTAAATTCCAACCGAATGATTCTATATACTCTACTAAACATTCCATATCAATTATTGGTTCTTTAATTATTTTATTATGTCTCCAAGGATAATAATAGTTCATATAAGAAACACCATTCATATAAGAAACAGAAGAATTATTTTTTATTTTTTTTAAAAACCCACTATCATCAAATATAATATTATCTGAATCTTTAAAAAGAATATTTTTATCTATAAAACTAATCATAAGTTTAGTATGACTAGTTGTTCGTTTTTCTATTTCTTTCATAAGATTTAAAAATCCATTTATATCGTTAAAGGAGTTATGTATGCTTAAATTGAGAAGAATGATATTATATTTTTTATCTTCTAAACTATCATTTACTATACAATCATTTACTATATTTTTTATACAATCATTTTTAAAATCCCATTTTTCATTCATATCTTGAATAAACACTTTCTTATTAGTCTTATTTTTTAAACTGTTATATCTTTTTATAATTCCCAAGTCAGTATCTATACCATCTATTTTTAACGTATTATTATTCCATAACTCGCTTATTAAATATCCACAACCTATATCAAGAATACTATAATTATCTTTTATATGTGATTTGATCCATAATTTCTTATCTAAATTCATATTATTTTTTGTTTTATTTTCTCTAAATTCCTGATAATATGTTGGAACATTATATTTTTTTAATTCCGAAACCGACCAAGGATTGTCATGATATTTTTGAACTATATCAACCACCTTTTTAGGATTTGGAAATTCTTTATTTGGTCGATAATCTTTAGCGGCAAATTTACCGTCTTTAAAAACACACCTATAAATCCCTTGAATACAATTCAAAGGTTTTTCAATGTCATATACATTACCTTCTCTATCTTTCCAAGAATCATTATATAATAAATCTATAGTCATATCTTTTGTAGGTTTAATTTTATAGAATTCTTCTTTATTGTTTAATTTATTAATAATAAATCCGTCGGTTCTTACCATAGCGTTATTTATAAAACTCATCATTTCGTCATTTTCTAAACTTTCATCGAGTTCTTTTTGAATAATCTGTAGAGTATCTATAACATCAAGAATTATATCAGTATCAAAAATTAACCAAAATTTCTTAGGATACCATAGAGTTTTCCCTTTATTTGTGTTATAAAAATCTATGATTTGTTTGTATTCTTTAACTAATTTATTCTTAATAATATCATAGTTATTGCTGGTTATGATAGAGTCATTATCATTTTTGGTAGTATCGTGGATATTCTTTAACTCTAAATAATCATCATAAATACAATTCACCACATTATCTTTATTTCGTATCCCAAAAACTAAATACATATCCAATTCCTTTACATATTCTCCATCCATTTTGTAATATTCCATATATTCTGGAATTTCTGGAAAGATACTATCTTTATCAATATTTAATTTAGTAACTCCATCTATTTTAGGTGTAATAATAATATCATTTTTAGCCAATTCTAATAATTTTAATGGTGTAATATGTATTGGATAGATGAACTTATCATTTAAATCGGTTAAACTTTTAAATTCCATTAATGATTCGTAATAGAATTGACCTCCATTTTTAAGTACAGGGATATTTTTATTTGGTGGCCTGGAATCCAAACAAGTTGATGTATCTCTAAATATTTGTCTATGATTTTTTTTATCATTATATCTTCGTCTGAATGTTAAACTTTTTAAAAGTTTATATAAGCATAAATATGGCTTAAATGTTGTTTTTATTAAATTATAACTATAATAGCTACTAACTAAAGCATTAAAGTAATGGGTATAACTAATACCATTTAAAATACCTATTTTAAATAAATCAATATTTTGAACAATTAGGATTGAATTAACCGGTTTATATAGAGAAATTGAATAATATAAATTTAAGTTAACACCACTCGTTTTTAATAATTTTAATAGTTTATCGTAGAATTCATTAAATTTATTATTATATTCAAATTCATCCTTACAGCTTACACATTCGCCGTGTAGTGTATTTAACCTACAAAACTTGAAAATATTACTTAACTCGTGTAGAATTTCAACTTCTTTATTTGGGTAATTTTTAATATTATCCAATTTATAGAATATTTTTTGTAAAATTTTTTCATAGAAAGAAATATTTATATTAAGTTTTATGATTAAAATAATGATATCCCAATAATTAAAATCATTACCTAGAATAACAAATAACTTATCGATATTAGTTTCTTTTTTTGATATTAAAATATGTTCAATAATTTTTAAACTAGCATCGTCATTTCCTAGAATATTATTAAAAAACTTACTGACTAACCAAAATGATAATTTAATATCTTTACACGACTTAACTAAGGAATATTTGTCCAATTTTATATATTTCGCAAGTATTCGTAATTTTTGTATTTTTGTTTTTAATGAAATATTATTTTTTTCTAAAAAATCAGTATATATAGAAGTATCCATATTATGAGAATCTATTGTATTCAAATTATGTCTATATTTAATATTTTGTAAAATAAATTTACAGATTCTATCATCAGAATTATAAATAGAAGCCTTTATAAATCTATCTATATTATAGGCATTAAAATATGACTTAATAAATCTTCCATTATCTAATGTATTTAAATATTCCACTACATTATATTGCCCATATCTAAATAAATCATAAAATGTTTGGTCTTCTATAATATTTATAAATCCATTTATACCCAATTTATTAATAATATCTTTTAGTATTATTTTACTATTAAATCTAATTATACTACAAATGATATTGCTACCAATAGAATAAATCCTACGATAAATTAAGTAATCTATTACTTCGTCTATACCATATAATAATACAAGCACTTGGTAAATAGTTAGTAAATTATTCGAGATATCTTTTTTAGTATTCTTTTTATTTGAAGCATATTTATATTGTAAAAATTCATCTTTATCTGTATAATAATCTTCAAATTCAGGATATACTGTATAATATATTAATCTTAAAGGGAAATCTTCTTTACACGTATAATGATTAACATAATATTTAATGAAAGATTTATGATTATTTATTAATGCGATTTTTAATAAATCTATATGAATATCTTTAAACTCTTTAGACTCTTGTAAAATTGCTGGCGATGACTCTTGTAAAATTGCTGGCGATGACTCTTGTAAAATTGCTGGCGATGACTCTTGTAAAATTGCTGGCGATGACTCTTGTAAAATTGCTGGCGATGACTCTTGTAAAATCGCCCACTTATCAATTATTAATTTCAAAACTTCTGTATTTTTAACTTTATATAAATTATCTAACATACTTTTAGAATCGCTCCATAAGTTTTCGATTGGTTCATAATTTAAGATTTCTACTAGTGTATCTTTATCTTTTTTTATAAATTCATTAATATAATTTAAATTATTAAAACTTTTAAATGATAAATCATAATTTTTAATAATATATAATAAATTGGTCATATTTTCTATAAAATTAAATCCAATATAATCTTGTAAAAATATGCTAATAATATTAGGATGTAAATAATTCCATAAATCAATAATTTCAGGACTGTTATTTTTAAGAATATATTCAGTTATCTCTTCATTTATACAATAACAACCTTCTATATAACATCTGGATTTAAATTTTAATAATTTTTTCAAAATTAATTCATTATCATTTAAGTATAATATGTAAAATATTACGTGTTTATTTTTATAACTGTTGTAAATATCTTTTGGTATAAAGTCACAATTTTCACAATCATCATTAAAGTAATCAATTAGTTTAAGATTAGGGTCACATATGTTAAGAAAGTTGTCCATTTATTATAGAATATAATTTCTATAATAAATAAATTTTAAATCAATTTTAATTATTAACATTTACGTCTTAATTTTTTTTATAACGATATCATCCCCCTGACTAATATGAAAAATAAACGTTATCATAAGTCCAAGAGATAATAATGATAATCCACCACCTAAAACATATCCATAAAATTTCATAAAGGTTCTTTTCCAAGATATGGAACATTTACAGGTGTCATCTTCAAGAATATTACTATAACTATAAATAAGGTACGCCGCCAGAATATTTATAGAGATGGATATAATTCTATTTATATTTTGGAAGGTAGAATTATTTAGAAGTCCAAATATTAAATTAAAAATTAATGTAATGAGTGTGAAAAGTATAAGGAAATAACCATAATATTTAACATATTTTCTTCTTCTATCATTAGAGCAAGCGCATTTTTTATTTTCAAGAGATTTAATATAGGTAATTAAAATATAACCTATAAAAAAAGGAATTACTAAACTCATTAGAATAATTAACATAAACGCCATTTCCATATTTTGCTTCATTTAATAGTTAAAAAGAAATTATTTTTATAAAATAAATTATTTAATATTTTTCATCGCATGTAGTAATTTATAAATTTCTCTGGTATCTCCTCCTATAAGAAGTTTTATTAGTAATAATAAGAAAGATATTATACTAAGAGATATATAAATATAACTATGATATTGCATAGCCTCTCTCACCCAAGTGTCTGAACAAATACAACTTTCATCTATTAATTTCTTTGAATATAAAAATAATATCCCCCCATAAACACCTACAAATAATAAGTTTAATATATATAAATATTTACTATTTAATATCATTTTCAATCCTTTTGGTGGAGTTACAAACCCAGCAATTATCAATAATACCCAAGAACCTAATATAATATATGAAAAGTTCTTAATCATATCTCTTTTAATATCGTCCGAACACTTACAACCAGTTTTCTCCAAATTATTAATATATTTAATATATGAATATGATAGATAAAGTAATCCAAATAAAACTATTAAATATATTATTATAAAAAGTATAAAAAATATATTAACTAAATTATTCATTTAATTTATTATAAGATTTTAATTAATTTGTCTTTAATCTTAATCATAATTAATTTGTCTTTAATCTTAATCATAATTAATTTGTCTTTAATCTTAATCATAATTAATTTGTCTTTAATCTTAATCATAATTAATTTGTCTATAATTCTATAATTTTCCTAAATGTATTTCTATATTTTTCATCATTATTTAATTTTAAATTCTTGGAACATTCCCTTACTTTATTAGGTGAAATGAATGGTAAAATTGGACTACATTCCCAAAAGTATCTCTTATTGAATGTATTAATTTTATATTTCGTGGGATAGTATTCAATTAATTCCGATTCGTAATCAGTCATTAACTTAGAATATTCGTATGGAAGCAAATGCTTACTATCTGGAGGCAATACTATCAAAAGTTGTTCGAATGGTTTAATCTTATTAGTGTCTTTAATATTTATCAAATTAATATCTGAAATGAATTTACTCATATATAAATAAAGGTCATTAAAAGAAGGAGAGTTATGATAGTTATACGACCACTTCCAAGAAATACATCCAAAATTATAATAATGAAACGTCCAAAACAACCCCTCAAAATAATTATGACACAATTTATCTATTTCATATTTACTATCAAAATTAAATACTTCACCGTAATATCGTTTCCGCCATCCAGGGTCACCTTGTTTCACCTTTTTCTCCAATTCTTTATTAATTCTTGGAAGAAAATTTAATAAATCCAAATCTTTATCATATTGAGTATCATATTTTTTATTTGGTGGTCTCCATCGCAATCTTTTCTTTTGATATGTTTCTATAATACTATCTTCCTGTAGACCCAATTCTTTTATAATGGATTTTAAGAAATCGTGGTTTATTTTCTTATTTTCCAAATCTACTAAATTACTCTTTAATTCGGTATAAAATTTACCATATAAATCTAATAATAATTCAAACCCACCGTTATGTAAATCAACAGATGGGGAGTGGGTTATAAAATCATTACCTAAAAGGAATGATAAGAAAATATAATCATCTATTACTTTTAATTTTTGGTCGTATGTTAAATTATACTGACCAAGTCTATCACAAATTTCATCCAAAAGATGAGTTTTTAATTTATCTATATCCATAAATAAGAATTTGAAACCATTTGTATGCACTGTATTATTGAATTCGACGGTTTCTCTAAGTAGGTACATATTTTCTCTCCTTGACGCCAAACATAACATAATTAAATCGGCATCTAAACCATAAATAACATTACTACCTTGGATATCATTTTCCTTTATATAATTAAAAATCTTATGTTCTCCTTCCCCCGGAACGTTTGAATCAGATAATAAAATTTTTATATTTTTATTTTTTAATGAAGTTTTAATTTTTTTTAATTGTTTTCCCAGTTTATCCATAAATTCAGTTCCTGGTGTAATAGCATTCGTATCCCAAATATCCGTCTCTTCTTGTTGAATATTGTGTTTGTCTTGGATTTTTTTAATCTCGTTTCTCTCATAAAAAGTTTTAAACCTACGCATCCTTTGTTGGGTCATTTTAGACTTTGGAGCGGGACCATCAATAGCTATGAAAAGCATATTTTCGGGTTGGGAATAATCTACCAATGTATTGATATACGAAATAATATTTTCTATCATCTTCCTCTCAATCGAGTCTTTCTTATTTCTATCATATCCGTTTTTAATAATTTCCCTACAACAATAATGTATCCCACAATTTAAATCTAAATACAGATTATCGCATTTTTTTAAAATTTTATTAGATGTTAAAATATCATCATAGTTATTAACTAAGTGTCTAAAATAAAGGGGTATTCCCATATTAAATTTAATTAATTAATTAAAAGGTTATTAATTTTAAATCAATTTATTTTAAATAGTATATTTAATTATAATTCATCCAAATCAATTTATTTTAAATAGTATATTTAATTATAATTCATCCAAATCAATTTATTTTAAATAGTATATTTAATTATAATTCATCTACGATAACTTCAGTATCATCTACGATAACTTCACCAGTATCATCTACGATAACTTCACCAGTATCACTACCAGTATCATCGCTAGACATTCCAAAATCTTGAACTGTTATATTATTTTTATTTTTAATTTTTTTAGGTTTTATTTTTTTTTGTTCTTCATCATCTGAATTATAGTTTTGATCCTCAAATTTAAATTCGTCATTAGTTTCATTTTTAATAATATTATCATTTAATATATTTTTCCTTTTCATTCTATCAACTTCCTCATCAGTATAAACATAAATAACATCCGCTTTAGTTGTCTCAAATTCTCTCAAAGATATAAGAATAATTGAACCCATTCTAGCAAATTGCCTTTTCTTTTTTAAACCGGGTCGAAGCATACCCATAATATCTCGTTCTTTCTTTAAAATAATATCGTAAAAAGTTGCCATAATTTTACTATTACCTAATAGTTTTACTACATAGGCGTATTCCTGACCTTCTGTTTTTTCAAGTAAAGGTTTATCAGACTGTTGGTCAGTTTTATGTTTTTGTTTTTTATAATTTTTTCCACCTTGTGTATTTTTAGGCATAATTCTAAATAATAAATTTATTTTTATAGTTAAATTTATTTTTATAGTTAAATCTATTTTATTTTAATATATTTATTTTAATTATTTAATATATTTATTTTAATTATTTTTATCTTTAATTATATTATGCAAAATTTTAATTTTCCAAAAAATAAAATCCCATATCTTAAAAAATTTCAAATAATAATTAGAGAAAAAATACAAATAAAAAAAACCTTAAATTTAGAATTAAATAATTATTATAATATAATTTATGGAGTCATGAAACGAATCCATAATAATTTTTTATTAGGTATAACAAATCAATATGATTATAATACCAATATGGGTGTATTAGATGAAATTTTAAACGAGTTTAAAAAGATAAAAAGACCATTAACTTTTAAAGATATTGGGGTTGAAAACCAAAATATTATTTATATTAATTTAGAGAAAATACGATTTAATTTAATAGATTTAGCATCAAAATCTGGAGTTAAAGATGTTTTCGAAGGGATAAAACTAATTTTAGGAATTGTAGATAAAAAATTTATGGAATCATTAACTTCTGAAGAAAAAAATTTATTATATTTCTTTCAAAAAGTTTTTGTGCCATCCAGTTTAGATTTTTACGATACCAAAGAGAATATTAATATAAATTATATAGAAAATAAAGATTGTTTAGAAGAGAAAACTGATAAAAATGATATTATAATTTTTAATAAAATATTGGATAAAGAATCTTATGATTTACAAAATATAAATAAAATAAAAGGTATTACTTGTTTTAATTTACATAAAACTAACCGTTGTTTTATAGAAGATATACAAGGTTGTCGGTTATATATTCCAATTAAATATAATAATTCAACTATTTATTTTGTTTTTAGTGGATATTTTATAGAAGACCCATTAAATATGTCTAGAATAGGTGGATTATTTGAAAAGAAAAATAATTCTTTATCTAAAAAATTAGAATCATTGGAAATAAATGACTATTTTAAAAAGGCGTATATCCAACAAGTTTCGCTAAGAGATTTTATTATAAATAGTGAGGAAGAACTTATAGATAAATGTAGTTTGGCATTTAATGAATTACAGCATTTAAAAACCAAAACTATATCCAATCTAGTTAAGGAATTTTTAGCATATGATATATCTAAACAAAGAGATATTATTACATTATTTTTATTAATGAAAGATGAAACGGATACACAATATTTAGCATATTTAATGTATGATATGATTTCAAACGAGTCTTATTTACTTAAACCGCAACCATTGGCCGAACAGGTTTATAATAGTTTACATTGGTCTGTCCAGAAATTATTTAAAGTTGCTATAAAGAAAGTTACTAAAGATATTTCTAAACTTTTAAATTTTAATGAAGATGATATATCATATGAAAAAAGGATTATGTTAATGAAAACTACAGAAAATGTTAAATCTAAGGCGATGGATAAATTTAAAGAATATAGTAAAAGCGGGGAAACATCTTCAAAATCATTACAATATTTAGATGGTATTTTAAAAATTCCATTTTCTATATTTAAAAGAGAAAAAATATTATGTTTTTTGGAAGAATTTAAAATTTCTATGAAGAATTTTATTGGAAATCACGAAATTACATCTCCAAATTTACAATTATGTAATGAATTTAAAAGTTTAGAAGATATTACATCAAGTGATATAGATAATTTATTTAATAATTATGAATTGGATAATAATGAAAATAATACTGAATCTATAGACTATAATAAAATTCTTAATAAACTAAAAAAAAATGAATTAAATGACTTAGTAAAACTTATTACAGATGAAAATGATAATAAAAATGATAATAAAAATGAAAATAATAAAAATGATAATAAAAATAAAAATTTAAAAAAGAAAGAGGCAATTAATTATATATTAAACTTTTTTAATACAATTACAAACAAAGATTTGGTTTCTAAATATAAAAATTATTTATTAAAGAATAAAGATGAATTGGCACCTGTAAATAATAAATCAAAATTTGGCGATTTATCAAATAAATGGATTAATTATAAAAAAGATTATAGAAAATATTTAAATAATGTTGATGAAATTCTAGACCAAGCCGTATATCATCAAGATGAGGCGAAAACGCAAATAAAAAGAATTATCGCACAATGGATAAATGGTAATATGGAGGGATACTGTTTTGGATTCGAAGGTCCGCCAGGAACAGGAAAAACATCTCTCGCCAAAAAAGGAATTGCCAATTGTTTAAGTGATGAAAATGGGGATAAACGTCCATTTACATTTATATCGTTAGGTGGTTCAAGTAATGGTTCAACGATAGAAGGTCATAGTTATACGTATGTTGGTTCTACATGGGGGCGTATAGTAGATGTTCTAATAGAAACTAAATGTATGAATCCTATAATATTTATAGATGAATTAGATAAGGTAAGTAAAACTGAACACGGAAAGGAAATCATAGGTATACTTACACATCTAACTGATAGTACACAAAATAGTGCTTTCCATGATAAATATTTTTCTGGAATAGATATTGATTTATCTAAGGCATTAATAATTTTTTCTTATAATGACTATAATTTATTGGACCCTATTCTAGCAGATAGAATTCATAGAGTAAAATTCAAGAAATTATCTAAAAGTGAAAAAATTCATATTGTTAATAACTATTTACTACCAGAATTATTAAAAACGGTTGGAATAAAAACAGGGAATATTATTATTACCAAAAAAACATTAGAATTTATAATAGAATCTTATACCCACGAACCAGGGGTTAGAAAACTTAAAGAAAAAATGTTTGAAATTTTAAGAGAGATTAATCTTAGATATTTAACTTATGGTTCAGAAGAAGTAACCTACCCATTTGAAATTACACAATCAGTAGTAGAACAATTTTTTGAAGGAAAACCTAAATATTCAGTGAAAATGATAACTTCTATACCAAGAGTAGGATTAGTAAATGGATTATATGCCACCAATTCAGGTATGGGTGGTATAACTATAATAGAAGCTTTTAAAACACCCACCGAATCTAAATTAAGTTTAGAACTTACTGGTCAACAAGGGGATGTTATGAAAGAAAGTATGAAAGTTTCCAAAACTGTCGCTTGGAATCTTATACCTAAAGAAATTAAAAAAAAAATATATAATGAAATGAAAGATAGTGGTAATTTTGGAATTCATCTACATTGCCCAGAAGGTTCCACCCCTAAAGATGGACCTTCTGCTGGAGGAGCAATAACTTTATGTATTATTTCATTACTTACTAAAATACCTATTAATAATGAAATCGCTTTAACTGGAGAAATAGATTTAAATGGCAGTATTCACCAAATAGGTGGATTGGAATCTAAAATAGATGGTGGTAAAAATGCGGGAGTAAAACTTATATTATATCCAGAACAAAACCAAGAGGATATAGACTTAATAAGAAAGAATAATCCTTTATTATTAGAAAATATTGAAATTAAACCAATAAAAAGTATTTGGGAAATTTTAGAAATATGTTTGATGGAGAATAACTTAGTCTTTAATAATTATTTAAATACTTAATTTTATAATTGATTAAATTTATAATTGATTAAAATTTCTAATTGTTTAATTTTATATATTGATTAAAATTTCTAATTGGAGCGGGTGGTGCTGATGGTGTCGGGTTAATTTCCATTTTAGGTAATAAATCTTCTGGATTAGTATTATTTCTATTTTCCAATATTTTAAATTCATTTATAGTATTTAAGAGTTCATTATGATTCTTAAATTCCATAGAATTACTTAAACTTTCATCACTGGATGATGAACTATTTAAAGGAGAACTAGAATTTGTTCTAGATTCAAATTCATCTAAATCAGGATAATTAAAATTATTATCAGAAAAATTATAATTTATTTTATGACAATTATTTTCATTCATATTAGATACATTATCATTCATATTAGATACATTATCATTCATATTAGATACATTATCATTCATATTAGATAAATTATCATTATTCGATGTATTTTTTCTATTAGACATACTTTTTCTAGATATACTTTTTCTATTAGCTATACCATTATTATTGCCAGACATACTATTGCCAGATATACTATTGCCAGATATACTATTACTATATCCACTATCTGTTCTAGATATATTCATATTATTAACTTTCAATAAATCTTCTAATTTAGATTTTCGTCTATCTGTTTTTTGTCTTTTTAAATCTTTAGAATAAATTTTAAGAGATTGTGCTAAATCAATTGCCTGATATGCTTCATAATCTTTTCCCAATTCATAACAATTATTATGTAAATATATAGTTGCTTTACTTTGTTCAATTGCTGGTCTCAATACATTTTGTTTATTAAATTGCATTAATCTCTCATAATTATTTGGTTTTGGTGGTTTGGGAACTTCTAAATTAAGTTTGGCACCAGAGTTTTCCCATTTTTTTGAAGTTGACGCGGCCTTTTCGCAAAATGACCTATATTTGTGTTCATTATCTTTATCTGCTTGAATACAATTTTTTTCTTTAGTAGAATCATTTATATTAATTATAGAATAACTAATCTTAGAATTCTTATTTTTTGAATTAAAACTAAACATATTATTAAATATTAACATATATTTTAAATAATTATTTAACTTAACTTAATTAAATACAATAACTTTCATTAATTAAATACAATAACTTTCATTAATTAAATACAATAACTTTCATTAATTAAATACAATAACTTTCATTAATTAAATACAATAACTTTCATTAATTAAATACAATAACTTTCATAAAAATATATCTTAATTATAAAGTAATGGCACAACAGAATTTACAAAAACCGGTGGCACCAACGAATAAAACTATTCCTATAAATTCAACTAAACAGATTCCAACTAAACAGAATACACCTAAACCTAAACAGAATTCAACTAATTCAACTAATAATTCAAAATCTAAAAAAACAGATGTAAAATTACTTACAATTTTCAATATGTTACCAGTATTTTTACATTCATTTGTTAAAATAATGCCTATAGGTTTATATCTTGCGGCAATTTTAGAATCTATGTTATTTAATGATATTAGAGGGTTTTTCGTTTTTATAGGATTATTTATCAATGATTTAATCAATATTGGATATAATTATGTTATGAAACCTACCCCTAACCCACAGTGTGCCGTAATTAGAAATTTATATACCGACGATTTCTTCTCATTATCAACACCCCATAGTCAGTATATTGCTTTTATTACATCATTTGTTATGGCTAGTATGTATTTTAAGAAATATTTTTTCTATTCAACATTCTCTATTTTTATGGTAATAGTTGTTATGACAATTTGGTCTAGAATTGCTATAGGGTGCGAGAATATGTTGGATGTAGGCTTTAATTTATTATTTGGTGCCTTCAGAGGTATAGTTTACTATGTTATTGTTAAAGACTTCTATGAACCAGAAGATGTTACGCCAGAAGACCATTGGCTGGAAGCTAAAATTAAAGCAATCTTCCCAGATTCTGATGACTTGGACGAAATGTTTCAATAAAATATTAAAAATATTAATACTATAAAATATTAAAAATATTAATACTATAAAATATTAAAAATATTAATAATATAAAAATTAATTATATAAATAATATGTAAATGAATGATAATATTTTACTAGTATGTGATATTTATTCCATAATACCATTATGTATATATTTCGTAATGATTTATTTGGGGGCATATACCAATAATATTAATGAGGCGTTAGGTTTTATTATATTTTACTTTATCAATAATGAAATAGTCAGTATTATTAAAAAACTTCCATATCCTAAACTTTTATGGGATATTACTAGAAGACCAGAAGGTGCTTTCAATACAGATTACCTTTCTAGGAATGGGTCAGCGAATAAAGATGCTCCTGGTTTTCCATCTGGTCATATGACTAGTATTACGGCATTTTGTTTATATATGGTTTTAAGGAAGAAGGGAGAACTAGGTTGGGAAGAATTTATTATAGGGAATCCTATATTTTTGGGAATTAATATTTTATCAATTATGGCGATGGGTTTCGCTAGATGGTATAAAACGTGCCATAATATGTTACAGATAGTTTGTGGAATAATATTTGGGGCAATAACTTCATATATATACTACGAATTAATAGGAAAGAGTTTAATAAATTAATTTAAGAATTTAAATATATATATTTTAAATGGATTACCAATATTTAAAATGTATATCTCCCTTAGATGGAATATATAAATCAAGTATTAAAGACTTGGAATCATTCTTTTCAGAATTAAGTTTTAATAAATATAAAATTTTAATAGAAATTGAATATTTAATTAGTTTAGGTAAAATAGATATTTATGATGACTTAGGTGACGAGTTAATAGAATTTTTAAGGAATATCTATAAGAATTTCGATTTAGATGAATGTATTAAATTAAAAGAAATAGAAATTGAATGTGTAGATAATGAAAAGCAAAACGTTGGTGCGATAGAATATTATATAAAGCGTATTATATCTAATAAAGATAGTTCTTTAGATTTAATTAATTATATTCATTTTGGTTTAAATTCCCAAGATATAGATAGTAATGCAAATATTCTAATGATAAAACAATCTATTAGTAAAGTTTTATTACCTAAAATTAATAAAATATTGGGGAAAATTAAAGAGAATATTTTGGAATGGTCGAAAGTGCCGTTATTATCTAAGATTAATGGGCTATCTGACGCTCCAACTTTTTTAGGTAAGGAGATGTTGGTTTTTTACGAAAGGACGGTTATTCAAGCCAGAAAATTAAATGGAATAAATTATACTACTAAATTTGGAGGTACTAATGGTAACTTTAATGCACACCATATGGCGTTACCTAATATAGATTGGGTGGAGTTTGGTAATAAATTCGTTAAAATTCTTGGTCTTGAAAGAAATCAATACACTACCCAAATAGATCATTATGATAATTATGCCGAAATTTTTGATTGTTTAAAAAGAATTAATGTTATTTTAATTGATTTTTGCCAAGATATTTGGGCATATATCTCTAGAGGTGTTTTAGTTCATAAATTAAATGGTCATAAATTAAATGGTCATAAATTATATATTAATTTTGAAACGGCAGAAGGTAATTTACTTTTAGCAAATAGTATGTTAGAATTTTTTTCGAGAAAACTACCTACTTCTAGATTACAGAGAGATTCTACTGATTCCACTATTTTAAGAAATGTTGGAAGTGCTTTTAGTTATTCTCTGATAGCATTTAATTCCATAATGGAAGGGTTGGATAAAATTGTTATAAATGAAAAAGAAATAAATAATGAATTAAATAAAAATTATATGGTAATAGAAGAAGGTCTTCACACACGAATGAAAGTTTTGGGGATAGGCGACCAACTAAAACAAATCTCACAAAATAGTAATAGCGAAGAAATTAAAAAAGATTTATTAAGATTTATAGAACAGAATGATTTTTCTATGGAAGAGAAAAAATATTTAAAGACTATAACTCCATTTAATTACACTGGCATTTATAAATTATAAAATAATTTTAATATATTCAATATAAATTATAAAATAATTATAATATAATGCAAACTACCAGAGATACAGTATTGGTATTAAAAAAAATATTAGGATACTTTACTTGGTGGGTATTATTATTAGGTGGAATATATCATTTAGGTGGATTACAAGAATATTATTTAGATATATTATTTTTACATTTACTTATGAGTATTCTATCATTTTATTTAGTATACATTTACCCTAAAAAGATTCATGTAGATTTGGGTATAGTAAAATTCGATATTACTGGATATAAATTAATGATTATGGATTTATTTTGTCATCAATTACCTACACTTTTAATTATATTAACTGGTGGAGCAATAAATAAAAATTATTTGTTTATATGGTTACCTTTATTTTATAGATTACTAAATTCTATAAATGAAAGATATTTAATAGATGATATTACAGGTTTCGCGGTTTATATTTTTCTATTAATTATTTATTTAGTTAAGTAGTTATTTTCTGATTAGTTTAACTATATAAAAAAAAATTGATTAATTTTATAGTAAATAGACTGATAACAATTGATATAGCAAAGTATCAAAATACACAACGCACACAAATAAAACACTCAATATAAAAGAAATAAAACACTCTATACAAAAGAAATGGACTCTTTATCAAATATGTTTACCGAAAAAGATAAATTTATAAACTATTATTTTGGTAAAAAAATTAATTGGGAACACCCTGATTATCAAAAACAACAAATTGTATATATTAAACTAGTTTATCTGGGTGATAATTTGAAATGGGAAGTTTTAAAAAATGGCAAAGTCAAAGTTGAATTCTGGGATTTTAAAATAGAAGGAAACGATGTTTATATAGGGAGACACCTATTTTATTTATCCATTTTGATGGGAGATGTGTGCATTTCTTCTGTAGAATGGGAAAAATGCCAAGCTAATGACCCAAAAGGAAAGTAAAATTAACTTGTGGAGTAATAAATTAAAATTATTTGTTATATGGTTACCTTTATAGATTACTAAATTATATAGATTACTAAATTATATAGATATTACATGTTTCATAGTTTATATTTTTCTATTATTTAGTAATATAGTTATTTTCTGATTAGATAGTTATTTCTGGTTAGATATGATAAAAATAATAAAATTGATTAATATATATATTAATAGTGATTGTAACACAAATTATCGACAAACATCCATATTCAAACCAATACAAATATTCTATAATTAATATGTCTAAAAATCAATTAGAAATGTGCGATATAATAAACTACTTACATTTCCTTGTAGGTAAACAAATTCCATTTAATCATCTACAAAAAAAAATTGATGGAGAAAGAAAAGAAGTCCCATCAAGGAGGCACCTTGAAATAATTGAAAATGCAGATAAAACTTTATCTGTTAAATGTTCTTGGGAAAACGAAATTTGGTATAGATACGAAAATTGGGATGATGAATTAAAGTCAAAAGAAAATAAAATATATTATATTACGATTGAAGAGCACGATGGAGAATTCTATATTCCTTTTGGAAACCACGTATTTAAATGGACAGATATTAATAAGGGAGGTAAAATACAACAGGTCGATAAATATTCTTGTGGACCTAAAGGATATAAAAAACCAGCCAGTTCGTGTCTTACATTTCCTATTTTACGAAGCGATAATGAATGATATAGAAGCATCTGGAATTGTAAAAAGTAGTGGAATAAACGAAAGAAGTCCCATATATAATAAATGGACGGTACGGAGAGGGTCATCTCTTTTAGAGACCCATATGAGGTTTAAAATTAAAAAAAAGTTAATTAGTTGATTAGATATATTATTTCTTAGATTTTTTTAATTTTATATGGCATTTAGATTTTCTGATTCCTTTTTTTACTTTACTATAATGTTCAATTTCACTAGCAATAGATTTTTCTTTTAAATTTATAAAATTTTTATTAAATAAATTAGTAAAAAATCTATCACTATAAACAAGTTTTTTTTTATTTTGAAAATGGTCATTAAGTTCATCTAGATATTCTATAGGAAAATATAATAAGAAATTACCAACGATATAATCACTCAGTTTTTTTTTATAACCCAACCATATAGGTTTTGTATAATTATTTTTTAAAAACTGTTCAAAATTATAATTATCATTAATACACACGTCCCCTTCTGCTATAAAAAAACCTTTAATTTTAGGATTCTTAATTCGTAATTTTAAAATTTTAGGAAGAGTTATTTCTTTCATATGTTTAAATCCAGCGTGATATGACTTTACTTCATTTGGAACATCATAACTATCCGGTGTTAGTTTTAAAATATGAAATCCTTTTTTTTTAGTATTTTTCATACTATAACTTACTTCTAATGGTAAATTACCTTTAGAATCATAATACGTTATATAATCAATAGGATATAAAGTATTAATATTTTTTTCCATTTAATATAAAAAAATGTTTTTTTTCCATTAATTTTTTTTTTTTCATTAAATATTTATTAAAATTTAAATATTTTCGAAATCATTTAGGAGTTTATTAAACCAATCAGAATCTAAAATTTCTATTTTTCGAGGAACAAGTTTATCGTCAGCCAATAATTTGTGATTTTCTATACTGGGTATTTCTACATCACACCATTCAATAACCAATCCATTATGGAATCTAACTGGACATTTGAAAATATGTGCCCACTCTACACCTTTTTTTTGTTTATCCCAAGTATAAAGAATGTAAGTTTCGCCCATATATTTTTGAAATGTGATTTTTTTTTGTGCTACTTTTTGTTTGATAAAAATCAATGTATTGTCTGGTCCCATTCGCATTCCTTGGGGTGTTCGCTTATTATGTATCCAATTACATTTAGAATCAGCCATCTTTAATAAGTGCGGAAGAGTTTGTTTAGAGTGTGGAAGAGTGTGGAGAGTTTGTGGAAGAGTGTGGAAGAGTGTGGAAGAGTTTATGGAAGAGTGTGGAGAGTGTGGAATATGTATTTTTATTTCCAATCTAATTAATATCATAAAAAATATTTAATCAATTTTTTATTATATAGTATTCTAACCAGAAAAATATAAATAAATATACTATTGTATTCTTGTTTCGCTAGTATCCAAAGCACATCCCTCGTTTAATTTCAATAATTCCCCATCCAATGAAAAATCAGAAGGTCTTAAAATAGACCAGTCAGTATCCGCTTTTAAAACGCCACATTTAGTATAAATATATCCTACTAATGCGCTACACCAAAACCTATCCGTTTTTTGTGGAGTTTTATCCTTTCTAAAAAGTGCCCCAATCCAATCTTTTGGAACAATATCATAGGGTTTCCCATACACCACCGTATGTATCGCTAATAATTTTTCTTCAGTAAATATATTATCTGGACAATTAATTTTTCTAATAATAGCTTTCGACCCACTGAAATTTTTTAATATTTCTTTAAATGGAGTTAGTTGAACTCCCAGTTTTATTCTATCATCTTGTGGGTCGCGTTCCCCTTCCCAACCGGATTCCCATACATAAGTTCCTGTCAACTCTGGGTCTATAAATGTAGGGTCTTTAATTATCATTCCTACATGACTATAATTGGAATGAGTTGAATATTCTATAAGAGAAGAGAAATATCTTAACCACCCAGTAGTGTGGCCTGTAAAAAAAATTAAATCACCAGTTTTTAAATCATCATCCACACCTTTATCATCATCCGTCCCTAAATCATCACCCGTCCCTAAATCATCATCCACAACTTTATCATCATCCACACCTTTATCATCATCTAAACCTAAATCATCATCCACACCTTTATCATCATCTAAACCTAAATCATCACAATCACCTAAATAACTCTTATGCAAAGAATTACTAATAGTACGCAAAAAATTCATATATATATATATTAGACTAATTTATAAATGGTTTATTAATATTATATTTCTAATTTTTTTTTTATTTTTTTTAATATTATTTTTTTAAGGCTGGTGGAAACAGCGATTTTTTGTTTAAATAATTTTTGAAATATATTTGTAATTTGTTTATCAGTTATAGTATCTTCCCAAGTATCTGAATCAAAATCAATACCAAATTCTACTCCAATACGTGTATATAATCTATTATTATCATTATTTTCGCTGGAATAATCTGGTGCTGCTCTATATTCGGTTAATACTATATCATTTTTTTTATACATTTCTAAAATTTTATCATTAATAATAATCCATATATCAATTATTAAAAGTAAAATATTATTTGAATCTTCTATAGTTCTTTCTTCAAATTTCTTTTTCTCCAAGTAATCAAAAAATATACTAATTTCTCTTTTTTTAGGAGTTGTTAAAAAATTAGTTATAATAAGTCCTTTAGTAAATGTATTTCTTATATTAACTACCACTTTATCTGGAAGAATGTATAGTTTTTTTATATTATTATATTTAGGAGATTGACTTGTAATAATTTTAGATAAAATTAATTGAACTAATTGAACCCTATGAAAACCTTGTAAATATTTAACTTTGGATAATGGGGACGTTTTAAAATATGATTTTATTTTTGAAATAATTCCTTTTAATGTAGTTTGTTTAACTGTTTCTATAATAGTTCTATAAAACCTATCTAAATTTTCACTACACGATAATATTAAATTTTTACCAAGAAACTCATCGCACGTTTTAAAGTTATATAAATTGGCGAGGAGAAGTTCGGTATCATTTTTTGTAAGTATTTCTATAATATGGTCGCAATGATTTATATCTTCTATACACGTATTAATTTGTGGTCGTAGTTCATAACCTTCATCACTATTATAGTTAGTTTGCATATTTACGGAGAATGCCTCTGCTATCCCTATATTCGGTATTAGACTTTCGTCTTCGTTAAATTTTAATCCTTTAAACTTTTTATTTTCAACCAACATTATAATAAAATCTCTAATATTCTTATGTTGTTCTGTTATTTTGGTAATTGCTTCTATAATAAATTGCTGGTATTGTTTTGATATGTTATCTAATATTTCCTTATTTTTCTCTTCGTCGTCATATTTTAATTCAGGTTTAATTGAAAATTTTACAGAACCATCTATATCTATCGTTTTATATTTTAAAAAGTATTGTAAAATTTCCATATCTTCCTTGCTAAATAAATTTAAACTTTTGGCTTCAAAGAATAACATAAAAAATACGGCACCACCGAAGAATTGTATATAATGACCTGGTTTATTAGGTATCATCTTCACTACATACTTTTTATATTTAAAATTAACTTTAGAGAATTCCTTATTCAATAATGTAGTAAGTTCAAAAAAATATTTAATATAATTTTCGTGAATATCAACACCTAATGTATTATAAAACATTTGCCTTATAGGATGTAATTTAACATTATTATATCTATTCACTTTACTTGTAGAACCTGCTCTAGATTTAGATTTATATCCCTTATGACTTGCTCTAGAACTTTGGTTGTTTTTGACTGATTTTTTCTTCCTAGTATAAATCTTTTTTTTTGAGCGACTAGAACTTGATTCTGACCCATTAGAACGTGAAACAGATCCATTAGAACGTGAAACAGATCCAGTAGAACGTGAAACAGACCCCGTAGAACGTGAAACAGACCCAGTAGAATTACTCATATAAAATAAACAAATATAATAAAACTAAACTAAACTTTTTAGACGAAATCGTAGATTTCTAAATAGAAAAAAGTTTTATCAAAAACAGTAATCAATAGTTAAGACTAGAGGAAATCTATAGTTAAGACTAGAGAAAGGGAATATCTAAAAAAGTAAA
>Ga0209119_1001218_pt1 | contig 25713 bp, 27 predicted proteins | sample COG_03_FD_184747 | JGI IMG/M metagenome (GOLD analysis project Ga0209119, IMG submission 184747) | Pelagic Microbial community sample from North Sea - COGITO 998_met_03 (SPAdes) (version 2) | ecosystem: Environmental > Aquatic > Marine > Neritic zone/Coastal water | place: Helgoland, sampling...
GCGAGGATGAAATCCTTGAAAATGAAAAGATGTGGAAGCAAGAAAACCCAATTAAGGATGTCGCTGGCTCCGGTGTTGATAATGATGAATTTAGCGACTTGGGTAGTGTAGGCGTCCAAGGCGGTGCTGATGGAAGTCTTGATGACTTTGAGGCAGATCCAGATGAATTTGGTGATGATGAGCTAGCAGATACAGCTGGTGATGAAGGCGAATCAGCAATTAGCGGTGCTGAGGGAGAGGATGAAACAAGATGAAAAGCAGAGAATTCTTAAAAGAATATTATGATGAGAAGGACGACAACTATATGACGGTTAATATTGACCATCACCGCCGTCCACGTATTACATTGCGCCACTTGCAAAAGCTGCGCAAAACACGAAGCATTGAAGATCTGGAGCAAAAGCAGAGAATCGATGACGTAGCATATATCTACGGGCGCCCAGACGCTGAAGCTGATCTTTAAGGGTAGGCTATGCGTTTTATTGAATTTGGATTATTTGAAGGCTATAAAGAAGTCACACAGAAGTTTTCACAGGATAATGATCCTGCGGCAGTTAAAGACGTTATAACAACATATCGCGATCTTGTCAACCGAAATCAAGTTCAAGGCAACGAAAGAAATATTGACTGGTGGGGCAAGCAAGGCTGGGGACAGTTTGAAAAGTTTGTTACAGCTAAGAGTCAACAGTCAAGTCAAAACCAACAGAAAAAACGCTCAAAGACTGGAAAAAGTTATAACCTTGCAGAAACAAATGAATGGCTGGTTGTAATACCGCTTGACAAGGACGCAAGTTGTTTTCACGGCAAAGGCACTGACTGGTGTACTACAAAGCCAGCACACGACTATTTTGAGCAGTATTTTAGAGACAACAGCATAACTTTAATCTACTTTTTACACAAGCAAACAGGCAAGAAATGGGCTGCCGCAGTACACTTGGACACAGATCACATTGAATGGTTTGACATAAATGATAGAGAAATCAATATAAGAACGTTTTCAAGCCAAAGCGGCATCTCTGTTGAAACTGCGCAAAAATATATTGATATGGTATTAGATAAGTCTTCAGACGCTTCTAAGAAAGCTGGCTCTGCACGTGAAATAATGGTAAAAGACTTGCAAACACTTGAGCAACTTCTTGATGATTTTCAGGATGCTGGCGGCGGCAAGCGTTCCGTGGAAATCGAAACACTATTGCTAAAAACAAAACATAAAGAGTTGTTACTCAAATACATCCGGTTGCTTTCAAAAGGTCCTATAGAGTTTGATCAAAATATGCAAACACTAATAGCAACACAAGCCGGATTCGGACTGAAAAAGATTGCAAATCTAACTGAAAAGACAGTAAGAATTGCGTTAAAAAATAGCCCAGATGCACTCGATTGGATTATAGATGCAGCACCAGAAATGACTGCAGAAATTTTTACTCAAGATCCATCAACTATTCCAGACATACATGAAGTAAGACGAATCGAGGATATACCTCCAAGATTTCAAGAAATCTTTATAAACGCGGCAGGGATATGGGCAGTTGCGTTTGGTAATGATCTTGATCCTAAGCTTAAAGAGAAAGCCAATGCATCCCTCAAAAAATGGTTTAAAGACAACCCAGAAATCGTAGCCGTTGTTACAGAACCTGGGTTAACTGATCTAAAATGGATGGACGAGTTGACACAAGAAAAAAATCAAGCAGCCGTCGACAGATTCGGCGGTGACGCGTATGAAGTTATGACACGAGATTTAAAGATACTCACGCCGAACGATATGTAGAAGATTACTTAGTCAGGTAGGCCACCGAATTAAAACACACTTTTTGCCCTTTTTCATGCCTTTTTACAAGGTAAGGCACTTTGTTTTGTAAATACACTTGAAGTAATGCAAAACAGTGCCCCATGAGGGGTATTTAGGAGTGTGATAATGACAAAATCAAAACTAGAAAAAGTGCTTGAGTACATGGTAAATGGCGAGAAAGACCTCGCTAGCGAAATGCTACATGAGCACATCATTGAATCAGCACGCGAGATCTATGCAGATCTTGCTGAAGAAGATGAAATGGTAGAAGAAGAGCTAGAGCTAGACGAAGACGAAGATCTTGACGACGAAGATGACGAAGACCTTGACGAAGCTTTCCGTGACGATAACTCAAGCGGCGACTTTGAAGACGATTTGGACTCAATGGAAGACGAACTAGAAACTGAAGAGTATTTTGGTGAGAATGGCGATGAGGAAGAAGAGGACGACGAAGCTATGGACGACCTAGAAGGCGAAATGGACATGGATATGGACATGGACATGGATGCTGAAATGGGCGACGACATGGGCGGCGAAGGCGACGCAGAAAATGCTATGCAGAACGTTGAAGATGCTATGGACGAACTTAAGGCTGTTTTTGCAGACCTTATTGGTGACGACATGGGCGACGAAGAAGGCATGGATGATGATGTTGCTGACGAATTCGACGACATGGAAATTGGCGACGAAGTTGAGGACGACGAGTCCGATGACGACATGGAAGAAAGCTTTTACGAAGAAGACGACCTAGAAGAAGCAGCAACGCTTAAGAAGCACGCTGTTACTATGAAGGGCGACGACGACGGTAAAGCATCACCATTGAAGCAAAATCAACCAAACATTAGCGACAAAGGCAAAGCAGTAAACTTTGCTGGCGGTAGCGATGAAAAAGGTGGTAAAGGCGATTCAGCTAAAAAGATGAATGTAACTGGACCACAAGAACAAAAGGGTAAGATGGACAAGAAAGTTTCTAAGCCATCCAACTCAAGTGCTAAAGCCAAATCTAATATTGGCAGCTAAAGGAAACGATTGATGTTTAAACCACTACGAGAAGTAATTGCACCGGATGCAGCGAAAATTACCACTGAAAGCCATGACGACGGCAAAGGTGGTAAGGATCTCTACATGCAGGGCATTTTCATCCAAGGTGATAAACGCAATCAAAATCAAAGAGTTTATCCCGTTAATGAAATCGCAAGCGCCGTAAAGACGCTTAAAGAAAAGATTAACGGGGGATACTCAGTCCTTGGTGAAGCAGATCATCCTGATGATCTCAACATTAATATCGACCGCGTTTCACACGCAATTGTTGACATGGATATGCGTGGCAATGACGGTATTGGTAAACTAAAAATGTTGCCCACTCCGATGGGCAATATATGCAAAACACTACTTGAAAGTGGTGTAAAGCTCGGAGTCAGTTCACGTGGATCTGGCAACGTTGATGGTTCTGGCAATGTGTCAGAATTTGAAATTGTTACAGTTGATATCGTAGCAAACCCAAGTGCACCAGATGCATACCCGGACCCGATTTATGAGCAAATCATGAATCACCGACGTGGCAGCACATTTTGGGACGTAGCAGAAAGCGTTAACCATGATTCCAAAGCACAGAAGTATCTCAAAGAAGAGATGATTCGATTTATCCAAGACCTAGGGAGAAAATAACAATGCCTAAGTCATTTAATGAAATTCTCGGCAGCGACGTTCTAAATGAAGAACTTCAGTCAGAACTAAATGAGGCGTTTGAAGCACGTATTGCTGAAGAACGCGAAACACTGACAGCTGAATTGCGTGAAGAATTTGCAGGACGTTATGAAAATGACAAATCGCAGATTGTAGAAGCAATGGACGCTATGTTGTCCGAAGCCATCAAGACTGAGCTCGAAGAGTTCGCTCAAGATAAAGCAAAGGTTGCTGAAGACCGTGTTCGTTATAAGCGAGCGGTTAAAGAGCACACTAAAATGCTTGAAGGTTTCCTAAACGAAGTTCTTGCAAAAGAAATTCGTGAGCTGCGCGGGGATCGCAAAACACAAAAGGCTAATTTTGGTAAGCTAGAAGAGTTTGTTCTCAAGCAGCTATCCAAAGAACTAAACGAATTCCACGATGACAAACGTGCTCTAGCCGAGCAGAAAGTCAAAATGGTTCGCGAAGGTCGAAAAGTTATTGAAGAAGCAAAGCGTAACTTCGTTAAGAAGGGTGCTGCGCAACTCGAAACCATGGTAGAAGGCGTTATGCGCAAAGAGCTAACTGCTCTACGTGAAGACGTACAATCTGCTAAAGAAAACGAGTTCGGACGTAAGATTTTTGAAACATTCGCAAGCGAGTTTATGACTAGCACACTGAGTGAATCAACTCAGGTTGCAAAACTTGCAAAAGAAATAATGAACCTTAAGCAGAAAGTTGCAGAGTCTAACGATGCAATGACTACTAAGGATCAACAGCTCACTGAAGCACGACGTAAAGCTAAGATCGCAACTGATCTCAGCGAGCGTAAGCAAATTATGAGCGAAATGCTTGGACCTCTAAACAAAGGCCAGAAAGAACTAATGGGAACACTACTTGAGTCCGTCAAAACTGCACAGTTGAAGATGGCTTATAAGAAGTACCTCCCAAGTGTACTTTCAGAAGATGCTAATGTGAAGACACAGGCAACAACAAAGGCTAAACTCACCGAAAGCCGTGGTAATACACGTTCAGTAAACGGTGATAAAGTCAACAAGGGCGCAGTGCAAGATGCACGTAGCTCAGCTGATATTATTGAACTAAAGAAATTGGCAGGACTTAGCTAAAGGAAAAAGAAAATGGCAGACGTTCTATTTGAAAACTGGGCAGCAACCAAAGGTGCACTCACCGACGGTCTAACCGGTAATAAAAAAGCAGTGATGGAGACTGTGCTTGAGAATACTAAGCGCGGACTTACAGAATCTGCATCCATCGGCGCAACATCCGCTGGTAACATTGCGACACTTAACAAAGTGATCCTACCTGTTATCCGCCGTGTTATGCCTACAGTGATCGCAAACGAGCTAGTTGGTGTTCAGCCAATGACAGGCCCAGTTGGTCAGATCCACACACTTCGCGTTCGTTACGCGGAAACTTATGACTCAGCAGTAGCAGGCGATGAGGCACTTAGCCCATTTGCAATTGCAAGCGGTTACTCTGGTAATGCAGCAACCAACCGTGCTGACGCAACTTCAATTCTTGAAGGTCAAGCAGGTCGTAAACTAAACATTCAGGTCCTAAAGCAGACCGTCGAAGCAAAAACTCGTAAGCTCAGCGCACGTTGGACTTTTGAGGCAGCGCAAGACGCACAAGCTATGCACGGCCTAGATGTTGAAGCAGAAATCATGGCAGCACTTGCTCAAGAGATTACTGCTGAAATCGACCAAGAGATCATTGCATCTCTAGTTAGCCTAGCAGGCGCGACAGCTGGTACATATGACCAGAACGCGGTATCTGGTACAGCAACATTTGTTGGTGACGAACATGCAGCACTTGCAGTTCTAATTAACAAAGCAGCTAACGACATTGCATCACGCACACGTCGTGGCGCTGGTAACTGGATGGTTGTATCACCTACAATCCTTACAGTTCTCCAGGCAGCAACTACAAGCGCGTTCGCTCGTACAACTGAAGGTCCTTTCGAGGCACCAACAAATACGAAGTTCGTTGGTACACTAAACGGCTCTATGCGTGTTTATGTTAACCAGTATGCATCAGACGATAACATCCTTATCGGCTACAAAGGTTCAAACGAGACAGATGCAGCGGCGTTCTATTGCCCATACATCCCTCTAATGAGCTCAGGCACAGTGCTTGACCCAAGCACATTCGAGCCAGTAGTTAGCTTCATGACACGTTACGGCTATGTAGAACTAAGCAACCAGGCTTCATCTCTTGGTAATGCAGCAGACTACCTTGCAGCAATCGCTGTTACAACTGCAAACCTAAGCTTCACATAAGTTTTAGGACTATAAAGATAATGGAACCGGCCCTAGGGCCGGTTCTTTCTTGATTAAAATACTGGTTACGCTTCCACGCCGTCCTAAAATAATGGACCCACATACTGTTTAATATACCTTCACTATAAGCGATAAATATCAGGAAGTCAACAGGAATCTGAACTCAATGCCAATTAATATGGATCACCGCCAAAATATCATTGTTACAGATGATGGCCTATTAGACTTTAATATGACTGGCGGTATATCGATTCCAGTAGGTACAACAGGGCAACGCCCTGGATCTCCTATTGCTGGTCAGATGCGTTACAATTCCTCGCTTGGTAAATTTGAAGGATATACATCAACTTGGGATACAATTGGTGGAGCAGTTCCAGTGCAGGACGACGGCGTGTCGGTTGTAGCGGAACCTACGGCCTTTAACTTTACTGGACTAGCTGTTTCTGTTACAAACGTTGGCGGCGTGGCAACAGTTAACGTGCCCGGTAATACTACATCTGTGACACCTATTATACGTGACTCAGCTGTAACATGGAAAGATGGATTAACTACAACTTGTCCTATACCAGGCACGGCGGTCGCTGGCGACTTAATGATTATCGTAGCTACAGGGGCCTGGTCGCCGATTCCACCAGCTGGGTGGACCACACTTGTTATTCTGACTCAAAATAATCATTTAGGTAGGGCAATGTCAAAAGTGCTTGACGCCGGAGATATAACTGCAACCGAAGTTTCGATTACTTGGTCTGGAAACTTTGAACATACTTATTCGGTCGTTGTGTTTGAGGGAGAATGGAGCGTAGGTGGCGCTGAAGTTACAGGTACCACATCTACAGTTGCTTCGCTTAACCAGCCCGTAACGATTCGTGAAATCGGAAACAAAGCAATTCTAGTAGGCGCAAACCGCGCTTCAAATTCAAATAATGATGCAGACATCGGAACAGAAATTGCTACAGGAGGAAGCACAAATGCCAGTGCAGCCATTTATGAACTTACTGAAACAGCAGGCGGCGCCTTTAGCTATAATTGGACATATTCTGTTTCTGGCGCAGCGTCATCATGGTATATCTCAATTGACCCGACGGTAACGTCAGGAGTGGCAGTTGGGGATTTATATGATGCAGATACAACTTCAACGCCTCCTGCCACAGGAGATGCGCTTATATGGAACGGAGCAGCCTGGGTTCCTGACAATGCTGTGACATTGAACACAACAAAGCTTGACGGTATTGCAACTGGCGCAAACCTCTATGTTCACCCAAGCGACGGAGTTGATCCGGGCGCCGCATTAACAGGTGCAAACGTATTTTCCGACATAACAGTAAATGCGGCAGGTCACGTAACTGGTTCAACAACAAGGGCAATTACAGGTTCCGATATAGGAATTAATAAAGCATATGTTGACGCATTGAATGTTGATGCGGATACAATTGACAGTCTCAATAGTTCAGCTTTTGTGCGTTCCGATATAGATGACTTTGTGGGCGGCGTGCTTTCGTTTAACAGTACATTTTCTCTTAACACCGCCGCCCTTCAAATTTCAACTCTTGCGCAGACAACACTTACTAGCTTTAACAAGGGTGTTTACGGCTGCGGAAAATTCTTAATTCAAGCGACTGACACTATAACAAGCGAATTACACATAACAGAACTGCTAGTGGTACATGATGGAACAACTGCTAGCGCAACTGAATACGGTATTATCCACACTGGCGCATCACCTTTGGCAACATATGATGTTAGTGTTAGCGGAAATGATATTCTCGTGCTTGCAACTTCAGCAAGCGCCTCTTTCACTGATTACAAGGTTACTGAAATATTAGTATTTGGATATAGTGCTGGCCCATGACCGTATTTTATAGTCCAAGTATAGCACGAAGCGGATTGGTTGCATACTATGATGCAGCGAACGTAAAGTCATATCCAGGTGCAGGGGCATCATGGGCAGATATGACTATAAATGGCAACAATAGCACATTATCGGGCAGCCCAACATTTTCTAATGGCACACTTTATTTTCCAGCAGCCGATGCTGGAGTAGATGTGCCAGACGTTGCTGATATAAGATTATCAGATGCAACATTTTCTTTTTGGTTTAAGTTAGACAACATAGCAAGTGATCATGATTTATTGAATAAAGGAAATCATAATACAAACGAACCGTGCTTAATATGGTTTGATCCTGTAGTAGGCGGCGGAGATCTCGGTGTAGGAAATGTAAACTGTATCTCAGCAATGGCGTATGATGGTGCAACACAACATTGGATCTCAACAGATTCTAATACTATAGCCGCTGAAACGTATTACAATGTCGTTGTGGTTTTAGAGCCTAGTTCCAATCTATTATCAATATACATAAATGGTATTTTAGCAAAAAGCAATACTAAAACATACAGTGGAATACGAAATATAAATACTACCTTTAAACTTTGCATTGCAGGAAATAGCATCAATCATCTAGTTGGAGAAATGAATATATTTTCAATGTATAGTAGAGCATTAACAGCAACCGAAATATCCCAAAATTTCGAGGCAACTCGCGGGAGGTACGGCATATGAGTTTAGGACATGGCACATCAATTGTAAGGTCTGGTTTGGTCGCACATTATGATGCAGCAAGCGTAAAGTCATATCCAGGACCAGTGGGAGAGTCACTAGGTCCAAATGTAGTAACGTACAGCGGAATTTCTGTTGTAGAATCTCACTCTGCTACAATGACCGCAGCAACCGATACCACTGTTACCTTCTCCACCACTCTGGAAGAAGGTGACGTCGTTGTTGTATTTCGAGGATGGGGATCATTTGACGGTCTGCCGATAACAAACCCAGCAGGTTATACTCAATTTTACTTTGCTACCCCTACCCCTCGTTTTCAAGGCGACTACAAGCGAATGGGCCCAACTCCAGACACGTTTGTTGATGTAGCAGCCGCGTCAGCATCTGCTACAAGCGTGGGCATAGTCTACGTTTTGCGCGGGGTTGACCCAGATACGTTTCTCGATACCACACCCACGCTTTTTAACGGGTTTATTTCAGCTGACCAGACCCCTTCCCCATCAATTACACCAGTCACTGATGATGCGTTGATAATTGCCTTCGGAGGTTTCTCAGTTAGTCCTGCAACAACTACTAACTTTCCAACTGGGTACACAAACACAGAAGAAGCTACAATCGCCGGCGGCACTACTCTATCCGGCGCAGTCAAGCTTCTCTCGGGTGGTAAGGACGTAGTTGAAACCCCAAGCGGTTTTAGCTGGGCAGGCCTAACCAACGCCGTTGCCGCTGTAACTATAGCAGTTAGACCATATAGACCACTGGATGCTGTCGACGGGGCAGTATTAAATGTATTGAGAGACGGAGTTAGTAACGATACTATTGCACTTGGTCCAGTGGAAGCAGGTAAAAAATATCAACTACAAGTTGTGATCTCTGCTTATAGAGGTACAACTAGCGCATCATTTCGTATCGCAGGAAACGGGTCCAACGTTACTCCGGCTATTGGAATTGGTGCCGCAGGAACTTTTAGTTATGATTTTATTGCTGATGTAACTGGAACCTTGTCAATAAATGGTGATAATACTGGCACGGATTTAGACGTTGATTTTGTAACAGTAAAGGAAATAATCATTCCTAATTATTGGTATGACCTGTCAGGAAATGGAAATACTGGCACGCTGGTAAATGTCCCAACTTATAGTTCTGCTGAAAATGGCGGAATTGTTTTAGATGGTTACAATGATTATTGCACTATACCAGATTCACCATCAATAGATATAACAGGAACAAGTATCACGCTTGAAGTAGTTTCTAAAAATAATAATTTGGCAAGCGCGGCGCACGGAGATGGATTAATTTGTAAAGGATCAGGTACTAATGATGGAGCATATGAGATACTACTAATACCAGTTGGTTCGCAAAATAAAGTATTTTTTAGATGTAATACCATGGGAAACTATACACCAGGAACTATTCTTATGGATTTAAATGTTCCATACTGTATAACGTGTGTTCTTGATAATAGGTATATGAGAATCTACATAAACGGTGTAGAAGATGGAGCAGGAATACTACAAGCAAATGCATTAGTTTCATCTACAAGAGCATTGGTATTCGGGACAAGAGAACTACATACAGGATCCACTAGTGTAAGCGCAACTAATGGAACTATATATTCTGCAAAAGTTTATAATAGAGCATTAACAGCGACAGAAGTTTTACAAAACTTTGAAGCAATTCGCGGAAGGTACGGAATCTAATGGTTGCAATAGTAGGACCAAATTCAGCAAACAACGGATTAATATTCGGTTATGATATGTTGAATACTGGTAAGTCTTTTCAAGGAGAACCTTACGTTAACGGTTTTATAGATGACGGGCAAGGTACCAATGCCCCGTGGACCCCAAGTGGAGGCGGCGAAACTTTTATTGAGCCAAGTTTAACATTCAGAGGTCGTAAAGTACATTATGTTGCCCCGACCAGCAACAGTATTTCTATGGGTAGCCCTTATTTAGATACTACTACTGCGCCTTACAATAGCTGGACTCTAGAAGTGTTCGTAAAACGTGTTGATGGTCTACCTATCACAGAAACAGCAAGAGCCATTGTTTACTTAACGGGTAATCTTAACAGTGTTCTTAACCACGATCCTGTTGCATTAATTGCAGTTGAAGATGGTTGGTACCAAGTCATTGACACTGCCACTCTTCCAACCCCTGGCAATCTATTCCTAGTAGGATTATCTAGTTTTTTATCTAACGTTCCACTTTATGTAGCTGATTGGAAAGTAGAACCAGCTACGTTAGCTACTTCTACTTGGAAACCAAGCGGCTCAAGGAGTAATACAGAGGCATTAAATGATATATCTGTAAATGATCAAACAATTACGGACGTGAATATAGCATATAATGTAGATAACACATTTAGTTTTGATGGAGCAGGATATTGGGACTGTGGCGTAGTGCCCGGACTTGATTCATCCTTAACAGAACTCACAGTTGAAGCATGGGTAAAACCAGGCTTTCAAGGACTTAATATGATAGCCGAGAATGGTACAAGTTTTAGTGCTAATACGTTTTATTTGGCTCAGGAAAATGCTTCCAATTTCACTTTCGAAGTTTACGGTGGAACAGGCACTGGTTATGATGCAGTTGCAAATACGTCTGGGTATACAGCTGGCAATTGGTATCATTTAGTTGGCACCTGGGCAGCAGGAGAGAAAGTAGAACTCTTTCAAAATACCAACTTCACAAATGCTGATCAATCATCTCCTACAATACAACCGACGGTGCAGGATGGTAATACAAGTTTACAAGTAGGAACAAGGCCAGGCCCATCGTTACAATATACAGGAGAAATTCCAATTTTTAGAATTTATAATCGAAGACTAACATTCAGAGAAGTATTTGAAAACTATCATGCAGACCGAAGGAAATTTGGATTGAATAATGCAATGTATCCTGTATTTATTCCAGGCAATCAGCCGTTTGACGTTACATTGAACCCAAATGATAAGAGTGATGAAGTTGTACTGTCTAATGGAAACCTAACTGCTGGTCGACTTGTTTCTCCTGCCCTCAAGTTCTACAATATGGCCCGCGCCACATTAGGTCGAAGTTCTGGTCTATGGTATTTTGAATTCAAACATACTGCTGGTAGCAACACTACTACCGGCGGATTTTCATCTGCTGGCAGCAGCATTAATGACTATGTTGGACTCCGAACAGGGGCAGTTGGAATTGGTGGAAGCGGCAATGTAGCACCCGGATCCGGCGGCCTATACTCAGGTGTTTCAGGCTTTGGATTAAATGGTGTTGGTAGATGTGCAATTAATTTAGATAGTGGAAGAGCGTGGTTTGCATCCAATGGAAATGCTTGGTTAAACACCCTGGCTGGTACACACAATCCGGATACCTTAACAGGCGGCGTGACTTGGAACGGCTGGTCAGCGTCCGATACATACTACCCAGCTGTCGCTCCAAGGAGGGATAGCAGCCAAGAAATAACCGTTTACTTCGGCCTCGCAGATTTTACATATGCACCTCCAACAGGGTTTCTAGCATGGAATGATAATGGTCCAATTACTGAAGATATAAATAGATCCTAGATACTAAATACTAACAATAGCCTATTTGGGGACAGTGAACCATGGCAAACGATAAGAAATTTATAGTCAAAAACGGCTTGACTACACAGAATGTATCATTTGTCGATGATATCACAACCCCCGTAAACACCATTACGGCGTCTATGTTAGGCACCGATTCGCTATCATTTTCAGGTGACAGCGGGCAGTTGTTTAGTATTACAGATAGTTTAACTGGCACAATATTTGCTGTTAACGATATCTCTGGTGTACCCAGCATTGAAGTAGATGACGACGGTACAATACGTCTCGCTGAAATTGTTGGCAACGTCCTAATAGGTACAGCAACAGACAACGGCACAGATCGACTACAAGTTGCTGGTGCTATAACTGCAACAGAACGTGTGATTGGTTCAAACACTCGTTCAACGAATTATGTTTATATAAATGTCAACAGCGCAACTGGCGTTGCTAACCCAGTTGACCCTGAAGGTACATCTGCCCCATTTGATACAGTTGAAAACGCAATTACGTGGGCAGAGACAACATACGTTGGCATAAACAGCCTCGATCTTGAGGTAGCAGCCGGAACATACAACATTGGTGCGAACCTCACTCCACCAGTCAATTGCACCACCTTCACACTTTATGGCGCCGGTATAGGTACTACAATTTTAAACTTTGACCGTTGCCTCGGCGGAAATAATCAGCTTGCTATGTTCTATAATATGACTGTTAACACTGGTCTCGCTGCCCTCGCACCTGCCGGCAACACCCAAATTGGTAGACTTTACCTTTACGATGTTACTTGGAATACGCTAGGACGCATATTCACTGGAGGCGGTTCAATTGTAAATTGGGGGTATTCGGGATCAGTAATACAAAACTCAACAATTACTGCTACATGGGATAGTGCATCATCCAGAATAGTATATTACTGTTCTGGGAATTTACGGTTGAATGGTGTAGTAACCATTTCCGTCACTAACTCAGTAACTAATAATGGAACCAACGCCAACGATGTAATCAGAGTTGACGGCGGCGTCCTAGCCGCGGAAGACAGTGCAACTCTTAACATACAAGATGAACTTGCCAGCACACCAGTTGCAGGCCTTATTAATTTAGTATATGGTGCTTCATATGCTGAAGGCACAGGAGTTACAGTTACAAACGGTACATTTGTAACAACTGACGCAACAGGAGCAACACTACGTGATTTGAGCAGTGGCACAACTACATTTACAAACAAGACATTTGATGCAAATGGTACAGGCAACTCTATTACCAATATTGATTTGTCAGCAGATGTTATTGGTAACCTGCCTGTTACAAACCTTAACTCTGGCACAACAGCAAGTGCTACAACATTCTGGCGTGGCGACGGAACATGGGCAACGCCAGCAGGTAATTTTTACGACGTATCGTCTGGCTTTGAAGCCATACCAACCTCATCACAGATCCTTGAAAAGATCATGATTGCTCGAACATTAGAATTCCCTGCTAACTTCGTAGGGTCGATTGGCAATATTGATACAAACCCAACAGCATCATTTGCCATAGATGTCCAAGACGATGGTGTTTCGATCGGAACCATAACAATTGGAACCGGTGGTGCCTTCACCTTTGTAACTGCTGGAGGGACTATTCAGACTGTAGCAGTTGGTTCTGTCCTATCCTTCATAGCCCCAGCATCTGTAGATGCCACGGCGGCATCAGCAATATGGACCCTTCTCGGGAGCGCAAGCTAATGCTCTTCAGAAGACCTAGATATGTGTTTGCTCCTACGCCTGCGGCTACAAGTGTAGTAGAGATAGACCTTTCCGCATCCCCAACTCAAGCGGATTTTGACATCGACGTCACAGACTGCGACATCCTTGAAGTCTACTTCTTAGCGGCGTTGCAGAGTGCGGCTGCGACATCACCTGCTCTTCTGTTTTCTACAGATGGTTCAACTTACATCAATGGGGCGTCGACATACGCAAACGGTGTAAACACAGCTACTACTATATCAGATACCGACCTTCCCTTCGTGGGGAATGGTCTGAGCGGCGGCGTGCACTACGGCGGCTTCACACTATTTGGATTCCTAGCTGGTCATAGAACTGGGGCGGTGGGCGGAACCATTTATGATGGGGCTAGTAACACCGTCGAAATCTTTTCAGGAGAACTTAACGCCACGACAGAAGTAATGAAAATTCGTCTAGGGTTAGTAGCAGACTGGGGCGCCACCGGAAAGATAATTCTTAGGAAAAGCAATGTGGTATCACAAACAATATCTACTCGTGACTGGACTGTTGACACCTCAGGAACGGATGGTCTTACTTTCTCCGGAAAGCACAAAGCCTATTTGACCACACGTGACAACAGAAACGGCCGCCTTGAATACCGTGTAGGGACGGCAGGCGGTATTCAAGGCGGCAACATCTACGCAGACGGTATCTTTGCGTCCAGTGGTGTTGCTTCTTACAGAAACTTCCTAAACACTTCATTAGATAACACGACAGGAAAAAATGCTATTGCTACTGCAATTAGTGGACTTTCAGGCGGGCAGCAGGGGTGGATTTCGCACACCGACGGCGGCTACGGATTAACATATGGACTTTCCTTCCCCGCAGCGGAGGTAACAGGAATCTTCCCGCACGAATGGGATGATGCCACTGGGTATAGTGCTGGAACAGCGCAGGTACTTGCAATTGAAATGACATCGCAGTCTGAGGAACTGGTTACAACTGCTAGTTCCCAGACCACAATAGAATTCAATGTTGCTGGCTTTAATGAAGCAGCCATAACCACGCCAGAAACTTTTGGAACATCGCTTGCTGATACGATTTTGGTCCAAATATCTACGAACAACAAAAGTTCATGGATCACAACTGACTACATATGGTATCAATATCTGGGCACCCTCCAAGACGCTCAGATCGGAGCATATGGCCTGCCCGCTGTAACCATAAATACTTCTGGAGTAATAATGCTCCGAGGCATCGCCGCCGGTGAACCTTTCCATACATTCAGTGTTGGGGGAGGTACATCTGGAATCAGGGGTGGAGTTGGGATGCACAAGACGAACCTTGACGCCATTACAGACGTCCGTCTTATTTGTTTGGGTGGAGAGTCATTCACTGATGCAGCGACCATAAGATGTATGCGGTCAACATACTGAAATAAATTAAAGTTGATCTACAATAGTTCGTATCTTGCTGAGAATGCGTGGATTTTGTAAAACAAGTTTAGCGCCCGGATGCAACGGAACAGGGTATCTATCATAGTTAACCCAAGCGTAACCTTCGCTTTCATCATTTATAATAGGAGTAAATTCCTTAGGCACAGTAGCAAGAAATGTATCATATTCAAACGATTCGTCATTACTCACCATCTTGTGTATAGGATAAAATTTAGTGATGTCCGGAAGGAAGCCTAATTCTTCCTCAAGCTCACGTTCGATTGTTTGAACTGGCAATTCATCATTTTCAGAACTGCCGCCCCAAAATCCCCAATAGTTTTTATTCCTGCGGTCTGGTGCTCGTAGTTGTAAAAGAATGCGTTTAGTATCTTCACTAAGAAGAATACAGCCGCTAGCTTTTAGTGTCATATTGTATCCTTAGATGTATAATCTAAACCATCCTTCTCTATAAGTACCTTCATAACTATTCTGCCAAAATCCGCCAGTCCATTCGAACTGGTCAGTTGTGGCAGTGTTGGTAACATAATCTGTGCCGTCATTTGCGCTTGCGTCAAAGCTGACAACCCAATTTGCTCCATTATATTCAATGATGTCATTTGCGGATGCATCAATAGTTCCCCAAGTGCCTCCATCAGGAACCTCGTCTAATACCAAATATCGTTGCCCACCTGCGGCGGCTGCAAGTGTACCGTCACCAGGATAGTTTTTCTGTGGGTTGATGATAGCGTCTACGTCGCCCTGAGTGTTAGTAGGTAGTGTATCAGGATCAATTGTAACAATCAATCGTCCGGTATCATTCAAATCATATGCAATTGTGCCGATAACGTCGTTGCTAGGGTCTGTTACGTCCCCGCCCTGTCGCAGCCTGATCTGGCTGATACCAGGGCGTATCTCACCGTATGCATCAAACACGTCAGTTTTCCAATTACCATTTGCGTCAATACCACCACTGTCAAGCAATGTAGCAAAACCATTTTCATAACGAATAAAATAGTCTTCTAGTGTTGTAACAACAAAATCAGAATTGGTACCTGTTAATGCATCTACTGTCCATGTGTCAAAATCCGCTAAGTCTAATGTGTGTACTTGTGTTAGAATGGTTTGGATAATGTTCATGCGTTGCACACGAACTGGTGGGTTGATGTAGATTGGAATATCAAATTGCAGCGTAGCAACATCAATTATAGTATCAGCACCACCAGGTAAGCTACGGCTGGACCATGTTGTTGATGTTAATTCACAATATGTCAAACTAGACCAGTCTAGTGGATTTTGGTTAAGGTGTAGGTTAATACCAGGATTGAAAAGAACAAGAATCTGTTCAAGCAATTGAAACTTCTGATCTGTATTACTAGTCCATACATCAACATTCATTCGTAGCACATAAGGAACAGGCTGGTAACGTGTTACATCATAGCTCTGTCCTGGCTCGTCAGTATAGTCATGTGCAGCTTCATCAAACTTCTTTTCAATTACCTGAAGTGTTTCTTCAAATTGTGGGTAACGACGTAGTTCTGGATTCATCTCTAGGTTGTTGACATAGCAACTGATAAATGGTACAGTGTTGAGTGTGTTCTCAGAATTCTCTTTAAGAATGTGTCCAACTTGACGACTCATGTCTCCATAACGTGCAGGCACAGTTGAGTATATAGGATTGCTCTGCTCATCAAAGCCTTTTTGTACAGTAAAATTACCGAATATACGGATAAACTGTAGGATGTATTTGCGAATCTGATCGTCGTAAAAATATTGCAACTGTTATGCTCCGAAGTTTGCAGTCCAAATAGCTATAGATGGTGGTATTCCGTTAGTAACGTTTTCCAGGTCTTCCTGGGTACCAATAACACCTTCACCAAGTATGCGGGCGTCATCATAGTCAGCACGTGGTGGAATTGCTTCACTAATGCTCTGTCTGCTTGGATAGAAGTTGCCTTTAGCAACATCTTCCTCAATGTTATTTACAAAGGTTGACGCATTAAAGGTTCTGTCGCTCCAGGTCTTGTCATCAATGTTGTCGTATAGTCTGACCCAACGCAAGTCACGATATACAAAAAGACGATTTGGTTGGAAGTCAGTGCGTATAAAGAAATCACCCTGGTTAGGTACTGATGGGAAGTTTCCGCCTGTTGCGATAGTTTCACCTGCATCCCATGTATATCCTTCAGCATCCACATAGTTATGTAGATGTGTAGTAAGTGCAGTGCCTCCACCAATCGGATCGTCCTCTGTCGCGCTTGCGACAATAGCATCAGTAATGTCCATCTCTTTGCTGAATGTGCTAAAGATGTTAGCCATACTGCCTTCATCTGCACCTTGTCCGAGGATATCATCAAACTCCTGGCTGTCAGTAATTGGTTCTAATTTAACACGCCAAATATGAGGCCACCAAGAAGCACTAAAGCCCTCGCCACCTTTGTTACCATCACCTACAGCGTAAAACTTAGGAATAGGCGGGCTGTCTGCATTGAGTCCATAATTATCAATCAAATGTGGCAACTCAATAACGTCACCACTTATTAGTTTTCGACCTAGCATTTCTACCATTTCATTTAGATGAAAGGTCATGTACAGCGTGTCGTTAGTGAGGAATAGACCAAACTGAGTAAGATCAAAGTCATTATCACTTACGTTGTAAACACCGCGCATATCGTAAACATTCATATCATATTTACGGTCACGGTTTTCTAACAACAGCAAGTCCTGTATGGTTGTTTCGTTTATAATGTCGTCATATGCTGGCTTGGTAGGATCATCCTGGTTAGGTGCATCCTCTGGTCCAATATACTTGTGTACTAGAGCTCCAACGCCACCAATATGAAATTGCTCACGAATCGTGCGGTCAAAGAATTTATAATCATTAGTTTTGTTAGGGGACCACATTGAGATACGAGGCATCGGAATTCCTTTCTAGTATTTATGGTGTCAGCGATAAATAGAAACAATAGGAGTATGATGATGAGCCGCAGCAGAATCACAAAAGAAATTGAGCTAAGATTAGGTGGACAGATGGTTGACGTTGAACTCGACCCTGAACACTATGAGTTGGCAATTGACAAATCGTTAGAAAAATATAGACAGCGCAGTGAGAACGCGGTTGAAGAAAAGTTTGTTGATCTTCAAATTGTAACTGATACAAACCTGTACACCCTACCAGAAGAGATTATTGACATCAAGGACATTTATCAGCGTTCAACTGGTGGTGTACTTAACCAGGGTGTTGAATTTGAACCATTTGGCGCACAGTACATCAACACTTATTTAGGTCCATTAGCTAGCGGACAAAGCGGCGGACTTGCGACCTATGAATTCCTACAACAGCATTTGGAATTGATTGGTAGAATGTTTGGTTATGAGTTTCAATTTACTTGGAACCGTACAAAACACCAACTAATGATACATCGCCGCCCACGTCGTGATATTGTGGTTTATTTACATTGCTATGCATATCGTGAAGAACTAGACCTATTTGCTGACCACCGCGCCTTCCCTTGGATTAAAGATTATGCTCTAGCACAGAGCAAGCTTATGCTAGGTGAGGCTCGTGGTAAGTATGCAACGGTAGCTGGACCTCAGGGTGGTACAACACTTAACGGAGAGCAACTCAAAGCTGATGCGCTCAACGAACTTGCGCAATTAGAAGAAGATATCAAACTCTTCAAGGACGGCGGCGCAGGTCTAGGCATTATTATCGGATAAATGTCACTTTTTGCTTGACAAACCATGGCACTTTGCTTATAGTACAAGAGTAAGCAAAGGAATTTGATATGAACAATGATCTTTTTGAAAGCCCAATTCACACTGCAAAAGATGTGCAGCGGTTTATCTATGCTGGCCGTGCGTTGTTCACCATTGTTAGTAAAAAGACTGGTGCCCGCTTTACCTTCCGCGTAAAGTCAAATCACAAAAGCAAAGATGGACGTATACACAAGCCTATACAGTTTGTACAGGTTCTAAGTGGCACTGACAATGAAAATAGTTATAGCTACTTAGGTTATTTGAGCCCACACAGTAAGGGTAAACTCAACCCTGGCAACAAAGGTAAGCCTGACGCATTAAGCTTTCAATCACTGAACTGGCTTCTAGGTCACTTGGAAACTGATAATATGCCTGAGCAGGTGGAATTTTACCATGCAGGAAAGTGTGGCGCTTGTGGTCGGACGTTGACTGTACCTGAGAGCATTGAAACTGGACTTGGTCCTGTATGCGCAGGTCGGCAGTAATGTCAATCACAAAATTTGTAACCTATTGAATCCCAAGGAAACAAAGGTGCATTTTATGATTGACATCACCAATGTACTTTGCTAGATTGTATGAGTAAGCAATAGGAGATAAAGAACATGATGACGCTAGATACAGCAGTTGACTTCCTGATCGAAAACATTAAAGCTGATTACTTGAACTGGACGCTAACATGCGCCCGCCGCAAAGCAGCAAAAGGCGAAGGCAACGATGGCCTTACCAACATTAATGAAGAAATGATTGCAGAGTTCAACGGAAGCCTAAGCGCCAAAGCTGGTCGCAAGTACATCAAAATTGTGCGTGAGCGCGGTGGCGTGTGGGGCTTTATCGTAGCCACTGACAATGATGCAAAATTCCCGAAGGGCACAATCCTCAAAGCTGCTGGATGGGCTGCACCAGCCCGCAATCACAGCCGCGGCAACGTCCTAACTGGCGGGTACACTGTACAGTGGACTGGCCCACTGTACATGTAAAGGAATAGAAATGGCAAATAAAGTTATCAAAAAGCTTCCAAAGCCACGCAACGAGTTTGCAACGGCGGTCCGTGATCCAAACGGTCCGTTCCGCCCGAAGACTATTCCGAACAAGCGTGAAGAAAAGCTTCCCCGCAAGCGCAAGCATAAAGGTATCAACAATGAAACTTAAGATTGAATTCGAAATAGATCTTACTGCATTGATCGAAACATGGGCAGATGACATGAACATGAGTGATGAGGATGTAACGACGATCGTTGCTGATCCAGCGTTCAAGAAGTATGTCACAGAAATGTACGAATCCAACGAAGATATCTGGGCCCACATAGATGAATACATTGAAGAATCCATCGACGACCGTCTTGGAATCAACAATGAAGTTTGATGATCCTCGAGCAAAACGTGTAGATGAACTCATAACTGCGATGTTTTTGGAGGTCCGTGAAATTGATCGTTCACAGCCTGACCTTTGTGCCTCCGCCAAAATGCGTGGATTTCTTGCCTTCTTTATTCATTCACTATATATAAACTTAGAAGATGGTAATAGGCTTGAAGACTACTTTGTTGCGTCTCTCGATCGATTTATTGAAGAGCTCGGCGAGGAAGCAGTCATGGAGAAACTTAAATCATGACAGAGGAAGAACAAAACGAACTTGATCTAAGTCGTATGTTGGAAAAGCGCCGCCAAGCTTTTTCACATCTAGAAGAGTTTAAAGAATGGCATGGTATGGATAAGACCCGATCTGGAACACAGATCCTACTGCTAGGGCTTTACCGTGATATAATGCGCGGCACTGAAGAAGAAGTCGACTATCTAATTGAAAGCCTGCAAGAGCAGAACAATACAGCTCTTATGGAAAAATTACAGAGTGGAATAGCCTAAGCACTTGCTTTTATGGTAATATTGTGCTATAAGTGTTGGATACTCTGGAGAATCAATGACAAGAAAAATAATTGGAATCTGTGGCTTTATCGGATGCGGTAAAGGCACAGTAGGCGACATACTCGTTGAAGAATATGGTTTTACTAAACTTAGCTATGCAGATCGCCTAAAAGATACGGCTGCAACAATGTTCGGCTGGGACCGCGATATGATTGAGGGTGATACCCCTGAAAGCCGTGAGTGGAGAGAAACACCTGAACCATTTTGGACGCAAGAGCTAGGATATGATGTAACACCTAGACTGGTCATGCAGCGTATCGGTACAGACTGTATGCGTAAGGGCTTCGATAACCGTGTCTGGACGTTGTTCGTCAAGAAAACCCTTCTAGACAATCCCAATACAGATTACGTGATACCAGACGTTCGATTTTTTAACGAGCGTGACCTTGTTCGTGACATGAGTGGACAAGTTTGGCGAGTTAAAAGAGGCAATGATCCAGACTGGGTAGCTAGTGCTATATCAGATAATCGCTATGATACAACATGGATGGACGATTATCCAGATGTTCATGAGAGTGAATGGCGCTGGCTAGATTATGCATCAGAGTTTGATCGTGTTATTCCGAACGATAGTGGTCTTAAAGAGCTTCAAGCAGAAGTATTTAAAATAGTCAATCGTTAACTACGTAGTTATTTGCGTAACCACCCTAGATAAGTAGTCACCAAATAAATACTGGCAGAGCAGAAACTAAGCTTTGACAGGAGATTATACATGGCTACTCTAGTATCACCAGGTGTGGACGTCACTATTACAGACGAAAGCGCATACGCAAGCCCAGGAACGGGCACTATACCTCTCGTTGTCGTTGCTACAGCACAAGATAAAACAGATCCAACAGGCACAGAAACTGATGGCATCGCAAAATACACCAAGTCAGCAAACGCTGGTCTTGTTGTGCCTGTAACATCACAACGCGAACTAACACAATTCTTTGGAGACCCAACATTTGCAAGCACAGAAGGTGCAGAGACAAGTGAATATGGTCTTCTAGCAGCATACAGCTACCTAGGACAGGGCTCACAAGCTTATATCGTCCGTGCTGATATTGACCTTGCAGAACTAACTGCACAAGACACTGCACCAACTGGACCAGCAAACGGTAACCAGTTTTGGCTAGACACAGATGGCAGTTCATACGGACTACACGTTTGGAGCGGCTCAAGCTGGGTCCTACAAACTGTAACAGTTGAAACTGCACTTACTGCCGCAGCAGGCGAAGTTGCTAACCCATCAACATATGTACCAGCAGATACTAACTTCACAGTAGGCAGCTGGCTTGTTGCTGTTCTTAGTGACGCTACAACTGGTTTTTCAGTTGGTTATTTTTATGGCGACGGTTCTGCATGGCAGAGCGTTGATACAGCAAACATTGCAAACCTTGCCGCAGCAACAGTTACCTATGCAGCACACTATAGTTCACCAGCAGCACCAGCAGCATCTGACATTTGGGTAAAGACTACAAGCCCAGGTAACGGTCTTAACCTAACTGTTTACCAATCAAATAGCCTCGGCGTATTTGGTCTAGTTGAAGTTGAAGGCGTTTCAAACGACGGTGGTACAACCTACGTCGCACAAGACGGTTCAAGTGCAACTGACATTGTTGCAACGATGTCAGACGCTAACCTTGCAATTAACTTTACCGCAGCATCAGCTGGTTTTGAGATTAACGAAGTTGTAAGTGGTGCACCAGCAGCTATTACAGCAGAAGTATATGCACAAGATGCAGAGCCAACTGGAACTGCAACAGCAGGCGCACTTTGGTATGACTCAACACTTACTGCACTTGATCTTTACATCAACGCAAACGGTGATTGGGAGAAGATTTTAGCGGCAGACATCATATACTCAACAACTGAGCCGACTGGCACACCAACAGCAGGCGATATTTGGGTTGAGACTGATGGTACTGAAGGTGAATATCCAAAGCTTTATCGTTATATTGGTACAACTTGGACACTATATGACAACACAGACCAAAGCACAGAACGCGGCGTCCTATTTACTGATTTAACAGCAGATGTAGGCGTTACTGCAAGCGGAACAAGTTACGATGCCAACAGCCTAGGCTTTGACAGCGCACCTGATCCAGCACTATATCCAACAGATATGCTAGCAGTAAACATGGCTCTAAGCCAAGGTACTGTTCGCGTATATACAACTGGCATTCTAGTTAACGACGGCGCAGCAACAGTTGATGCCTGGGTTAATGCAGCAGGAAACCGTGCAGACGGTAGTGGACTATTTGGTCGCCAAGCTCAGCGCAAAGTTGTTAGCGTTGCAATGCAAGCGGCAGTGTCAGGTAACGAAGATCTTCGTGACCCAGCACGTAACTTTACGTTGCTACTTGCTCCAAACTTCCCAGAGCTTACAGACGAACTTATCACACTTAACAGCGACCGCGGCGAGACAGGATTTATCATTATTGATACTCCAATGCGCCTCACAGCAACAGAAGCCACTAGCTGGGTTCTTGGTGTTGGTGCAACAGAGAACGGCGATGAAGGACTTGTTTCAAAGAACACCTACAGCGCAGTTTACTACCCATCTGGACGTTCAACAACTCCAGCAGGTAACACTGTAACCGTTCCAGCAAGTCACATGGTGCTTTACACCTACGCTTATAATGACAACATTAGCTACCCATGGTTCGCACCAGCAGGCTTGACCCGCGGTGTTGTTCAAAACGGTAGTGCAGTTGGTTACATTACAAGCGAGGAAGAGTTCAAAGCAGTATCACTAAGCCAAGGCCAACGTGATGCAGCATATATCAACAAGCTTAACCCAATTGCTAACTTCCCACTTGAAGGTGTAGTTGTGTTTGGTCAGAAGACACTGCACCCAGTGTCAAGCGCATTGGACCGCGTCAACGTAGCACGCCTAGTTGCTTACCTACGTGAACGTTTTGATGAGATTGCACGTCCACTATTGTTCGAACAGAACGACCAGTTGACACGTGATCGAGCAAAGCGACTATTTGAAGCGTTCCTAAGTGATTTGCTTACTAAGCGAGCACTGACTGACTTTGCAGTTGTTTGTGATGAATCAAACAATACACCAATCAGAATCGACCGTAACGAACTGTATATTGATGTGGCAATTGCCCCAACAAAGGCAGTAGAGTTTATTTACATTCCGATCCGTATTGTTAACACAGGTTCACTATAATTTTACGTTAATAAATACCATTAGGGGCGGATAGAAACATCCGCCCCTAATCATTTAAGGATTCATTAATGAATATTAAATTTTGGAAATACTGGACAATACTGGTATTGGTTGTGTTTGCGGTAGCGACAGGACAATATTATTTCGGTCTATTTGACTTTATACTATCATATGATCAAACTTATCTTACGTTTGTTAATATTGCTATTGGTATAATAGCGCACATTATGCTAGCAAAAATGCATTTGAAACGTAGCAACACACCAGAAGAACATCAAATGATTCGCTATATGGGCGAAACGACTGTTGCAATCGGACTGGTTGGTACATTAATAGGTTTCATGATCGTACTATGGAGCGTATTTGGTACTGGTGTTGCACTTGATCCTACTGACACTGTGATGATGACACAAGCATTGGCAAATATGGCAGCAGGCATGGCAGCAGCACTTATCACATCACTCAGTGGTATTATTACATCTACAATAATTGGTTTACAATTAGTGGTTCTTGAAGAATGACGTCAGGAACTATGCGATTAGCATTTTTGGACTTAGTGTTCAATTTGTTGCTAGGTATTACATTGATGTTTGTAATTGCCTTCCTCTTGATTAATCCACCAACAACTGACGGACAAATTGATCCGCCTGTTCGACTTATGGTAGAGATGGAGTGGAATAAAGAATCGCGTGTTGATATTGATCTTTGGGTCAGAGGAAAAGACGGCGATTGGGTTGGATTCAAACGACAGGATGGTAGATATTTTGTCTTGGAACGAGATGATAGAGGCACACAAAACGACACTATTGAAGTTAATGGTGAGCGTGTTGTGATTAAACGTAACTATGAAAATACTCGGTTTACAATTTTACCACCAGGTGAATATTTTGTCAATGTTCATTACTTTACTCCTACAGGAAATCCTGAAGAAATAGAGATCAATTTGACACAATTGAATCCATACAAGAGCATATATACTGGAAAAGTGACGTTAAATACACGACAAGAGACGACAGTGGTGTCTTTTGTTGTTGATGATAACGAAAATATTGTTGATATTAGAACTGATGTTCAAATTCCATATGTTACAATAAATTCACCACAGCTTCCGCCAGGACCAGCAGGAGAAAATCCATGGTAACAACACTAATTTTAACAGGTGTATTTACTGCAATCACAATTGCATCAATGATTTACATGTCAGCTGCACATTGGTCAATTAAATCTGCCGCCTTAATTTTGTTTTTACTGATTGGTGCGTTTTCGTTCAACGTGTTTGTTGATATGCTAGGTGCACCTATTCCTGCAAGACCACAAGGTGAACATGCATATATTTGGCATACAATAACACCAGAGCCTGCTATTGTCATCTGGACAATAAATGCAAAACGTGGGTATAGACTCTACAAATATGAGTATACACGCGAAGAAGCAGCAAAGCTGGAAGAATTGCGCAAGTCCGCAATGGAAGGTCGCCCCCAAGAGCTGGTTCACTTTGGCGATCCAACTGATGGTGACGACCTTCAGATTCTTTCAATACCTAACCGTAACTACACTAAACAATAAATGAAGCCCCAATGGGGCTTCAAGTTTACACTAGTAGTAAGTACACATCCAGATCAATAACCCTATCCATTTTCTGACTAGTTATTGCGTCCAAAATAGCACATACATAAGATCAGGTGCTAACCTGTGATAGTTCAGTGATACAGCACCCCCAAAGATCAGACCTTATTCTTAGGTTGTTGCCTGAGCGCTCGAGTTATCTAGTGCTTAGAGCCATAATGGCCAATTGTTGCTTGGCACCAGCATAGGCGGACGGTTATCGCTTGCATTCATGACTGCGAACGCAAGCTGCGGGGCAAGGCCCA
>Ga0209119_1001226_pt1 | contig 25640 bp, 23 predicted proteins | sample COG_03_FD_184747 | JGI IMG/M metagenome (GOLD analysis project Ga0209119, IMG submission 184747) | Pelagic Microbial community sample from North Sea - COGITO 998_met_03 (SPAdes) (version 2) | ecosystem: Environmental > Aquatic > Marine > Neritic zone/Coastal water | place: Helgoland, sampling...
CAAAACCCATAAAAAAACTTGTAAATTTCAAAATCTCATGGCTGTTTCATGGCAGCTTAAGGACTTTTAAAAACTTAATAACTAAATATCAGATAGTTAAAAATTATTTAAGACTACAGTCCGTAGTCTTTTCAAAAATAAATCAATTTAAACCCTTAAAAACTAGTAATTTAACTTTTATATTTAAAATAAATAACGTATATTTAAGTAGGATAACTTGTTATAATTTAGCTAATATTTTGTTAAATTATAAATACATGCAAGTTATATTCATGTTAAATAATTAAAATAACATACGTTATATGCAGGTTAATTTCTATAAAAAACCCAAAATAAAGACACATAAGACACCCATAAAAGTAGAAAATTCCGTCTTATTTTTAGATTATTTGGAGCATTTTATTTCCAATTCAGCCACAAAAAGAGTTCAAGGATATGGAACGGTGGGCTTGGCACATAATACGATTCGGACCTATAAATCTTTGTTTCGGATTGTAAAAGGGTATGAATTTGAGAAATCAGAGAAACTGTATTTGAATTCTATAGATAAATATACCGCCGAATCTTTTACGCGTTTTCTAAAAATTGAACAGCAGTATAGCGATAATTACTGCGGTCAGCTCTTAAAATTATTGAAGATTATTTTAAGAGATGCTGAGAAAAGTGGTTTGGAAGTACACCCCTATTCCAATTATATTGAGTCATTTAAGCAGAAAAGCTCTGATCGCATCCTCCATGTTTTAAATCCATCAGAGATAAAAGCATTAAAGGGATTAAAGCATATCCCTGAAGGATATAAAGACAGTTATAATTGGTTATTGATTGGTTTGTGTATCGGGCAGCGAGTCTCAGATTTACTAAAGTTGAGCCCGGATAATCTTAGAAAAGCGAGTTCTGGATTATATATAGATATCTTGCAGCAAAAAACAAAGAAGGCTGTAACTGTTGGTGTGGCTGACCCTTTAGTTATTGAGATATTAGAGAAGGAGTTTCCAAGAAAAGTTTCTCAAGTAGTTTTTAATAAACAGATCAAAAGACTTTGCAAAATGGCCGAAATTGATAGATTGGTAAGTGGCTTTAAAAATAACCCGAAGACTCGAAGAAAAGAAATTGTATCTGCGCCAAAGTATGAATTTGTGACCTCGCATATTATGAGGCGCTCTTTTGCATCTAATTACTATGGGAAGATTGAAACTCCACTACTTATGAATATTACAGGGCATTCTAAAGAGAGTACTTTTCTGACTTATATTGGGACGCATCAAAATAAAGATGCACTGGCTGATTTATTTATGCAACAAGCAGGTGTTATTTGGTAGTTTTATTTTTTTTTAAACTCAACTAGTCTTCTTTTGTAAAATTCTTTATCGGTTAATAAATTTAATAACCATACTCGAAATTCCCTATATATCAAACACTTATAAATTAAGTTTAATTTCGATTTAATAAAAAGAGAACTCTTAATACGTTTATGTTTTCTTTCAGTTTTTATCGTGTTGGTAAACTGACTATTAAAAATACTCAAATAGGAAGCTACCTTTTTTGTATTGTTGTATTCTAAGCTATCTGCGGAATTAAAAACATCATAACAAGCTGCTAAAAAACAATTCAAAGGATTGGTTAGCTTGTCTAACGTATTCACCGCAGCCTTTGCTTTCGTTTTTTTTGATAATAAAAAAACATCATAGGCATTTCTTAAAGCCATTGTTTTATAATAAAAACCACTATCATGAATTTGATACGCTACAATCGATAAATTTAATTTGTTTGTATAGCTTAAAACTGCAACATCATTTATAATTTGACTGTCTTTCGCTACAAAGCTGTAATTAAATTCGTTAGTATATTTTTTTATATTTAAAAGCTTTGAGTGTATTTCTATAGCGGCAATGTTATTCTCTTTTTGAAGTCTTCTGTAATGCTTTTTTTCATCAGGAGGATAATGTTTTTTCTTTTTTACTTCAGAATATCCAAACTCTCTTAAAACTGTTATCGCTTTTGGATAGTCTTCTTTTGAGAAAATAAAATCGATATCCCCAACCATTCGTTCGGCAATATCATCGTAGATTCCAGCTAATAGATTTCCCGTTCCTTTTAAAAAAATAGGAGTAATTTTATGTGTTAATAAAACACTGTTTAAATCTTTTGCTTGTGAAATTATTTGTTTATTCCGCTCCCTGTTTATTTCTGTAATATGCTCCATGAAGCTAACGAGCTCTTGTGGTAAATACTGCAAGAAATCTGCACGTTGTAAATTGCAATACAATGCAGGAAACACATAATGGGCTGTACTGACTTTGACGAGAGTATCCCAATCTATTTCTGTTGTTTTCAGCATCACCTCTATTTCTTGTCTATTTTTTTCTTCCCAAGAAATAGTCAAACATTTTGCAATAAAAAATAAGGTTTCTTTATAATTCAATTGATGATTTTTTTAATCCAAAAAAATTTATTTGGTTGGATCTGGATCTTGATTGAAGTGATCTTCTCTTTTCTCTTTTAATTGTTCTAGGGTAAATTTGTCTCGTACAGACTTTGTTTTTGGGAAGATATAATTAGAAAGGGTTACAAAAACTTTTACCCGTTCTGTTTTGGTGAGCTTGTCTTGGTTTACTAGTAGATCATCCAGTACTTTTTCATAGAGCATTTCCATCTTTTCTTTGATGGAAGGTCCTTCTTTTTTTGCAGGGCCTCTTTTGGATTTTTTTCCTGCTTTCTTTGCTGAATTTGGATTGAATGGCATAACTTATAATTAATTTTAAACAATAAATTTAATCAAATTTTCGGCAATATTGTTTCTATCAAAATCCGCTAACATTTTATTACAATTAACTTTGAATGACTCTCTATCTAACTTTTGAATATCGCAGAGGGCATTTAAAAAAGACTCTATGTTCTCTGGTTCAAAACAAACACCAACTTCATAGTCATCAATTAATTTTTTAGACTCTCCTTCAACACCCAATAAAATTGGTTTATACATTGCAATATTTTCAAATATCTTAGATGGGATTACATTTTTAAACTCATCTGATTTCTTTAAATTTACCAAAGAATAATCTGATATCTCTATATATAAAGGAATCTCACTTTTTGTAACACTTTCAAGAAAAGTGAAATTTTTTAAATGTAAGGTTTTTGAGTATTTTATCAAATTTTCTTTTTCGGCACCATCACCAATAAATAAAAAATGTAGATCCGGATTTGATATTTTAGATATACTCTCTAAAATAAATTTTAATCCGTGAGCTAATCCATGGGTCCCTAGATAAGAAATAATAATTTTATTTTTTAAGCCCAAAGATTCTTTTAAAGTCAACACATCATTTGGTTTTGGCTTCTTGAAATTACTGATTAAAACACCATTTTTAAATACGCCTATTTTTTCAGGTTTAATTTGATGCTCTTTTATTATATATTTTTTAAAACTATCTGTGACTACTACTATTTTTGATGCACTAAGATATAAATGATGTTCTATTTTTTTGAGTATCTTAAAAGGTTTTGAACTTTTATTCATTGAACCAACAGCGGCAATTGAATCTGGCCATAAATCTCTTACTTCCATTACCCAAGGAATTCTCTTAAAAACACTTAACATTCTTCCGGATATCGCTGTAAAAAACTGTGGACTTGTTGCTATGATTAAATCTGTTTTTACGAACAATCCAAATAAAAAAGAGGTAAAGGCATAACTAATATAATCAATTATACGCTTTACAAAACCATTATTTTCCGTAATATAAGACCAAACTCTGATTACAGTAATTCCATCAATATTCTCTTTTTGGTATAACTTGTTAGTATACCCCTCAAATACTTTTCCCTTTGGAAAATTTGGAAAACACGTTATAACTGTTACCTTATATCCCATATTAATCCATTTCAAACAATGCTCATAAGTCCTTGTAGCAGGTGCATTGGTCTCAGGAGGGAAATTGTCTGTTAAAAAAAGAATTCTCATAGTGAGATTTTAGTTTTTAGTGTTTGGTCAAATAAAACTACAATTTTATAAGCTAAGTTAGTTTTATTAAACCCTGCTGATAATTGATATTCTTCAATACTAATATTAGATGCTCTCTCAAATTCAATGGACACTCCTGAAGATTCTAATATAACATTATTACCATCAACTAACGGTTTTGTAACTGAAGAATGCAAATGAAAATAAGCCTTTGCATTATTACTTGTTGATCTATTTATTTTATCTTTTAAAATTAAATATTTTTCTCCCCACAAAAAAGACCTTGTGTGTTTATAGCCATTACTTAAGTATCCATCATGACTAGCTTCAATAAGATTAGGTTTTTCTATTAAATGAGTAATTCTGGCTCTTTTCGCTACACGAAATCCTCCCCAAACTTGAGTTTGTTCTTTAGATCCTATTTTTACTGTATTGTGTGAATGTGTAGCTCTTTCATATTGTCGAATAGCATTTTTTTCATAAGTAGAAATACCAGTGTCTACAAAAATTGGATTTCCATTTTTAATTAATTCAAAATTAAATGTATCGCTATGGGCATGACCCGGCTGATAGGATGGTCCTACATTTCCAACATCTATGAGCAACTCATAATTGTTAGAGTTTATTTTTCGGTAACCTGAATCTGAAAGTGGTATATCTTGACTATTAATTCCTAAGTGTTTTGCATAAGTAAATATTTTTTTTGAATTTGATGCAATATTAAATGTTGCATCATTTACCATTGGAATGTCTCCATTCTTATAAGTTATATTACAAAGCCAAGAAATCATTAAACTAGCTTTTTGTTCTAAAAATGATATTAAATCATCTTTTTTCCATGCGCTATTTAATTTAATTAGCTGGATACTATCTAATAATCTTAATAAAATAATCTGGTGATACATTGGAGAAAGTTCAAAATGAGCACCGTCTTTTAGAACTTGTTCGTTTAATTCAGAAATAAGAAGATCCTTGGACTTATTATATAATTTTTCATCCTGAAAATAGTAAGCCCCAAATAATAATGAAAATGCATTTTCAAGAAGATGATTTCCTAGCAAATGATATTCTAAGTTTTTAAATAAAATACAATAATGGAAATAAAGAGTATTATTAATTAATTCATCTTTAACTTGATTATTACTCAAAAACTTCACCCAATTTATTCCTCTTAAAGAAATTGGATAGGGTTCTTTCCCATCTTTTAATATAGTGTCATTTTTTATAAAATCTTGAATTAATTGTAAGCCAGTTTCTTTGGATATATTTTCTTGATTAAGAAAGTCAAAATAATTTAAATTATAAGTCCAAAGCTTTCCAAATTGATTACTATTCCAATTAATTTTATCAGAAAAAGAATGAGAAATATTTAAAAAAGTAAACGAATTCTTTTTTTTAAAATAACTGTTATCATAATCAATTCTATTTTTCCAGACTATTGGATTAAAATCATTAATGATTCTCTTTTCTATATTGTATCTAAAAAGTCTATTTCTTGAAAAATAATAAATACGGTAATATATCTGAATAGCCCTCAGATGTATTACCGTATTTATAAGTAATTTTATTTTATTGAAATCCATTTACCTTCTTTCAATGATTCAATGGCTGCAAAAGAGGCTTTCGTTGTATTTACAATTTCATCAAAAGGAATAATTGGATTTCCTCCATTTTCTTGTTGAAATAATAATTCTTGAAATTGATTAAAATGCCCTTTATTTTGACCTGATTTTGAACTAGACAAACCTTTAAAACCAAAACCTTTTAATGTTCTCCAGTTGTCCATTACAAGTGTTCTTTCCTGAGAATAAACTTCGACTCTTTCTTTAGAGTAGCTTTTGCTTCCATTTGCAAAATAATTAATAACAGCATTTGAACCATTTTCATATTTTAACAAAATACTAGCATTATCAGTGTTTTCTTCTGGATTTTTTCCCATTGCGTTCATACATACAAAAACTACTTTTGATCCAGTAAGATTAGAACAAAGATCAATATAATGACAAGCCTCACCTATTATCCTACCTCCTCCAATTTCCATATCATGAATCCAAACATCTTTTGGAATGAATCCAGCATTCATAGTAGCAACTATGTTAATTGGCGTAGTAGAACTCCCTAATGCTTTTTTCATTTTCTTTGCTAATGGGGCAAATCTTCTATTAAATCCAACTGTTATGTTAACATTATTATCATTATAAGCTTCAATAATTTGATCTAGTTCCTTTTGATTCATAGCTAATGGTTTTTCTACGAATACACTTTTACCTGCATTAATGGCTTCAATGGCCATTTTAGCATGCATATGATGTTGCGTTGTAACCAGTACTAGATCAACATCCTCATCATTTAATATTTGATGATAATCCGATGTTGAATTGGCTATACTGTGTTTTTTTGCCATGATTGTAGAAGATAACCCCCCTGAACTAGCAATGTATTTTATTTTAGCATTAATTTTCTTGAGATTTGGAAGAATAGTAGAACTTGTAAAATTACCAGCTCCTATGATACCAACTACACCTTTCTTTCCTTGAAAAGATTTTTCAATCAATTTGATGGTACTTTTTTGTTCTTGTGAAGATGAGTATTCTAAAATTGAAGCAATCGATTTTGAATTAGACATATCCCCATATATCTTCTGATAATCATTCAATGGGACTCTATCAGTAATCAAAGAGCTTACATCTAATTTTTTCTTTGAAATTGCATTCAGAACCGCTTCAAAATTTCGTTTTTCTGTCCATCTCACATATCCAATTGGATAATCATGTCCTTTTTGTTCGTATTCTTCATCATATCTTCCTGCACCATAAGAACAAGAAACTTGAAATGTAATTTCTTTTTCAAAGAAATCTGCACGACTGATGTCTAGACCTATTACCCCAACAAGAATTATTCTTCCTCTTTTTCTACACATATTTGCAGATTGAGAAATAATTTCATTGCTTTTATTTGAAGCCGTAATAATTACTCCATCTGCACCAACTCCATTAGTATAAGAATCTACAAACTTCACTTGATCAGTTCCTTCGGCTGGATTAATAGCTGTAATTCCTTTTTCATTTGCGATTCTAATTTTTTCTGGATCAAAATCAAAACCTATCACATTACATCCATTTGCTAATAGTAATTCTGCAGTAATGAGACCTATTAAACCAAGACCAACAACTACAATTGTTTCTCCAAATGTAGGTTGTAATAATCTTATCCCTTGCAAACCTATAGCTCCAATAACTGTAAAAGCAGCTTCTTCATCTGTTACGTTATCCGGAATTTTTGCAACTAAGTTTTTGGGTACACAAACATACTCCGCATGATTTCCATTTGATGCAACCCTGTCACCAATAGAAAATTCAGTAACTCCTTTTCCTAGAGCAACAACTTTTCCTACATTACAATACCCCAGTGGTAATGGCTGGCCAAGCTTATTGAAAACAGCCTCCATAGTTGGACGTAAACCATCTGTCCTAACTTTATCCAAAACCATTTTTACCTTATCTGGCTGTTGTTTTGCTTTCTGAATAAAGTTTGCTTTACCAAAATCGACTAACATTCTCTCAGTTCCTAATGAAACTAATGTTCTTGTAGTTTGAATAAGAACACTTCCATGTTTTACTTTAGGAACTGGGACTTCTTCAAGAATAGTGTCACCTTTTTTAAGATCTTGTATTATCTGTTTCATTTGTTTTTATTATATATCAAAGTAATATTCTAAATTTTTTATTTTTTGATTATTATAACCGAAAAAAGTTATGGAGTTATCTTGAGCTGCTTCATAGTCATTTATTGAATCTCCAATCAAACAATAGCTCGAAGGTAATTCATTATCGTTATTTATTACATTCTCAACCAGTTTTGATTTATGTGTAGGAGAACCATTAATTGATTTAAAAAAATGATTTATTTTTAAATCTTCACACAATCCCCGCAATTCAACTTGATCCGATCCAGATACTATATGCATGATTTTACCTGTATTGTATTGATTTTTAATAAATTCAACAATGGGAGTAATTAGAAGATTAGGGTCTTTAAGATTCTTCTTCATAATGACACTAAATTGACTTGATAAATTGTCTACCTTTTCTTCTGTTATTTTTTCTTTTCTAATTTCTTCAAAAAAATATCGAAATTTCACATATCTAGATAAACCTCCGTTTATATTATGATAAACTAATAATTTTTCAACTTGATCTGATGGAAACATTCTTAAAACTTCTTTAAATCCATTCTCTCTAACAGAATTAGATTCAATGATTACGCCATCAAAGTCCCAAAGTATAATTTTAAATTCTTGTGGTTTCATTTTTTATCTTTTTTATTACTTTATTGATATCTGATGGATTATCTACAGGAATTGAATAATCAGACAGTTTTAACATTCTTACCTCAAAACCTAACTCTAAAAATCTTAAAATCTCAATATCTTCCTCTTTTTCCATTGGAGTTTTTGAGGTTTTTTTCTTAAATTCTTGTAATGACTTTGCAGGGAATGCGTAGACACAAACTTGTCTATATCCATAATTAAATGAATTATTTTTGTTGCCAGGTATCGGACTTCTAGACATATACAGTAGTCTTCCATCTATTCTAAAAACAACTTTTGGAGTTGATAAGCTATAAAATTCAGTTTTTTTTAGTATATCACAATATCCATTTATAATTTCGCCGTTGTATCTATCAATCGAATTTATTACTTTCTGTATGTCATTTGGGTTGAAGAGAGGTTCATCACCTTGAACGTTGATATAATACTCCGCTTTTATGTTTTGAGCAACCTCTGCTACTCTATCAGTTCCTGTTAAACATTCTTTTGAAGTCATTATAACTTTAGCACCAAAACCTTCTACCACTAGCTTAATTCTATTATCGTCAGTAGCTATATAGATATGTTCGTGTGTAACAACTTCTAAACATTTTTCATAGACCCTCTGAATCATTGGCTTACCTAGTATATCTATTAATGGTTTACCAGGAAGACGCTTTGAATCATATCGAGCAGGAATAACTAATATATATTTTTCCATATACTAATTTAACATTTTATAAATACTAGAATGCTGAACTTCTTTATATTTAGTTGGTGTTAAAGAAATACAGTTAATATCTTTTGGTATGCTATTAAAAAGATTATTATTTTCAATAAATAATGCCTGTAATCTTTCTGATATGTTATCACCACTGTAACCATCAAAACCAATTAGGAAAATAGTTTGAGCACCTAATAGCAATGCTGTTTGGATAGCAATTGCGGTATGGGAATCATTTGTTAATTCTGTAAAATTTATTTCACTTAATTCATAGGTGTTTTCACGCACCGAATCAGGAACATAAGTACCCATTACTCTTGGACTTGGTGGTAAAATACACTTCCCTTGAAATTTCGATAAATCATCAAAAACACCTTCTAATCTTAAACCTTCATTTCCAACTAAACAAAAGAATTGTTCTATTTTTAAACCTTCAAAAACTTTAGCATTTTTACTAGATGCATGTATTAATGCCAAACCCTCTCTATCTTTATTTAAATAATTTATTATGTGATTTTTATGCTTATCGATACTTACACCGCCCCCGACTATTACGACCTTTTCAAATTTTGATTTAGAATTAAACGTTAAATAATTGTTATTATCATTTTTTAATAATGCTCTAGTTATACTGTTAAGTGAATAAGACCTATTACTTACCCAATCCATAACTTGTTTTTGTGGTAATGAATTTGCCCCAGAAACCATATAAGGCAATGATGTACCCCAATTATAATGGTCTTTTAACTTTTGAAATTTACTTGTTATATCTGATAGTGAATCAAAATTTATGTCACTCCCATAGTTCTTAGCAAGTGAAACAAGAAGAAGTTCAGTTTTTAAATTCCCTGCACCTCTACCCATCCCTAAAATAGTTGAATCGACTATATCGACTCCTTCTTCAATTGCAACTAAAGTATTTGCTAAAGCCATTTCTAAATTATTATGACCATGAAATCCTATTTTGACATTAGTATTTGCTCTAACTCTTTTTATCACATCTCTAACATCATTCGGAAATACACCACCATATGAGTCAACTAAATATAAGTAATCTACAAGATTGTTGAGTTTACTGAAATTTTTAATCATTTCGGGGTACTCATTCCAATTAGACATGTACATTAAATTAAACGCAATTTCAAAACCTTTTTTCTTAATTTCGATAGCTAAATTAATTGCTCTATCAAAATTTGTTGGATCAATTGCTATTCTTATCAAGCTTACAATTCCTAAACATGGATCCAATAGCTCATCAAGCATATTTATTCTTACATTTTTTTCATCAAGGATAATAGCTAATTTCTTACTGCTATTATCTTTGAGGAAATTTAAAGTATCAATATTGCAATAAAAATACTCTCCATAATAACCTTCAAGAGCAGGACTTCTGTAACCAACTTCTAAATAATCAAAAGGAAGGTTTTCAAAATTTTGAAGATATGATAATACTAAATCATTATCAAAATCCCAACCAGTATAATATCCTCCATCTCTAATTGTACAATCCAATAATTTCATTTTTTTTCATTTTTTTAATTAATACTTTTAATTCTTCTAACTTTTCAATTTTTATAATTCCAAGATTATTTAAACTAGGATATAAGTAATTCGAAATAAATTTATCTTTAGTGTTTAAAATTATCGAAATACAAGTAGAGTTATTATAAATTCCCTCGAGCAATACAGTAGAGTTTCTAGTTAGCACTATATTATCACATATAGAATCATTAAAGCTATTTACAAAATTAATATTTTCAATATCTGAATAATTATCTTTTAAATCATTCGGATGTAATTTAACATATATATCGTTAAATTCTAAAGCTAAGAAGGAGATTATAAAATGATCTAATTTAATGTTTCTTGAATCTGTAAAAAATACTATTTTTTTATCTTGAATTTTATGCCCAAAAACCTTATAAATATTTTTTAAAACTGTCTCGTCAAAAATAAAATGAATATTTTGATACATAATTTCAAGACTATTTTTAGCATTTTCACTAGTGGCATAAAATATATTACCAAATAAAGGCTTAGGATATTTAAAATTATATTCTAAACCATGAGGTATACAAACACCTTCAATTTTAAACTTATTAATAATATTATTTTCAATAATCGCAAACCTAGATTCTTTTTCTCCTGAAATAATTTTTTTTATTTTTTTAACATTTTCTTTCACGAAAAAATCAAGAACAAAAGAGACATAGACACTGTGAAAAAAACGGTCTGCATATATAAAAATCACATAAAACCTTGAGAATACGCCAAATATCTGTTTAAACTCCTTGTAAATTAGTTTAGTCTGTTTGAAAACAGACTTTAGCAACTCAGGAATGACTTTTATTAGATGAGATGACTTGACAATTTTGTATAAATCTATTACAGTAAAATTATCATAGTTCTTATTTATTTTCAGTTTGTGGGAATCATATAATATAGTACCCTTTTCATTTTTTGAAATACAAAACTTCATACATTTATTTAATGCAGTGTTAGAATGAATCAGAACTAAACTTTCACCATAAAAAATTAAACTATTATTTTGCTTTAATGATTTAAAAAAAACGTAAAATATACTTAAAATAGAATAAAAAATTATTTTAATTAAAGATGTTGGAATAAGTAAAAAATGAATTATTCTATTAATGAAATAATAATGATCTTTAACTATAATAATTTTATCTCTTTTAAAAATTTCAAATAAGTAAGAAGTTGAAAAGCCAATATATTTAAGTCTTACTTTCTTGCATTTACGTTCTAAAAATAAATTACTTTTTAATTCATAATTCATTAAGAGTTGATGAAAACAAATCGTGTTTACAAACAACCCTTTTGAATGAGTTAAATTTTCATTAACCCCTTCAACTTTATTAACTAATTCTTTGTTAAGTGAAATATCAAAATTAAAATACTCTCCATTAATAAAGATCTTATTTTTATAAATATCAGTCAAGCTTAATAGAATTTAAATGTACATTCACCATATTCTCAATATTATAATTTTTGATAGCAATTTCTTGAAGTGCTCTACCTTTATTATGTAATATTTTTTTATTTTTTTTAAAATCATTTAAGTATGAGGAAATTTTATCAAGATCTGAAAAATCATAAAAAAGTTGATTTGACTCATAAGCTAGACTAATTTCGGGTCCATGACCAGCAATATCATTAATTAAAATAGGCTTTCCATATCTTGCTGCATTCAAAATTATTAAACCTAGTAATCCTGGATTGACTACTAAATGGGCCCAATTAAAATAACGATCTAGTTTGTTGTTTTCAATTTTATCTAAAACTCTGAAATTTGGAAGGGTAATAGATTTAAAATTATCTAACATACCTGGACCGATTAATAAAATTTCAAATGTCTCATTATGTTTTGCTAATTCGACAAAGAACTCTAATTTTTTTCTCTCATTATAACGCCCTACAAACAATATATTTAAAGTAAGATCATCGTTCCATTTCGATTTTCGGACTTCTTTTAGTGATAATTCAGAATTATTAAAAGAATGAATATTTTTATAATTATATTCTTTGAGAAGTTGTTGTTTAAAAAAATCCGAATAAATAAGAGTTGATTTAGCCATAGGAATAAATGTTTTTCTAAATAAACTTGAATATTTAAAATCAGATCTTCCTAGTATGTGTCCCCACCAAATCCATTTTTTATTTCTAGCTAAATAAAGTAGAAAATATAAAAACCTATCAAAGTATCTAATATTCCAAGAACAAATAATTTTACCCCATTTCTTAAAAAATATGTAATAAAACAGTTTAGGTTGAACTTTAAGCCCCAGCATACTATAACATTTTATTTCAATATACTGATACCCAAATCTTTCAAAATCGTTTTTAAATCCGTTATTTAGTTTTGCTATTACTGTAATTTCGTGATGTTTACTTAATTCTCTAATAAACATTTCTTTATAATCTGGTAAAGCATTTATAATAAACAAAATTTTCATTTGGTATGTATTTTCATGTTTAAAATAGTAGACATAGAGATAAATAAAATTGATGCACTATATAAGCCCCCACTAAAGTTGCTAACAATTAGGGTGAAAATAAAAATAAGGGACATATAAGATGCACTAGATTTTATTGTTAATAAAAGCAATGATTTTCGAATAGTTGTGTATATTAAGTATATAAATGGTAAAAACCCAATTATGCCTGTTGTTACTAATACTTCTAAAAAAATGTTATGCGGCTTATAGCCTCTGAAATCTGATGCTAAACTATTACCAAAAATAGGATTATTAACAAACTGATAAAACGATGTTTTCCATATTTCTACTCTTATAGCTGAGCTTGAACCTGAATCATAGTCAGATTGAATTGCTAAAACTCTATCAAATAAGTTACTCCCAAAATACGAGGAAAGAGACAAACTAAAAAATAATATTAAAGCTATAAATAATACGATATTAATTTTATTACCTGATGAATTCATAATAATAAAAATAAAAACTGTAAATATTAAAGCTATAAGAGCACCTCTTGAAGATCCTAAAAAAAAGGGAACAGAACAAATTAATAATATTCCAATATTGTATAAAATTGTGATTATTTTATTATTTTTTGATCTTAATAATTGCATTGTAGTTAATAAAATTCCATAAGAACCAATTGAAGCAAGTGAAAGAGGAGAAATATAGTTTTCGTCATCTCTACCAATGACACTTGATATTCGACCAATATTTTCAGCAAAAAGATTCTTAAAATAAAGAACAACCAATAGGCTAAAAAAAATGCAGGATACTTTAATAGCTTTCTCTATTAATAATATTTTATCTATATTAAAATTTATATTGATTGAAAATAAAAAAGGGATAAATACAAATGATAAGAAATATAATAGAAAATTTGAAGTATTAGTGTGATAAATATTTCCAGTAAAAATCATCTCGTAAATAATTCTAATAAGGTAAGCACTTGAAAACATTAAAAATAACTGAAGACTCTTGGTTATTTTTATTTTCTTTTTTTCGAACCATAGAATAATAATAAAAATTAGTATTAATAATCTTGATAATTTATTAAAAGTTGATGAAGAAAAAATTAGACTATTTTGAGTGGATAATAAGTGAACAATATAATAACCACCAAAAAGCATAAAAAACAGTATTTGAATTATTCTATTTCTAGTGGACTCTTTACTTACCATCATCTAAAAGTGATTTTATTGTTTTAATATCAATATTTTTCATGATTATATCGATAGCTGATTTTATGTCAACTACTCCAGTTATTTTTTTTGTGTATGTAAATTTTCTTAAAACCACTAACCTTAATCTTAAACTAAACAATTTAACAATATGAAAAATTAATCTACTTGTAAAAGAAAATGTGAAATTTTTAGAAATCTGATTAAATTTAGAGTAGTTATAAACAAAAAGTTTTGAAATCAAGTAATCAAAATTAAAGAATTTTGCTTGATCGTGAGCTCCAATTTTTTCTAAAGAACTAAAAACTGATTGAGCCCAGATAGTTGGACCTGTCCAATATTTTGGAATATTAGAATTCCACTCTTTTGATGTGTTCTTTGGAAGATGTTCTACGTCTTCAATTCTATTAACATGATTACCTAAAACTCCTTCTCCACCCGTGCTATTTATACATTTCCCACTAATAATTAATGGAAAACCTAAATAATGAAAATATTTTGTCTCTAAAGCAATTGCAATAGAAGATGCCATATCAGGACTTGGGCCTGGAAAAAACGTTCCACACTTATTGAATATTTTATCCAATTCAATTTTACTAACTATTCCATGATAAAGAAAAGGTAAAGCACTCATATCTGTACCTCCTTTTCGTAATGTTTCATGAACACCATTTATACATGATTTTTTTTTAATTTGGTAAACTATTTTTTTTAATCTTAAAACACCAGTTTGTTCATTACTTATTTTAGACAATTTAAGTCCTGGCCAAAAATAAACAGGCATATTTGACTTCAAAGATTGTATTTTATTATTATGCATCCACAATGCTACAGACTCAATGTAAGGCATAACAGCATCATCATCTCCAAGAAGACAAATATATTTACCAGAAGAAAGCTTTATAGCTTTATCAAAATTTTGTATAACATCTAGTTTTTCAGTAGAGTGTTTGTAGCAAATATTTGAATTATTAATTGACTTTAAAAATCGTAAAGCATCTGTATTATCATTACTATTGTCATGTATAACAATTTGAGTTGAACATAAATTAAATGAGAGTATTGAATCTATTAAATTAAATAAAGTAAAATATCGGTTTTTTGTAGGAATAACTATTGAAAGAATATAACTCATTAGATTTATGTAGTATTAATGTTTATTTTAAGATTTAAAATGATTACTTAAAAACTGAATTAAATCTTTATTTTTTAGTAGTAATAATGAAATTATTATCGAAACAGATACTGATAAGAAAATGTAAAGCAACATGATTACTTTATTTTCAAATAGGTTAAAAGAAATCAAATGAAATCCATAAGTGGAAATAATAGAGATTAAAAAAGGTAATAACATTTGTCTAAAATATATTGTGGTCAAAGAAATTCCTTTTAAAAATTTATTCTTTATTACATATATGTATATTATTGTTATTAATGTTTGAACAATTGAAAAAACTAATGCTGCACCTATACCTCCATAATATTTTGTGGCTAGAAAATATCCAGGCAAAGTTATAAATAAACTAGATAATCCTAATTTATTACTCAAACTTGTGTAACCATTAGCAATGGCTATATTATATGGAAAAACTGCCAAGGATAACATTACATACGACAGTGAAATTATTGGTAAATATATACTTGCATTACTAGCAATATTTATATCTCCGGTCCAAATAAATAATATTTGTTCTGAAAAAAAAGATAAATTTGCCATGATTGCAAATAATATAATCGATGTGTAACTATTAATTTTAGAGTATAATAGTGAAGACTCAACTATTCTTCCTTCAGTATAAAGATTTGTAAATCTGGGAAGTATAGCTGCAGAAACAGGATTAACTACCATTAAAAGAGCTGTTGATAAAGAAACGGCCAGTGTATAAGACCCCAAAACTTCAATTGATAGGAACTTACTAATTAATATCTTGTCTAATTGTAAGTTTAGACCTGCAACTAGTGATATGAGTAACATTCCTAATGCAAACCGCCATATTTTTTTCACAACATCCTTTTCAATTTTGGGTAAAATATTGGAAAAAGAATTGAGTTTTAATTTTTTTTCAAGTACAAACTTGATAATAAAAGTGAAAAAGATAGTTGTAGTTGTTTGCCATAAAAAAAAGACTTCTAAATTTGAAATTGTTGAAATTACAACTACTACTAAAGCATTACGTATAACCCCCCATCCAACCTGTAGCTTATTAGCTGCTATTTGTTTTTCTAATCCCATCAGTCCTCCCAAATAAAAACGCATTATCATTTGAAAACCAAAACCAAAACCAATAATTTTAATGTAATATGAGACTTTATCTGGAGTTAAAGCATCTAAATTCAGCCAATTATTAGAAATATAATCTGAGGACACATATACAGTAATAATTAAAAAAAAAACAATTAAAAAATAACATGTTTCTAAAGTTTTATATATTTTTAACTTTTCATTAAAATTAGTATCTGACCTTGCAAATTCTCTTGATAAAGTTGCTGTTAACCCAGAGTCCATTATTGCCATAATACTAGATATAACTAATGTAAAACTTATAATTGAATAACTCTCAAACCCCAAATATCTTATGTAGAGGGGTATGAATAAGAAGTTTGATAAAATACTCCAAAATTTACCTATGAAATTAGCTAAAATATTTTTATTCAATTTTATTTCTAATTTTAACTAATTTTGCAGGGACGCCACCATATATACTAAATTCAGGAACGTTTTTATTAACAAATGAATTTGAAGCAATAATAGATCCTTTGCCTATAGTAACTCCTTTTCCAATTGTACAATTTGAACCTATCCAAACATCATCTTTAATGTCAATTGATGATTCATCATAAATTTGATTAACCATTGGAACATCTGTTTTTGAATAACCATGATTAAAAGCAACAATTACTACATTTGGTGCTACCATAACATTCTCACCAATAAATATACCTGCATTTTCACCCGAAATTGTACAGTTTTGAGCTATAGAACTTCCTTTACCCATTTTAAATTTACCAGTAATTCTTACATTAGGATAAATAGTAGACTTTTTATTAATCATGCAGCCTTTTTTATTATAATATCTAACTCTGAATTTGCTGTATTCTTTGGGTAAAAACATCAGTATTGCATACCATAAAGTTGAAATTATTAAATTAATTTTATTCATCATTTAAATATTAGACTATTTATTTTCTACATACCTTACGTCTTTAAAATATAATCTATTTCCTTCCGAATCCTCGATATAAGCGTTTGGGTAGGGGGCCGTAAGGCATCTAATAGTATTATAAATTTCTTTCAAAGGTTTATTTTTAAAATCTTCTATTTTAATTCTACTTTCTTCAGGTGCTCTTCGCTTAAAATAACTGCCTTTTGTTAAATCCTGCTTTATTGGCTCAATGTTTGGATATAAATTAAAAAAAATATTAAAAAGAGCTATCGAACTTTCTTCAAGATTCTTAAATATAATCTCAATAGTATCACCTCCAAGATCTAAATCATTCTTAAGCCATATATCCCCTCCATCTAATTTTTCGCTTATTGTCATTAATGAGATTTTGGTTTCAATGACTCCATTTATTATTTGGTGCTGAATAGGCGATCCTCCTCTGTAATCTGGTAAGTCTGAGGGATGTACTCCAACACAAAGATATTTATTCGTTATTTCCTTTGGAATAATCCAACTCCATCCTAAAAAAACTATAAGATCTGCGTTGATTACTAACTTATTAAATTTAAAATCATATTCTTCTTTTGATGATATGATTTCAAATGAGTTTATTTTATTATGCTTTTTTATTTTATCAATAATATTTAAAGACCAGCTTCTATAACCACAAAATATAACTCTCATTTAACTTTTCTTTAAAAATCTTACTCTCTCAATAAATAATGTTCCATATTCGTCTTCAATTGCACCGTTAGGATATGGAAATTCTAAACATCTAAAGAAATTATAAAGTTCCTCAGTATTCATCGCTGAGATATCTTCCTTTTTAATATAACTATCTTTGGGCTCTCTTTTCTTTCTAACAATTTCTTCATCTGGCCATTTTCTCCATTCAATATTAGGATAATCATCTAAATATCTCCTAAATAAAACTTTACTGGTAACTGTCATTTGCTCAAGGATATCAACCATGTTTCCAGATAAGTCTAAATCTACCTCATGAGAAAATAAGCAATCATGTGTATGTGCTCTTGGTGAATCGGCATCATATGTGAAGCTAAAAATTCTATGTTTAGTTCTGGTTATACCATCAATGATTTGTAACTGTATAGGTGAACCATAGGAATATCTATCTAACTCAGCACAATGTACTCCGATTGCTTTTATTTTACCTAGAATTTCTTCCCCAAGTTCCTCACTCCAACCACATGAAATTATTAAATCAAAATCATTTAGATCTAATTTTTCTAGTTCAACCTGAGTTTTACAAAGAACACTAAACTGAACATTTGGGTGTCTTTGTATTGATTCGTATACACTAAGAGACCAATCTCTATATGCTAAAAAAATTATTTTCATATTATTCTTTATTAAAATTAAACCACCATCCACATGGCAAAGCAACAAAATGACTCATAAACTCGTTTACTCCAATTAAATTCGTTTTATTATCAAAAATTGAATAAATATTATTGTTAATGTGAACACTTGTAGCATAAAAACCATTTTCTCTCATTTTTTTTATAGTTTCAGTTTTATTTTTTGCTAAAACACCATAAATCCATCTGTTTGGTTTTGAATTTTTTATGGGTATTAATGATTTTAAGTTAGTTTCTTTGTTAATTTTTTGATCCCAAATTATAGCATTAGCTCTTTGCTTATTAAGCAATAAACCTAGATCTTGAAATTGCTTGATACCGATGAAAGAATTAATCTCTCCCATTAAAGCACCATAACCTTCCAATTTAATATCACAATCAGGATTAATTTCATTCAAATTATCTCTAAAATTGGCTCTTTCAATTCCATAATCACGTATCATTTTAGCTTTTTGAAACATTTCTTGATTATTAAAAACCAACGCTCCTCCTTCAATTGTATTTGGTAGTCGAACCGTTTGAAATGAAAAAACAGTAATATCTGTTCCTAAATTTCCAGTTTTCTCACCATTTAACTCAGAACCAAATGCTTCAATACAATCATCTATTACAGGGATTCCAAATTCTTTACCTAAATTATTCATTGCTTCTATCTCTCCTAAATAACCACAATAGTGATTATGAAAAATTGCCTTTGTTTTGGATGTTATTCTTGACCTAACATCATCTACTGATAAAGTTCCCGAGAGTGGATTTACATCAGCCCAAACAACTTTTAAACCTTTTACTACAAAAGGTTGGTTAGATGCTAAACAACTTACTGGGGAAGCGATAATTTCATCACCTGGTTTCAAACCAAGGGTTGAGAGAACTATTAATAAAGCTTGGTTGTACGAACTTATTGTCAATACTTTATCATTTCCAATATAAGACGCTAATTTTTCTTCAAATTCTTTTCCTTTATCTCCATATGATAATTTCCCGGAATAAAGAATATCTTCAATTCCTGAGGTTATGTTTTCTGGCATGTATGGTTTAAATATTGGAATCATCCTACCATCCTTTTTTTATTAAATTTACTATTTTAATTCTATCTTCTTGAGAGATCCACCAACCACATCCCCAATGAATAAAGCGTGAGTAAAAAGATTCTAATCCGCTTAAATGAGAACCATCTTCAAAAATAGAATGCCTATCATTTCTCAAATGCAGAGGAGAGCACATTACACCGTTACTTTTCATATATTCAATAAAATCATCTCTTCTGTCAATAATAGCTGTATACAGCCAATAGGATGGTTTTGTTTTGTCATGATATTTAATAATTTCTATCCCATCGATATCTTTTAATTCTTTATCAAAAAATAATCCATTTTCAATATATTTATTTACATTTTCTTCAAGATAATTTAGTTGAACAAGTCCAAAAGTAGCGTTCACATCATTCATATGGTATTTGAAACCACCTTCTATTATATCATTCTGAAGTCTTGGTGTATTTTTATCTAATCCAAACCATCTCAGTTTTTTTGCACGATCATAGTCAGAAGATAACTTTAAAACTAATAGTCCTCCATCAATAGTTGTCAAATGCTTTATAGCCTGAAAAGAATAAATAGCAAAATCTGAATAGTAACCAAGTTTTTTTCCTTTATACTCAGCTCCAAAAGCATGAGCACAATCTTCAATTATCGGAATATTATATTTTTCTCTAATACTATAAAATTCATTTAAATTTGCAACCATACCAGCATAATGAACAATCATTATGGCTTTGGTTTTATTCGTTATTAGTTTCTCAACTGATTTGGGACATATTAAACCTGTTAAAGGTTCTATGTCCGCCCATATAACCTTAGCTCCTGTTTGGGCTATTGCAGTATTTGTTGGCTCTGCGGTTAATGCTGTTGAAATAACTTCATCTCCAGGACCAACATTTGCAAGGATTAGAGACAAATGAAGGGCAGAAGTTCCAGAGTTAACAGTTAATACATTATTATTTTCAAAATATTGACCTAATTTAAATTCAAAATCCTCTACTTTTTGACCTTGAGCAATGTAACCAGAATAGATAGTTTCTTCTAGAGCGGGCATTAAAACCTCTTTGGGTGGAATATATGGTTTTACTATAGAAATCATATTTTATTTATTTTCAAGACCTAATTCTTCTCTAACATAGTCTAAAGTTAACAGTAAATCTTTTAACTCTTCTACATTAAGACGTTTTGTATTATCAGAGTTATATTCTTCATCTTGTAATCTTGGGCCATCCTCTTTTAAATATTTCGTATAGTTTAAATCTCTTAGATCTGCAGGAACTCTGTAAAATTTATCTAAATCCTCCGCTTTAGACATTTCCTCTTTACCACACAAAGATTCATACATTTTCTCACCATGTCTGGCACCAATAATCTGGATTTCATTAGTAGCATTAAATAATTCCTTCAATGCAATTGCTAATGTTTCAATTGTGGCTGCTGGTGATTTTTGAACAAATATATCACCAGGCTTTGCATTCTTAAATGCAAATAAGACTAGTTGTACAGAATCTTCTAATGACATCATAAATCTTGTCATATTAGAGTTTGTAATTGTTAAAGGTTTACCTGCTTTAATTTGATCAATAAATAATGGGATTATAGAACCTCTTGAGCACATAACATTTCCATAACGAGTAGCGCAAATAACACCGCCATTAGCCTGGACTCTTGGATCTCTAGATTTGGAGACTGCTAGTTTTTCCATCATTGCTTTTGACATGCCCATTGTATTGATAGGGTAAACAGCCTTGTCGGTACTTAAGACAATTACTTTTTTCACATTATTTCTTGCAGCTGCCTCCAAGACATTTTCAGCTCCTAAAATATTAGTCTTGACAGCTTGCATTGGGAAAAATTCACAAGAAGGAACTTGTTTTAGAGCGCCAGCATGAAAAACATAATCAACACCATTCATTGCAGAATTAATACTATCAAAATCTCTTACGTCTCCAATAAAAAAGTTAATTTTTTTATTCTTAAAGACAATTCTCATATCTTCTTGTTTCTTTTCATCTCTACTAAATATTCTAATTTCTTTGAGATCCGAATTAACAAAGTGATCTAATACAGCATTCCCAAAAGAACCTGTTCCACCAGTTATCAATAAAGTTTTATCCTTAAACATATTTATTATTTTTTTATTCCACAAAAATCTAGAATAATTTTTGTTTTGTTTATTTTTAAATTTTGAAATTCTTTATGAGCCACTAAAAACACGATGATATCAGCTTTTTCTATAGCCTCTTTATAATCTGTTAATTTATAAATTGAATGAGATTCAATATTTGGTTCAACGATGAAGTGTTCTTCATTATTTGAGTTTTGTAATACTTTTTGAGCTATATATTTAGCAGGAGACTCCCTTAAGTCGTCAATATTGGGTTTAAAAGCCAAACCCATTAAAGCAGTTTTTGGTTTTCTGCCGTGTTTCAATTCAAACTTTAACTTCTCATTTTGGATTTTCTCAGCACACCAAAAAGATTTGTAATTGTTTACTTCCCTTGCCGTTCCTATGATTTTTGATTCCATTGGATAATCAGAAACTATAAAATAAGGATCTACAGCGATACAATGCCCTCCAACTCCGCATCCTGGTTGCAGGATATTAACTCTTGGATGTTTGTTTGCAAGATTTATTAGCTCCCATACATTAATATCAGCCTTATCACATATCAAAGAAAGTTCATTAGCAAAAGCTATTTGAACATCACGAGAAGAGTTTTCGACTAATTTGCACATCTCTGCAGTACGAGCATTTGTTCCATGCAACTCACCTTTTACATACTTTCGATAAAATGATATTGCTTTTTGAGTAGAAGCATCGTCAATCCCTCCAATAACACGATCATTTCCAACAAGTTCATGCATGACATTTCCTGGCAATACTCTTTCCGGGCAATAAGCGATATGAATAGCTCCTTCTAGCTCAGGCCTAGATGCAAATATTAGTTCCTGCATTTTATCAGTTGTACCGATAGGAGAGGTAGACTCAATAATGTATAAATCACCTTTTTTAAGCAGTGGAATAATTGCTTTTGTTGCGGCCTCAACAAATGAAATATCTGGCTCGTGATTCCCTTTAAAGGGTGTTGGAACAACGATTAAGTATACATTCGCTGAACTTGGTTTAGTAGATGCTTTGAAAAAACCATTAGAAACTGCTTTTGAAACAATGGCATCTAAATCGGGCTCCACAATATGTATTTTTCCTTGATTTATAGTATCAACAACACTTTGGTTTATATCAACACCTAAAACATTTGTTCCATGAGAGGCTATTAATGCTGAGGTTGGTAATCCTATATATCCTAATCCTATGGTTACTACTTCTGGATTCATTATTTTATATTTTTTATAAAGTCTACAATTCTTTTAGATGCCAAGCCGTCTCCGTATGGATTGTGAAGCTTTGACATTTTAATAAAATTATCTTCATTATTAAGTAAGTCTAATGCTTTAGAAACGATTAAATCTCCATTCGTTCCAACCAACAAAACAGTTCCGGCTTCTACTGCCTCTGGTCTTTCAGTGGTATCTCTCATTACTAAAACAGGTTTCCCTAAACTTGGTGCTTCTTCTTGTACACCTCCACTGTCAGTGATAATGATCTTAGATCGATTCATTAGCCAAATAAAATCTTGATATGCTAAAGGATCTATTAAAATTACATTGTTAATTCCCGACAAAATTCTATTTACTGGTTCCTGTACTTTCGGATTCAAATGAACAGGATAGATAATTAAACGATCTGTATTATCTTCAGCGATTCTTTTTAAAGCTTTACAAATTCTTTCAAACCCTCCTCCATGATTCTCTCTACGGTGTCCTGTTACTAAAACTACTTCTTGATCTTCGATTTGTTTTGAGAGGTTTTGAACTAACTGACTAGGATTCTCATTAACTTTTTCAACAGATTTTAAAAGTGCATCAATTACAGTATTTCCGGTGACTAAAATTGACTCTTCAGAAACATTCTCTTTTAGTAAATTACTTTTTGAAGTTTTAGTAGGAGCGAAATGATAATCACAAATTCTACCTGTTATTTGACGATTTATTTCCTCAGGAAAAGGAGAAAGTTTATTGTTAGTCCGAAGTCCAGCTTCTACATGACATACTTTTGCTCCAGAATAAAAACTTGCAATAGACCCAGCCATAGTCGTTGTCGTATCTCCGTGAACAAAAACATAGTCAGGAGAAAACTCTTCTAAGATTGGTTTTAGAGACTCAATAATTGTAGCCGTCAGTCCATATAAATTTTGACCAGGCTTCATTAAGTCTAAATCATATTCAGGCGTAATATCAAAAAAAGCTAAAACTTGATCTAGCATTTCTCTGTGTTGTGCAGTAACACAAACTTTAGTCTCAAACAATTCGGGATGCTTTTGAAACTCTTTAACTAAAGGAGCCATTTTAATCGCCTCCGGTCTAGTCCCAAAAATTAACAGTATTTTTTTCTTCAATTTATATTAGTTTAAAGTCTAGAGTTAACTTGATTTCTTGGTAGAAATCCTTTTAAATCATAAATAACACTATTAGAATCTTTCTTTATAGATTCAATATTTATCATTGAAAATTTGGTGTGAGATACCGCCAATAATATTCCGTCATATTTTTCTGTAATCTCATCTATAAGATGTATTCCATGCTCCTGTTTTACTTCTTCAGAATCAGCTTCGTAATCATAAACATCAACTTCTAGACCAAACTCTTTTAACTCATGATACACATCTGCTACTTTTGAGTTACGGATATCTGGACAGTTTTCTTTAAAAGTAACTCCTAGTATTAAAATCTTAGAGCCCATTATTTGTTTACCCGCCTTGATGAGCATTTTGATCATTTTATTGGCTACAAAGGTGCTCATGTTATCGTTTACACGCCTACCACTTAGGATCACTTCTGGATGATAGCCTAAGTTTTCTGCTTTATACGCTAAATAATAAGGGTCTACACTGATACAGTGTCCTCCAACAAGACCTGGTTTGTATTTAAGAAAATTCCACTTAGTACCTGCAGCATCAAGAACATCTTGAGTGTCTATTCCCACTCTGTCAAATATTAAAGCCAATTCATTGACAAAGGAGATATTCACATCACGTTGTGCGTTTTCAATGGCCTTGCTTGCCTCTGCTACTTTCATACTTGCTGCCTTAAAAGTACCTGCAGTAATAATTGAACTGTATAATTCATCTACAAAATTAGCAATCTCAGGAGTTGAGCCTGAGGTAACTTTCATTATGGTGGTTAAGGTATTAACCTTATCTCCTGGTACAATTCTCTCTGGCGAATATCCACAGTAAAAGTCCGTATTAAAAATCAATCCACTTGCTTGTTCTAATAAAGGTACACACACCTCTTCAGTACATCCTGGATACACAGTACTTTCATAAATGACAGTATCTCCTTTTTTAAGAATTTCTCCAAGCATTTTAGAAGCACCTCTTAATGGATTTAAGTCAGGTGTTTTGAATTCGTCAATAGGGGTTGGAACTGTTACAATATAGATATTGCAATCTTTAATCTCGTTAATATTTGCACTAAAAATTAACTGAATAGCACTTTTTAATTGCTCAGGTGTAGCTTCATTGGTATGGTCAATTCCTTTTTTTAATTCATCAATTCTAGACTGGTTGATATCAAATCCTAAGGTTGGATATTTTTTCCCAAACTCAATAGCTAAAGGAAGACCAACATAACCTTGGCCAATCACTGCAATTTTCACTTTATCTAAATTCATATTAATGTTTATTAACTTCTATATTTTTCTCGACTACCACCGGTAGTCAATTTAGTTCTTTTTTATTTTTAATAACTTTTAAAAAAGCTATTTATGTTGCTCTCGGATACGGCTTCGCCGTCACTACTCACAGCAATGGAAAATAAT
>Ga0209119_1001235_pt1 | contig 25477 bp, 19 predicted proteins | sample COG_03_FD_184747 | JGI IMG/M metagenome (GOLD analysis project Ga0209119, IMG submission 184747) | Pelagic Microbial community sample from North Sea - COGITO 998_met_03 (SPAdes) (version 2) | ecosystem: Environmental > Aquatic > Marine > Neritic zone/Coastal water | place: Helgoland, sampling...
TCTATTCACTTGAGTGGCCCCTGAATTTTGCTCTTGTTTGCTATCTAACTGATATAACAGTATATTTTGCGATCGAGCTATTTTCGTTCAAGCTATGAAACTGGTTGATTTGAGCTTGTGGCTCAAGTATTGTGCGCAGCTTATTGCGCTCAACCTATTTCTTAGCGAAAAGCTTTGAGCGGTCTGCGGTTCTGTTTCTTAAAATGTATTTGGGTGGTTTTTATCTCTAATTTACTTCTATCCAAAAAGGACTTTGTACATCTTTCAATAGTAGTGGTTATTGCTGGCATTTGCTTTGGTGTGTTGGGTTCGATTGTTGCCCTTCTTCTTCAATGGTTTTCGCTTCAGCAGTCGGGAACAGACTCGGCCAGTAAGCACGGGATTAGCGCTCGCACATCTTCTCGGCTGGGTGGTTTGGCGGTGATGGTGTCTGTGCTGGTGTTTTTTGCGGCTAACTACTTTGAAAACAGTACCTCTTTTCTCAATGACCTTGAAACTTATGGCAATCACAGGTTTGGTATCTTCGCTATTATGTGCTGTGCGGCTATGGGGCTTGCAGAGGATTTAAAGGCTGATTTTCTCTCTCCGACTATTCGTCTCGCTCTAAAATTTGCCCTTTTCGCTGGCATTATCTTTGTCTGGCCTGATCTGGTTCCGGAATCCATAGGGTTTGCCGGGCTTGACTATGTTCTCTCATTGCCCATTGTCGGCGCGGTTGTTGTAATTATATTTCTGGTTGGCTTTATCAATGCCGTAAATATGGCTGATGGGGCTAATGGTCTTATTTCTGGGATCGCATTCTTCTCTATCCTTCTGTTCTCTATACAGACGGGTAGTGTGGTTGATGAGGGCTTTATGGCGGCCTGCGGGGTATTCCTTTTTTTCAATGTTGTTACTGGTCGTCTGTTCCTGGGTGATGCGGGTACCTATGGGTTAGGTGCAGCTTTGGCTATCTATGGTCTGGTGTTCTTTAATGCTGGGGTGTTCTCTTTGGGCTTCCTGGCTGCATTATTTGCTTACCCCTGTGTTGATTTCCTTGTTAGCATATTAAGAAGAATGCTGGTGGGCCGTTCGCCATTTTCACCAGATAATGAACACCTTCACAATAGAATTCATTTCTTCTTGCGTTCCAGAGTCCGTTCTCAGGTTGCTTCTAATTCCCTCACCGGACTATTGATTTCAGGCTCGACTTCAGGTCTTGTTCTGATTGGCTACCTTAACCAGTGGTGGAGCTGTTCCAGCAATGAGTGGGGTTATTTCTTTGCTCTAGAATGTCTTATGTACGGTTTTGTGTTTTATCTAACAGGTCTTGGTCGTCGATCGATTCAGCATTCCGCTGCTATTTAGGCCTGCCTGCAATAAATTTGTCATTTCTAAATCTTATTATTTTCCCGTTGAATTGCCTGTCTTAAGCGCTGTCTTTGTTGGCATAGAGATTGCTTATTTTAGGTTAACCTTGCTGTTGAGGTTAATTGATTCATTGTTTGACCGCTGAACATATGGGGCTTTCCCGACTGTTTTGACTGTTGTCTTTCAATATATCTCTAAATTTAAAATTATCTGAAAGGCAAAAAATGACTGAGTCTACTCGAGAGTTTAATTCGGTTGCACCACCATTGGGCAATGTCGATCGCTGGAGTAAGGTGATTGCGCCAGTCTTGCTGTCCAGGACTGAGTTTTTTAAGTTATTGGCAATGGTTCTAATTGTCAGTCCATTTTTTGGTCTCCCGGGTATTTTCTTCCTTTTTTGTATGCATATTCTTAGTATTCAGCGTGTTGGGGGCGATTCTGTGGAAAAGCACGGCATCAGTACTCTGTCTTCCTCTCGATTGGGGGGCTTAAGCATTGCGGTAATGATGTTTGCTTATGTGGCGTTTAATTTTGTCGCGAATGCCGATGGCTCTATCGCTGGAAATTTTACTGAGCGCTCGGGGTGGATTGCGGTTCTTTTTATGGCTTTTCTGGGCTTGAGTGAAGATTTAAAAGCTGATTTTCTCAGTCCATTAGTTCGTTTGATTGCACAGATTGTATTTATGGGTGCAGTTTTGGTTACCGCTGACGCTTATATTCCAGATTATTTAGGTTTTTCGGTAATTGATTATTTACTGACAATTCCCTTACTCGCTTGGATTTTGTGCACTATTTTTGCTGTGGGCTTTGTCAATGCTTTCAATATGGCTGATGGCGCGAATGGGTTGGTTCCGGGCATTAGTTTTGTTGCTTTCTTTATTTTTGCATCTGAAACCGAAAGGTTTGTAGAGATAGGTTATATGAGCGCCTGTGCTATTTTTCTGGTGTTCAATGTTATCTCAGGGCGTTTTTTTCTAGGCGATATGGGTTCCTATGGTCTGGGTGCAGCTATAGGGCTGTATGGTCTTTGGTTTGTTTCTGCAGGCACCTTTTCGGCTTCTTTTCTGGCTTGTCTGTTGGCTTATCCATGCCTTGATCTGTTGATGAGTATTTTCCGGCGAGTCAAGCAGGGGCGGTCGCCGTTTTCTCCAGATAATGAGCATCTGCATAATCGGCTTTTCCGTTATATCCGTCGTCGAATAAGTAACCCTGTGCTGGCAAACTCTTTGACGGGGTTGTTAATTAGCGGTTTGACTTCTGGTTTGGTGCTGTTTGGCTATGTGAATGAGTTGTGGCCGCCTTCTTCTAATGAGTGGCTTTATCTGTTTGGTTTCGAGTGTGTCTTGTACATATCTGTATTTTATCTGGTGGGGCTGCGTCAATTTAAGTCTTAGCGCACCGCTTTAACTTACCCTTATATCTAAAGCTTTTTCGCTCCGTACGTTTGTTCTTTTGATGTTGGGTTATTTCGCCCGTTGCCTTTTTCTTTTTATCGTTTTCGTTGCTATTAACTTACTGCATTTGTACATTTTCGGCGTAGCAATTATGCATAGATGAATTATAATGCGCGGGTTATTTTATTCATGATGTTCGTTTTTTTTGAAAAGCGGCCTACATTTGCTGTCTGGCCGTATAGCTTCTCTATGAGATAAAAAATGGCCTCAAAGATTTTCCGAGCAGTTTTAATGTTCTCGCTCGAATTGATGTTTGAAGTCAGGGTGTCAGTCGTTGTGTTTTATATGTTCCGTGGCATTTAAGGTAGGCCAGCTTGTGGGCCTTGTTTTGTTATCCCTTTTAAAAAGTGATTTTGTTCTATGTTGATGTTGATTGATAAATTACGTGCCGCAGTGATACCGGTATTACTCCTGTTCGTCTCTGCTTGTACGATAACGCCAGGCGTTCACATTGGTGGTGATCGTCCCTGGACTGGCCATCTCAAGCCGCAGGCCTCAACTACTGAAGAAAGCTTGACGCTGCATACGCGTATGATCACACCGCAGTTGCTCGATGAGTTGCGAACCGTTGAGCCCAGGGCTCAGGTCAGCAGTGAGCTCCAAGCGCAGATGGATCAGTACAGCTATACCATCGGTGTGGGTGATGTGCTGAATATTATTGTATGGGATCATCCTGAGCTAACTATTCCTGCTGGCCAGTTTAGATCGGCTGGTGAGTCCGGCAGTGTTGTTCATCCTGACGGAACCATTTTTTATCCCTATATTGGCAGTGTCAGCGTGGCCGGTAAGCTGGTTGGTGAGGCGAGAACGCTGATTGCCAACAGTCTTGCCAAGTATATTGAATCACCTCAGGTTGAGGTTTCAGTGGCGGCCTTCCGCTCCCAGCGGGTGTTTGTGACCGGCGCTGTGGCCCAGCCCTCTATTTTGCCAATCACCAATGTCCCGCTAACGTTACTCGATGCAGTTAATGCCTCCGGTGGTTTGGGTGTCGAAGCTGACTGGCGCTCGGTGGTACTTACCTCCGACGGCAAGAATGGCCCAGCTCATAGGGCGGTTGATCTCTACGCGCTCTACCAAAAGGGCGATATGTCTCAGAATGTTCTCCTCAATCACAACGATATTATTCATGTGCCACGAAGCGATGCGCTTAAAGTGTTTGTGATGGGTGATGTTGTTGAACCTCAAACGCAGCGTATCGACCGCAGTGGTCTGACACTGGCGGAGGCGATTAGCAATGTCGGTGGTATTGATGAGGTGACGGCGGATGCGCGAGGTATCTTTGTATTAAGAGTCAGTGAGCGTGAGGACCGACTTGCCGATGTGTTCCAGTTGGATGCATCAGATGGCGGTATGATTATTTTGAGTACCCAGTTTGAGTTGCAGCCGCTGGATGTTGTCTATGTGACATCGGCACCGCTGGCACGCTGGAATAAGATTGTTTCGCAGCTATTACCTACTTTGAATGGTTTGTACTTCGCCAAGCGCGTAGATGTGAACAACAATTAATGCTCTGTTTTGTCGCAATGTTTTATAAGTACGCTTGAATACCCCTGTTAACAATAAGAAGAGATAGAGAATGTCTAATACTAAACAACCTACAGCAGCCTACGGTATAAATCATGAGCCAGGTTATGATGATGATATCGATCTGCGTCAATTATTGGGTACGCTGATTAATGGCCGCTTTATTATCGCCTTGGTTACGGCGAGCTGTGTTTTGTTAGGGTTGTTATTTAGTGAGTTATCAACGCCGGTCTATAAGGCCGATGCGTTGATCCAGTATGAAGATAGTGCGCCCTCAATTCCGGGTCTGGATGATATGGCGACGATGTTTTCTGCTGAAAGCTCCTTTCTGGCTGAGATACAGATTATTAAATCTCGTATGGTTCTCGGCAAGGTGGTTGATGGGCTCGGTCTCTCGGTTCAGGTTAAGCCGCATTATTTTCCTGTGATCGGTGCGGTATTGGCCCGTCGTCATATGGGGCTTGAGTTGGCAGACCCGGTTGTGGGTTCTTCCTATGCCTGGGGTGGCGAGGAGCTAACGGTTGTCGGTCTCGATGTGCCGCGGTTTATGCGCGGTGAAGAGTTGACTTTAATTGCCAGGGGCGATAATCAGTACGAGGTGTATTTCTCAGGGGACAAGATTCTCAGTGGCCTTGTGGGGCAGACTGCGGTCAATGAGGCCGTTGGGTTTAGTATTGAGGTGGCCCGACTTGTTGCTCATCCGGGTGCAGGGTTTGCGATCTATAAAATGTCACGCGCACAGACTATTTTGAATTTGAAGGCAGATTTGCGGGTGCTTGAGAAGGGCAGTGACACGGGTATTATCGAGGTTTCCCTTCAAGGTTCTGATGCGCGATTGATTGCTGAGATCGTCGATTCGGTGTCGGCAAATTATTACCTTCAGAATATTCAGCGGATGGCTGCAGAGGCTGAACGCAGCCTGAGTTTTTTGGAAGAGCAAATTCCGCGTGTGGGTGATGAGTTGTTGGTAGCGGAAGACGCGTTAAATGCGTATCGCTTAGAGCGCAGTTCTATTGACCTCTCGCTGGAAACCCGTTCAGCGCTGGAAAGTCTGGTTCAGATTGAAGCTGATATCAGTACCATGGCGATTAATGAAGCGGATATATCGCGCAATTTCACCGCGCAGCACCCTAACTATATTGCCTTTAAGCGACAGCAGGCCAATCTATTATCACAGCGAGATAAGCTGGCAGTGAAGCTTGAAAAGCTTCCGGATACTCAACAAAAGACCCTGCGTTTAATGCGTGATTTTGAAGTTAATCAGGCGATTTATATTGCCCTGCAAAATCGACGTCAGGAACTCTCGGTAATTAAGGCGGGTACGGTGGGTAATGTTCGAGTGCTTGATCAGGCGCAGGTTCTACCTAAGCCGGTGTCACCGAAGAAGGGTTTGATTTTCGTGTTGGCGGGACTGCTGGGTGGCATGCTGGGTGTTTTTATTGTGTTGGTAAAGACGGCTTTCAAGCAGGGCGTGACGAACCCGAAAGATTTTGAGGATATGGGTGTTCCCGTGCATGCAACGATTCCTGTCTCTGAGGTTGAGCGCAGTTTTGCCAGTGGGTCAAAGGCTGGGCCGGAGGGTACGGCGGGGCGTAACAAGAAGGGTTTTCTGTTGGCTAAAGAGTACCCTGCAGAGATTACCGTTGAGGCGCTGAGAAGTTTGCGGACATCGCTGCATTTTATGATGCTCAATGCTGAGAACAATGTGGTTATGATCACCAGTGCAACCCCAAATGCGGGCAAGTCGTTTGTGAGTTCTAATCTGGCACTGCTGTTGTCGGCTCAGACTAATAAGCGTGTATTGCTGGTTGATCTGGATATGCGCAAGGGTTATGTCCATCGCAGGTACGGGCAGGCACTTGAAAAAGGTATGTCGGATCTTCTGGCGGGCACGCTGTCGCTGGGTGATGTGGTTCGCAAGAGTCAATTTGAAAATCTTGACCTGGTGACTCGAGGTGCGATTCCATCGAATCCGTCTGAGCTTCTGATGGGGCCGATGATGGGGGAGTTTATCAAGCAGGTATCGGCTGATTATGATCTGGTTATTCTGGATACGCCGCCGATTCTCGCTGTAACTGATCCCTCTGTAATTGGCTCCTTTGCCGGAACGTCACTGATGATAACTCGCTTTGAGCAATGTACGACCAAGCAGGTAGAACGAGCCTTACACCGTTTTGAGTTGAGTGGTGTGGAGATTAAGGGAGTTGTATTCAATATGATTGAAAGAAGACCGAGTAGTTATTATTACGATACGGGCTACTACCATTATGAATATAGTTCGTGATGGATGGGTTAAGAAATTTATGTTTTTAATGTTTAAGGTTGTGGTTTTTTATGTCTAATGCCATCTTGAAAGAAAGTGAGCCTGTAGAAGCTTTTACCTATTCTCCGCCGACCGAGCATATCAAAACTGCCTACGGGCATATTTTTGAAATAACCGAGCCACTGCCTGCGCGTTTTTTCAAAACGCTGTTTGATAAGTTGGTGGCCAGTGTTCTTTTGGCGGCTAGCTTGCCGGTTCTATTGTTGCTAAAAATAGCCTATGTGATCGAAGGTGTTCTAATCCCTGAGAATAAAGGCCCGATGCTCTTCTACTACTGGGGTATCAGTGGCGGCAAGAAGATGAAGAAGTGGAAGATTCGTCTTATCAAGACCAAATATATAGAACCTGAAGGTGCAGCTCGTCATGACTGGATTGTATTTTCTGCGTAGTGGACACCGGATAGTCGTACCATTGTTGGCGCGTTTGCCAAGAAATGGTATCTGGATGAATTGCCACAGTTCTGGAGCGTTTTAATTGGTGATATGAGTATTGTCGGACCCCGTCCGCTCTCTGTGTTGCATTGTGAGCGTGATAAGGCGCAGGTTAATGTAACCCGTTCGCTGCTTAAGGGTGGCTTGCTGGGGCTGGGCCATATCAACAAAGGTACATCTGAGATGGGTAACTCGGTTTACGAGTATGAGTATGTTGATGAATACTTAAATCGCTCATCCTTTGGTCTTTTAAAACTCGATCTGTGGATTGTCTGGAAGGGAGTTATTGTTATTTTGAGGGGTGGCGGTTACTAACTGTTTAGTTGTATTTAGCTCTTTTTCTACAACATATAAGAAACCAGATAATGAATTATCTGGTTTTTTTCTTAAAATTTAGAGATATAGATTATTCCATCGTTGTTCCAATGATCGTTGGTGCCCTAAAGCCCATATCTCCATAAGTCTGATTTATCTAATTGTTCTTTGGGTACTGCATTAGTGTCAAATTCGCTCGCTTTTGTAAGTTTATAGATGGTTTATTTGCCTTTCATCTATACGAATTTGGATAAATGCTGTTTTCCATTTATCACTTTTTCTTTGATACTAGTTTCGTAAGTCTAATGAAAGCTATTTTTGTTCGCTATCTACAGCAAGCCCAATTCTTTTTGTTTTTTTTGTAATGCGTAAAGCCAGTTTTATAATTGTTTTGAAGGTTATGGAATAAGTGGTTTTTGGAAGCTAAAGCTACCTTAAATGGCATCGATTCAGCCGAGTTTCTATTCAATCAAGAATAAGATGCTGTGTTATTGTTCATTAATTGAACCATTTTTCATAATTTGTAAATAAAAAGTGTTCTTTTTCAAGGGCCTGCGGTAGCCTGCCTATAAGTTAATTATGTTGTTCATAAAGAATAAGTTAGACTTTGCAGGGTTGTGTTTGATGGTTGAATTTGCTGGTATAACTATAATTATTTTTACTTATCTGGCTCGATTTGCCAAGAGGTATTACTCATTTTTACAAACATTTTGATCATTTGTGTTGGCAATATTTGCCGTAGCCCTAGTGCCGAGAGAATATTTAAATCTCTTCTTCCTGAAGGTGATATTTCGTCAGCTGGTATTGGCGCCTTAGTTGGAAAGCCAATTGACCCTAGTGCGGCTAAATTCCTGAATCAGCATGACTATAGTTCTGATGATCATAATGCCCGACAGGTTGATAGTGCGATGATGAACGAGGCCAGTCTTGTACTGGTAATGGAGAAGAAGCATCAGCGTTTTCTGATGGAGCGCTACCCATCATGCTCTGGCAAGGTAATGCTGTTGGGCGTTTGGTTGGATAAAGAGATTCATGATCCTTATCGTAAAAGTGATGAGGCGTTTAAACATGTGTTCGAGCAGATTGAAGAGTCTTGCTTGAGTTGGTCTGCCAAGTTGAATGGTGGGTCGTAGGAGGTCGGCTTGGCCGGCCTTGTTTTGTTATCCCTTTTAAAAAGTGATTTTGTTCTATGTTGATGTTGATTGATAAATTACGTGCCGCAGTGATACCGGTATTACTCCTGTTCGTCTCTGCTTGTACGATAACGCCAGGCGTTCACATTGGTGGTGATCGTCCCTGGACTGGCCATCTCAAGCCGCAGGCCTCAACTACTGAAGAAAGCTTGACGCTGCATACGCGTATGATCACACCGCAGTTGCTCGATGAGTTGCGAACCGTTGAGCCCAGGGCTCAGGTCAGCAGTGAGCTCCAAGCGCAGATGGATCAGTACAGCTATACCATCGGTGTGGGTGATGTGCTGAATATTATTGTATGGGATCATCCTGAGCTAACTATTCCTGCTGGCCAGTTTAGATCGGCTGGTGAGTCCGGCAGTGTTGTTCATCCTGACGGAACCATTTTTTATCCCTATATTGGCAGTGTCAGCGTGGCCGGTAAGCTGGTTGGTGAGGCGAGAACGCTGATTGCCAACAGTCTTGCCAAGTATATTGAATCACCTCAGGTTGAGGTTTCAGTGGCGGCCTTCCGCTCCCAGCGGGTGTTTGTGACCGGCGCTGTGGCCCAGCCCTCTATTTTGCCAATCACCAATGTCCCGCTAACGTTACTCGATGCAGTTAATGCCTCCGGTGGTTTGGGTGTCGAAGCTGACTGGCGCTCGGTGGTACTTACCTCCGACGGCAAGAATGGCCCAGCTCATAGGGCGGTTGATCTCTACGCGCTCTACCAAAAGGGCGATATGTCTCAGAATGTTCTCCTCAATCACAACGATATTATTCATGTGCCACGAAGCGATGCGCTTAAAGTGTTTGTGATGGGTGATGTTGTTGAACCTCAAACGCAGCGTATCGACCGCAGTGGTCTGACACTGGCGGAGGCGATTAGCAATGTCGGTGGTATTGATGAGGTGACGGCGGATGCGCGAGGTATCTTTGTATTAAGAGTCAGTGAGCGTGAGGACCGACTTGCCGATGTGTTCCAGTTGGATGCATCAGATGGCGGTATGATTATTTTGAGTACCCAGTTTGAGTTGCAGCCGCTGGATGTTGTCTATGTGACATCGGCACCGCTGGCACGCTGGAATAAGATTGTTTCGCAGCTATTACCTACTTTGAATGGTTTGTACTTCGCCAAGCGCGTAGATGTGAACAACAATTAATGCTCTGTTTTGTCGCAATGTTTTATAAGTACGCTTGAATACCCCTGTTAACAATAAGAAGAGATAGAGAATGTCTAATACTAAACAACCTACAGCAGCCTACGGTATAAATCATGAGCCAGGTTATGATGATGATATCGATCTGCGTCAATTATTGGGTACGCTGATTAATGGCCGCTTTATTATCGCCTTGGTTACGGCGAGCTGTGTTTTGTTAGGGTTGTTATTTAGTGAGTTATCAACGCCGGTCTATAAGGCCGATGCGTTGATCCAGTATGAAGATAGTGCGCCCTCAATTCCGGGTCTGGATGATATGGCGACGATGTTTTCTGCTGAAAGCTCCTTTCTGGCTGAGATACAGATTATTAAATCTCGTATGGTTCTCGGCAAGGTGGTTGATGGGCTCGGTCTCTCGGTTCAGGTTAAGCCGCATTATTTTCCTGTGATCGGTGCGGTATTGGCCCGTCGTCATATGGGGCTTGAGTTGGCAGACCCGGTTGTGGGTTCTTCCTATGCCTGGGGTGGCGAGGAGCTAACGGTTGTCGGTCTCGATGTGCCGCGGTTTATGCGCGGTGAAGAGTTGACTTTAATTGCCAGGGGCGATAATCAGTACGAGGTGTATTTCTCAGGGGACAAGATTCTCAGTGGCCTTGTGGGGCAGACTGCGGTCAATGAGGCCGTTGGGTTTAGTATTGAGGTGGCCCGACTTGTTGCTCATCCGGGTGCAGGGTTTGCGATCTATAAAATGTCACGCGCACAGACTATTTTGAATTTGAAGGCAGATTTGCGGGTGCTTGAGAAGGGCAGTGACACGGGTATTATCGAGGTTTCCCTTCAAGGTTCTGATGCGCGATTGATTGCTGAGATCGTCGATTCGGTGTCGGCAAATTATTACCTTCAGAATATTCAGCGGATGGCTGCAGAGGCTGAACGCAGCCTGAGTTTTTTGGAAGAGCAAATTCCGCGTGTGGGTGATGAGTTGTTGGTAGCGGAAGACGCGTTAAATGCGTATCGCTTAGAGCGCAGTTCTATTGACCTCTCGCTGGAAACCCGTTCAGCGCTGGAAAGTCTGGTTCAGATTGAAGCTGATATCAGTACCATGGCGATTAATGAAGCGGATATATCGCGCAATTTCACCGCGCAGCACCCTAACTATATTGCCTTTAAGCGACAGCAGGCCAATCTATTATCACAGCGAGATAAGCTGGCAGTGAAGCTTGAAAAGCTTCCGGATACTCAACAAAAGACCCTGCGTTTAATGCGTGATTTTGAAGTTAATCAGGCGATTTATATTGCCCTGCAAAATCGACGTCAGGAACTCTCGGTAATTAAGGCGGGTACGGTGGGTAATGTTCGAGTGCTTGATCAGGCGCAGGTTCTACCTAAGCCGGTGTCACCGAAGAAGGGTTTGATTTTCGTGTTGGCGGGACTGCTGGGTGGCATGCTGGGTGTTTTTATTGTGTTGGTAAAGACGGCTTTCAAGCAGGGCGTGACGAACCCGAAAGATTTTGAGGATATGGGTGTTCCCGTGCATGCAACGATTCCTGTCTCTGAGGTTGAGCGCAGTTTTGCCAGTGGGTCAAAGGCTGGGCCGGAGGGTACGGCGGGGCGTAACAAGAAGGGTTTTCTGTTGGCTAAAGAGTACCCTGCAGAGATTACCGTTGAGGCGCTGAGAAGTTTGCGGACATCGCTGCATTTTATGATGCTCAATGCTGAGAACAATGTGGTTATGATCACCAGTGCAACCCCAAATGCGGGCAAGTCGTTTGTGAGTTCTAATCTGGCACTGCTGTTGTCGGCTCAGACTAATAAGCGTGTATTGCTGGTTGATCTGGATATGCGCAAGGGTTATGTCCATCGCAGGTACGGGCAGGCACTTGAAAAAGGTATGTCGGATCTTCTGGCGGGCACGCTGTCGCTGGGTGATGTGGTTCGCAAGAGTCAATTTGAAAATCTTGACCTGGTGACTCGAGGTGCGATTCCATCGAATCCGTCTGAGCTTCTGATGGGGCCGATGATGGGGGAGTTTATCAAGCAGGTATCGGCTGATTATGATCTGGTTATTCTGGATACGCCGCCGATTCTCGCTGTAACTGATCCCTCTGTAATTGGCTCCTTTGCCGGAACGTCACTGATGATAACTCGCTTTGAGCAATGTACGACCAAGCAGGTAGAACGAGCCTTACACCGTTTTGAGTTGAGTGGTGTGGAGATTAAGGGAGTTGTGTTCAATATGATTGAAAGAAGGCCGAGTAGTTATTACTACGATACGGGCTACTACCATTATGAATATAAGTCTTGATGTTAAATGAACCTTTCAAATAAAAATTATCTATTCATAGTTGGGCAACCTAAAGCGGGTACGTCATCGCTTTTTAAGTGGTTGCTTAAGCATCCGGACATCTGTGGTTCAAGCCTTAAGGAAGCGCGTTTCTTTTTAGATCACTCGTATCCATTGGAGCGTCCGTTTGTATATGACGGCTCAAATTTAGATGAATATATGCGTTTTTTTGAGAAGCCGGATAATTCGGTCTTAATGGATGCCACACCTGATTATCTGTACAACCAAAACGCATTAGAAGCCTCAGAAAAGCTCCCTAATGCCAGAGCGGTGGTGATATTACGTGATCCAATTGAGCGTGTTGTTTCCGCTTTTAGGTTTTTTAAGCAGAGTGGCCGTATTCCATCGGATATGACTTTGAGTGATTATGTTTTATTTCAGGATCAGAATAAGGTTACTTCTCAGACTCCGGTTCAATTCCGTGCTCTGGATCATTGTCGAACGGATGTATATTTGGAGCGCTGGAAGGCCGCTTATGGGGATCGTCTTTTAGTTCTTGATTTTGAAGTCCTTAAAAAAGATCCGCATCGCTGTGTTGATACTGTTACTCGCTTTTTGGGGCTGAAAGATGTTGCTATTGATCGCCAGTCTTTGGGTGTTGAGAATAGGACTAAGGTTGCTCGCTCACAGTCGCTGTCCCGAACTTATAATGTAGTTCGCCGTAAGCTTTCGCAAAAAATGATCATGTTCCCAGCGATCAAAAAGAAGCTTAAGCCCTTTTCTGTTTTCCTTCGGAGCTTTATATATAAAGAGTTAGTGGGTTCTGCTTCTGAGATAGATGCTAAAACAGCTGAGATTATAAAATCCTGGTCTGAGGCTCAGGCGTGATTTTAAAATCTGTTTTATTTCGCTCTGATCAAAGATTGGGCGTCTTAATTCTGGTGTTTTTAGCGGTGAATATGGTCGCAATATTTGTCGCACGTGCAACAAACTTCAATCAAATAATCCTGTTAAGTAATGCTTATTTCGCAGTTTTGACAGGCATATTTATACTAAAAGACATTCTGGCGATAAAAGCTAAAACCGTCCTTGTTTTGTTTGGTCTAGTCGTTTTGGTTTTCTTTACACTCTCCGAATTAGGCGCTTATTCTAGGGGGATATGGGTTTCGCTGGTCAGTACGATACTTTTCTCCAAGCTCTTTTTGGTTATGTATTTGGCAAGAAACCTGGATCCAGAGATTGTTAGCCCGTTTATAAAGCTAGGCTTCTTTATTTACGTTCTTGGCATAATTCTCAATATCATATTTACTGATTTTTTTATCAGCTTGCTAAGAGATACTAATTTTGGCGTAAAAACAGACCGCTTGGTCGGATTCAGTCTTAATGCTAATCGCTGTGGTGCCTGGGCAGTTGCGTTCGCATTGTATTTCTGGTTTGTTGAGCGCAGATTTTTTTATGTTCTAATCTGTCTAACAGCGCTGCTTTTAACAAATTCCAGATCGTTTATTTTACTTGCCCCTATCCTTTTCTTTTATCTAAGTTCTATGAGGTATAGCTTTGCCAGAAGCCTCCTTGTGCTACCTCTAGTGGCAGTGCCATTAATCATATTTATTGTTTTATTTGGTGATATCGGCACTACTTTTGGTGCTGCAGAATCTACCTTAGATGGGCAGTCCAGATATATCAGGATTGCGATGTTTAGCTCGGGTGTTCAGCTCGCATTAGATAATTTTCCTTTTGGCGCAGGTGGTGGAACCTTTGGTTCTTCTATGTCGCTAGGTTCGCCTGTTTACAATGTTGTAGGTATTGCCCACTGGGCTACGGTGATTGATGGCACTGGGATTTACGACAGTGGGTTAGGCGGGCTTATGGGAGAGTATGGCTTTTTAGGAGGGTTCTTAGCATTTTTGATGGCCGGGATAGGCTTTTATTTTATAGGTAGAAGATCATTGAAGGGTCCAGATATCCTGATTTTATTGCTAGTGATTTTATATATCAGCTTTTTCAGAAATGTCTTTACGGATGTTTTTTATTCACTGATTGTGATGATTCTATTCTTAATTATTTTGAGTGTCAGGGAAGGTAACAGGCTAAATCCGAAGAAAAAAAGAATGATGTTACGTTAAATTACTGCACATAAATAATTGTTTAGGATTGAGGTGAATGTTAAAAATTTTATTGGTTCATAAGTTCCACAGGTTAACTGGTGGCGCAGAACTGTTTTATTTCGAGGTTGCTAGAGTCTTAAAGGAGAATGGCCATATGGTCGCCTTCTTTACTACTTACGATGATGATAATGCTTCGACAGGGGATCCAGTTTATTCTGTTCCTGCCCCGGACTATGCAAGTGATGGTTTGTTTAAAAAGCTGATCGGTTCTATAGATATCTTCTTTTCAGGAAGTAAAAAGCGAAAAATGCTTGAAGCTATAGATGAGTTTAAGCCAGATGTGGTTCATGCATTTGCTGTTCATGTTCATTTAACGCCTTCCGTGCTTGAGGCGGCTAAAGAGCGAAATGTTCCAGTCATAATGTCATGTAATGATTACAAGCATATCTGTCCAAATTACAAATTATTCGATGGCGATAAGCTGTGTGAGGCCTGTAAAGGTGAGCGCTTCTATAATGCGGCTTTAAAAAAGTGCTGCAAGGACTCTCTTATTTTCTCAACGGCTTCTATGGTCGAGTCATATGTGCACAAATATAAGGGTATTTACGAGACCTGTGTCGACAAATATCTTTTCGCAAGCCAGTTTATGTTGAATAAGACCAAGGAGTTTTGGGCGGATAAAGATGTTAATTATGGCGTTTTGCAGAACCCCTTTGACTCTGGAGACTATCAGCCCAAATACTCTGGTGATTACGCGTTATATTTCGGTCGAATTATCTCGGAAAAGGGTGTTGATCGAATATTAGATGCTGCAAAACAGTCTGATGTTGTTATCAAGATTGTTGGTGATGGGCCAGATCTAGAGCTGCTGCGCAGTCGCTGCAGCAATGAAGGTATAAACAATATTGAGTTTGTTGGCGCTAAATGGGGTGAAGAGCTCAAGGCGATTTTGCTCAATGCCAAGTTCGTTATTATTCCATCCCTTTGGCATGAAAACTTTCCTTATGTGATTTTCCAGTCTTTTGCCTGTGGTAAGCCGGTTATTGGCTCTGATCGCGGTGGCATACCCGAGTTGATAGGGGATGATAAAGGAATTGTCTTTGACCCGAATAATGCTGCAAGTTTGGTTCATGCAATGAACGAACTTTGGTCGAATGACAGCAAGTGCGCTGAGATGGGCGAGTTGGCTCGGACCTATGTTGAAAACAATTTTACTGACGATATTTTCTACAAAAACATTATGGACAACTACAAGAGTATTATTAAATGAATATCCTGGTTCTGGGAGCAAAAGGTTTTATCGGCTCTCATGTTGTCGATCGATTAACCAATACAGAACATTTTGTTAAAGCTTTTTTTCGCTCCGGTGATATTAGCAACAAAAATTGTACTGTGATTAAAGGTGACTTCTCAGATCATGCAAAATTAGCTGAGGCGCTTGTTGATGTAGATTTGGTTGTGCACTGTATTAGCAGCACGGTTCCATCTTCTAGCGAGCTGGATCCGGTTGCCGATATCCAGTCAAATCTGGTTAATACCCTTGAATTATTAAGCCTGATGCAAAAGATGAAGGTACCCAAGTTGATTTATCTGTCTTCTGGCGGCACGGTCTATGGCAATCCTCAATCTAGCCCAGTCGACGAAGAGCATCCTTTGAGCCCTATTTCCTGTTACGGCGTGGTCAAGGTTGCTATTGAGAAGTTCCTCAATATCAGTGATTCTATTTGGGGTGTTTCTTCGCTGATTCTTAGACCTTCCAATGTCTTCGGGGAAGGGCAGTCCCACTCCGGTGCGCAGGGAATTATTTCAACTCTGCTTAAAAATTCGATTCAGGAGAGAACCACATCAATCTTTGGTGATGGGGAATCTATTCGGGATTACCTTTATGTAAAAGATTTGGCTGATTTAATTGCAGTCTGTGTGGATTTTAAGAAGTCTTCTACCTACAACGCTGGCTGTGGCGTGGGTATGTCGGTCAATCAAATTATAGATGTTGTTAAAGATATTTCTCCTGCAGAGGTTCGAGTCAACTACACGCCAAAGAGAAGCTTTGACGTGAAGGAAGTTGTCTTGGATATCTCTAAGGTTACAGAAGACTTTGATTGGTCCCCCTATAGGGATTTTAAAGCTTCTGTTAATGCACAATATGTACAGTTAAGAGAAGTCCTCACAGGCTCCTCTGCTAGATAATAAAATTATAATTATAAAAAAAGAACGTTCTAGTTCGATTTGTAAGTCATTTTCTATAGGTTTTCCCTGCTGGCACTTTAAAGTTTCTGCCAATATTAAAAAACTATAGCTCAGTGAATTTACCCGCGTTCTATGTTAGCTAAAGCCTTTTTTTAACGACCAATAGTAAGTTCTGGCTCAACTTGTAGGTGATCTCCTACCTGTATGCGCTGTCTCGCTATTGGGGTAGTAAAGCTTCTGTTAACTCTAACTATTTACAACTAAGAGAAATGATCAGTGGTTGCACAATTAGATAATACCTTTGTTAAATTGTCCAAAAAGAAGACTCTTGTAAGGTTTATAAGTTATTTGCTCTATGAAGGTCGACCCTTAACAACAAAGGGGCGTTGGTTCAATCAAGTTGTCTTTTTTCTTTATAGGGTTCAGGCATCCTTAAAACTTAAGACCCGAGTTGATCGCCCGATTTTTATTCTTGGCACTGGCCGCAGTGGCTCAACAATGCTGGGTATAACATTGGGAATGCATGATGACGTCGGGTTTTTAAATGAACCAAAAGCACTTTGGAGTTATGCCCATAAGGGTGAGGACGTTATTGGTAGTTATCAGGATAAACCTGGCAATTACTACCTTACTGCCGACGATGCCAGTACCAGTATTAAACAAAAGCTCTCTTCAATTATTGGTTGCTACCTGAAATTGACCTCGAGAACTCGTTTGGTCGATAAATATCCGGAGTTGATATTTAGAACTTCTTTTGTCGAGAAGATTTTTCCTGATGCCAAATTCCTTTTCTTGTACCGAAATGGCTGGGATACCTGCAATTCTATTCAGCGATGGTCGGAGCGTATCGGTTTTGATGTGGCTGGAGATGTCCATGACTGGTGGGGCGTTAACAATAGAAAGTGGGAGTTGCTCTGTGAACAGGTATTAAGTCGCGATCCGGTTTTATCTAAAAGTACTGAAGCAATCAAAAAGTATACCGATCATGTGCATATGGCTGCCGTCGAATGGATTTTAACCATGAAGCAGGGCCTGGCTCTGCAGCAGGACGAAAGTGTAAATATGATTCCGGTTCGTTACGAGAGTTATGTTCGTGATGAGTCTTACAGGGAGGACGTTTTAAAGTTTTGCGAATTGTCTGAAGACGCTGATTTTTCAACATATTGTCGACAGGAGTTGATCTCACCGAGGGCCAGTCAACCTGTTGACCTGCCCATTGAAATTAAAGATGAATTTATGAGATTGATGGGAGAACTCGGTTATGAGTAAAGATCTTGTTGTGTTGGGTATTCGTGGTATCCCGGCAAATCATGGTGGTTTTGAGACATTTGCACAGTACTTATCTGAGTATCTCTTGAAGCGTGATTGGAAGGTGACAGTCTATTGTCAGGTAGACGGCTCAGGAAAGATTTATGAGGACGAATGGCGTGGGGTTAAGCGTATTAATATCCCTGTTTCTACGTCCGGTGCACTGGGGACCGTTATTTTTGACTTGAAGGCTACCCTTCATTCGTTACGTCATTCGGCCACTTATTTAACTCTAGGTTATAACACCGCTATATTTTGTTTATTTTTACGTCTGTTTAGAAAAGTTAATGTCATCAATATGGACGGTATTGAGTGGAAGCGGCAGAAGTGGGGTTATGTTGCCAAACTATGGTTTTGGATGAACGAGCGTTTTGGATGCTGGTTCGGCAATCACCTTATTGCTGATCATCCTTGTATTGAAGATCATCTTGCTACTCGTGTTGGGCGTAAAAAGATCACCATGATTCCCTATGGGGCCGCTGAGGTAACCGAAGCGGATGAATCTCTGATTGAGAAATATGGCGTGGTGAAAAATAAATATTCAATCATCATTGCTCGTCCTGAGCCGGAAAATTCTTTTTTAGAAATTGTCAGCGCATTTTCAAAAACAAAGCGTGATCACAAACTTTTAGTTTTAGGGAAATTTTTGCCGGATTCTAATCCTTACCATAAGGCAGTCATTGATGCTGCAAGTGATGATGTGGTTTTCCCCGGTGCTATTTATGACTTTGCAGTAGTGAGCGCGCTGCGTTTTTTCTCGCGTTTCTATATTCATGGTCATCAGGTTGGCGGCACTAATCCCTCGCTGGTTGAGGCTATGGGTGCCGGCTGTGCCATTATTGCCCATGACAATAAGTTTAATCGCTGGGTTGCCGGTGATGCGGCGCACTATTTTTCAGGAATCGATGATCTGAGTGATTTCTTTGAAAATGGCTATATGGACGATGATTTTGTGCTGGATAAACGAACTTGCTCAAAAGGAAAGTTTGTCGAGGAATTTCAGTGGGACGGTATTCTTTCACAGTATGAAAACATACTTTTAAAGCATTCAGGTTCTGAATCCATTGATGTGGAAAAAGCAGACCTGGTTTAACAATTTTAATTTTTATCTGAGGGTTATCTCTTGCATATTTTAGTAACCGGTGGCGCCGGTTTTATTGGCAGCGCTGTTGTAAGAAACATTTTAAATACGTCTGATTTCAATGTGGTCAATGTTGATAAGCTTACATACGCCGGTAATTTGGAATCTCTGGGCGGTTTTGATTCCAGTGAGCGCTATAGTCTTGAGACAGTGGATATTTGTGATGAGGTTGCCGTTGCTGGACTGTTTACCAAATATCGTCCGTCAATAGTTATGCATCTGGCTGCTGAGAGTCATGTGGATCGTTCTATCGATAGTCCGGGCGATTTTATGCGCACAAATATTATGGGCACATTTAACCTGCTCAATCAGTCCCGTGCCTATTATGAAGGGTTGTCGGATAGTGAAAAGGCAGCGTTTCGTTTTCACCATATCTCTACCGATGAGGTCTATGGCGATTTAGAAGGCACTGATGATCTATTTTTAGAGACTACGCCCTATGCGCCGTCTTCACCTTATTCTGCGAGTAAAGCCAGTTCAGACCATCTTGTAAGAGCCTGGGGTCGAACCTATAAACTGCCGGTTATTATTACTAACTGTTCAAACAACTATGGTCCTTATCACTTTCCAGAAAAGCTGATACCTCACGTTATATTGAATGCGCTCCACGGAATGCCTCTGCCTATTTATGGTGACGGGTTGCAGATTCGAGACTGGCTGTATGTGGAAGATCATGCAAGAGCGCTATTTAAGGTTGCTCAGGAAGGTAAGCTCGGCGAGACCTATAATATTGGTGGCCACAATGAAAAGACTAATATAGAAGTGGTTGAGACTATATGTGAACTTTTGGAAGAACTGGTTCCCGCTAAACCTGAGGGTGTCGCTAATTACCGCGATCTGATCACTTTTGTGAAGGATCGCCCTGGTCATGACACTCGCTATGCTATCGATGCATCGAAGATAGGTGAGGATTTGGGCTGGGTTCCTGAAGAAACTTTCGAGACTGGATTACGTAAAACCGTAGTCTGGTACATCAATAATGAGGGCTGGTGGAAGCGCGTATTATCCGGTGCCTACAGGTTGGAAAGAATAGGTGAAGATTCGTGAATCTCGCCTTTTTGAGCGCTTCTAGTGTTGAATGCGCAACAGTGTGGATATCAGCTGTATGCAAAATATAGACAGCACTGATCAAAGAAAGCAGGTTTTCGTTGTTGGCAATAGCCGCAGCGGTACGACTATGCTGGGTCGTATTATCGGCCAAAATTCAAAGGTCTATACCTTTGGAGAGCTGCACTTTTTTGATCATCAGGTAGATGCCGGGGCGGTTACTGACGGCTCTCAGTGGAGTCAGGATAAGCTGGTTACCTTATTGGTTCGCCTGTTTACTTCGTCTCGTGAAAGCTTATTTTCCAAGGCCAACACTGCTGCCTATGAAGAAGAGGCAGTGGCTTTTTTGGGGCAGAGTGCCGAGCGCAACCCCATTGATGTTTACCGCAATTTTTTGCACTACGAGTCCAATCTCCAGGATAGAGAAATTCCCTGCGAGCAGACTCCCGGTTATCTCTATTTCCTGAATGAGATACTGGATGAGTTTCCCAATGCGGTGATTGTTAATTTAGTTCGTGATCCCCGTGATGTTTTAGTTTCCCAGAAAAACAAATGGCGCCGAATGTTTCTGGGTGGCTCAACTATTCCACGCAATGAGGCGTTTCGTTCCTGGACAAATTATCATCCATTAATTACCACCAAGCTCTGGGTTTCAGCGGTTCGAATAGCTTCTAAATTTAAAGGCCGAGAGCGGTTTATGTCTATCCGTTTTGAGGATCTGTTATCCAGCCCTGAAGAAACTGTTCGGGGTATCTGTGCTTTTGCGAATATGGATTTTGAAAGCTCTATGCTGGATGTGCCACAGGTGGGTTCATCGGCTGGTACTGATAAGCCCGAAGAGATTGGCATTGATAAAAACCGCGCTCAAGCATGGCTAAAGGGCGGGCTGTCAAACGCTGAGATTGATATATGCCAGCGTGTCGCTAAAGCTGAGATGCACGAATATGGCTATGTGGTTGAGGATATAAAAGGGTCTTGGTTGAGCTTGCTAGGCAGTGGTTGTTCTCTTTTTGTTAAGGGCTTTTTAGCGCTGCTTATGAATTTTAAGCGGACTAAAAACCTGAAAGAAATGTTGCTTCGCAGAATAGCGAAATAGATTAATTATTACTTGAGACAGGTAGGTTATTTTGACAGTTAAATATAAAGGAATTGTATTAGCCGGAGGTTCAGGTACCAGGTTGCACCCCATTACTATTGGTGTCTCCAAGCAGTTATTGGCTATCTATGACAAGCCGATGATTTATTACCCTATCTCGATTTTAATGTTGGCGGGCATAAAAGAGATTCTTGTGATTTCTACGCCCGATGATATTGCCAGTTATCAGAAACTGTTGGGCGATGGATCAAAGTTCGGCATTGAGATCGAATACGCAATCCAGCCAAGCCCGGATGGATTGGCGCAGGCATTTCTTCTCGGTGAGGAGTTTATCGGCGATAGCAATGTTGCTCTGGTTCTTGGTGATAATATTTTTTACGGCCAACATTTTTCTGAAAATTTAAAAGCCGCTGTTAGTAAGGATAAGGGTGCAACCATCTTTGGTTATCATGTCCCTGATCCTGAGCGCTTTGGTGTTGTTGAGTTTGATAATGAGGGGAAGGTTTTATCTATTGCAGAGAAACCGGAAACCCCCAAGTCAAGCTATGCGGTAACCGGGCTTTATTTTTACGACAATGATGTAGTAGAAATTGCCAAGGCAGTTATTCCCTCTGCTCGTGGTGAGCTTGAAATCACTGATGTTAACAATGCCTATCAGGCCAGAGGTGATCTGGGTGTTCAGCTATTGGGTCGTGGTTTTGCCTGGCTGGATACAGGCACACATGATTCCCTGCTTGAGGCGGGACAGTTTGTTCAAACAGTTGAACACCGGCAGGGCTTGAAAGTTGCCTGTCTGGAGGAAATTGCATTCCATCAGGGTTGGCTATCCCATGAAGGGATTCTCAGTCAGGCGGATGCACTTAAGAAAACGTCATATGGACAGTATTTAAGAAAGGTAGCAGGTGGTTATAAGTGAAGGTAATACAAACTAAATTAAAAGATTGTGTGATTATTGAGCCAAAAATATTTGGTGATGAGCGTGGTTTTTTTCTCGAGACTTTTCAGTTGTCCAGATACAGAGACGAGGCGGGTATCAGTCTGCCATTTGTGCAGGATAATCACTCGCGCTCGGCGAAATCTGTTTTGCGTGGTTTGCATTTTCAAAAGACCAAGCCACAGGGCAAGCTGGTTAGCGTAGTTAAAGGTGAGGTATTTGACGTTGCTGTTGATATCCGCGAGGGCTCGAGTACCTTCGGTCAGTGGGAAGGCGTTATCTTATCGGAAGAAAACAAAAAACAATTTTGGGTGCCGCCAGGCTTTGCCCATGGTTTTGTCGTTCTCTCGGATATTGCGGACTTTGTCTACAAGTGTACGGACTACTTCGATCCCACGGACGAAGGCAGCATTCTGTGGAGTGATCCTGATCTGGGCATTACATGGCCAGAGTCCAATCCTCTGCTGTCTCAGAAGGACCAGTCAGCGCCATTTTTGGCGGATATTCGATGATGAAAGTTTTAGTTCTCGGTGCCAATGGTCAACTTGGCCGCTGTTTAGCGGATCAGTTAGCCGGTACGAATCATGCGGTTACCCTGGCTTCAAGGGCCGAAATCAATCTTGCGGATTTTGAGACGACAAGAGCGGCACTGGTGTCTCTCGAGGCGGATGTGGTTATTAATGCCAGCGCTTACACGGCAGTGGATAAGGCTGAGGATGAGACTGAGCAGGCAAATCTGATCAATAATCTCGCGGTGGGTAATGTTGCCAATGTATGCGCTGAAATTGGCGCTGTGCTGGTCCATGTTTCCACTGACTATGTGTTTGATGGCGAGGCGACAATCTCATATGGTGAAGCGGCAGTAACCAATCCTCAGGGTGTCTATGGGCAAACTAAGCTGTTGGGTGAGCTAGCAGTTCAGGAATCTGGCTGTAATCACCTGATTATACGAACCGCCTGGGTATTTAGTGAGTATGGCAATAACTTTTTAAAGACCATGCTGCGCCTGGCTGAGGGTCGTGATTCCCTGAGTATTGTGTCTGATCAAATTGGTTGCCCGACCTATGCGCAGGATATTGCTAAGGCTATTGTGAAGATTCTGTCAGGTATTGAGTCTAATAATCAGAACTGGGGTTTGTATCATTACTGTGGTGATCAATCGACGACCTGGTTTGGTTTTGCCGATGCTATTTTTGAACAGGCGGTGGCAGCCGATCTAATTTCCAGTGGTCCAGCACTAACGCCAATTAGTACTGCTGAGTTCCCCACGCCGGCTAAAAGACCTGCGTTCTCGGCATTGGACTCAGGCAAGATTATGAATGATTGGGCCGTTCAATCTAGCGATTGGATGTCTGCGATTAAAGTGGTTATTTCAAAACTAAAATCAATTTAGAACATATAGAGCTTATTGTTGTGCAGGGTAAAAAGTCTTTCTTAAAGAGTTCCGGTTTAGCCTTCGCTGCCCGCGTTATTGGTGCAGCTTCCGGGATATGTATGACTTTTGTGATCTCTACCAATTTGGCGGTTGATCAAGCTGGTCTGTTCTTTTTCGCTTTTGCGATATTTACGGTATTGGGAACATTATCAACTCTGGGGCTTACAACGGCTTTTATCCGTTTTATTGGTGGGTTTTTAGCGGAGAATAATTGGGGCGTTATCAACGGTGTCTTTAGAGCGGGTTTTAAAGCGACACTCTTAATTGCCTGCCTATGTGCGGTTTTACTGTATGTTGTCAGCAGTCAATTTGGGGATATGCTGTTTGAGAGTGCCGGGCTGCATTCAGTTCTTGCTGCATTCGCTCTGGGTATACCTTGCTTTGCGCTTTACCAATTACTTGGCTACGCCTTTCAGGGGGTTCATAAACCTCTAATATCGGCCTTTGTTCTCAATATATCCACGCAGTTGTTGGTGATCTTGACGCTTGTTGTGGCTATAGCCTTTGGCGTTGTTTTATCGGCGGCCAATGTTGCTGCAGTATTTTCTATCGGCGCTTTTATCACACTGGTTATAGGTCTCTGGTACTGGATCAAGCAGGGTCACTGGCACATTAAAGCGGATTACTCTCAACAGGGTGCACTGGTAGAAAGTGCCAAGCCGCTGTGTACGGTGATGGTTATGATGCTGCTGGTGCAATGGTCTGGACAGTTGATTGCCGGTGGTTTTTTGCCTGCAGAGGAGATCGCATTTTTATCTGTCGCCATGCGCCTGGGTGCATTGACAAGTTTTGTGCTGGTTGCGGTGAATATGGTCGCAGCCCCTCGTTTTGCGGCTAGTGCCAAGCTTAATAACAATGATGACCTTAGAGCTGCTTCGTTGTTTTGTACCCGCATTATGGTCTCTGTCGCCACACCGATTTTAATTTTTGTTCTTTTGTTTGCTGAATTTTTAATGGGCCTTTTTGGCGAAGAATATCGTCAGGGCGCAGATTTGTTGCGAATCTTTGTGGTTGGTCAGTTTGTGAATGTTGTGACTGGCTCGGTGGGTTACCTCCTGAATATGACCGGCCATGAGAAGGATATGCGCAATCTGGTTTTCTTTACCGGACCTCTAGCTCTGGTCCTTGGTTTTATTTTGACTCCGCTGTATGGCGCTACAGGGGCTGCTCTATCAACAGCCATAGCCATTGGTAGTCAAAATCTTCTTGCGGTTTATATGGTCAAGAAACGACTTGGCTTTAACACCTTAAATTTTATTAACCAATAACTATAAATTGACCTTGCCAGTTTGGAAGGTTGTTTTATTTAAAATATTTTTCCAGAATTCGAGAATCTTTTTTATGAGTGACAAGATTGAAGCAGCGGTAGAGCCTACGGAAGCGTTTCCCTATTCTCCGCCGACCGAACATATTAAAACTACCTACGGGCATATTTTTGAAATAACCGAGCCACTGCCTGCGCGTTTTTTCAAAACGCTGTTTGATAAGTTGGTGGCCAGTGTTCTTTTAGCGGCTAGCTTGCCGATTCTATTGTTGCTAAAAATAGCTTATGTGATTGAAGGTATTCTAATCCCTGAGAATAAAGGCCCGATGCTCTTCTACTACTGGGGTATCAGTGGCGGCAAGAAGATGAAGAAGTGGAAGATTCGTCTTATCAAGACCAAATATATAGAACCTGAAGGTGCAGCCCGTCATGACTGGATTGCATTTTCTGCGGAGTGGACACCGGATAGTCGTACCGTTGTTGGTGCGTTTGCCAAAAAATGGTATCTGGATGAATTGCCACAGTTCTGGAGCGTTTTAATTGGTGATATGAGTATTGTCGGACCCCGTCCGCTCTCTGTGTTGCATTATGAGCGTGATAAGGCGCAGGGTAATGTAACTCGCTCATTACTCAAGGGTGGCTTGCTGGGGCTGGGTCATATCAACAAAGGTACATCTGAGATGGGTAACTCGGTTTACGAGTATGAGTATGTTGATGAATACTTAAACCGTTCATCCTTTGGACTTTTAAAACTCGACCTGTGGATTGTCTGGAAGGGTGTGATTGTTATTTTGAAGGGCGGTGGTTACTAGCTCGTTCAAGGCAATAACCACGGTAATAAAAAAGGCATATTGGTATTAATCAATATGCCTTTTTTGTTTGGGCTAGCTATTTAAGCGCCGAATAGCTCTGGCAAATTTAAACGCGTGTTTGAAGATAAA
>Ga0209119_1001244_pt1 | contig 25390 bp, 26 predicted proteins | sample COG_03_FD_184747 | JGI IMG/M metagenome (GOLD analysis project Ga0209119, IMG submission 184747) | Pelagic Microbial community sample from North Sea - COGITO 998_met_03 (SPAdes) (version 2) | ecosystem: Environmental > Aquatic > Marine > Neritic zone/Coastal water | place: Helgoland, sampling...
ATGATTAACAAAGGCAGTATTCATATAGTTGAGCCAAAACTCGACTCAATGGTAAGCGAGGCTGTCCAGAGAGGGTTTTTGAGGGCGTCATTAATACCCGAGTGCTCTGATGCGTTTTTGATTGCTGTCCCTACTCCATTTGTACCTACGACGGCGGGAGATTCAATTCCGGTTCCAGATGTGACATACATCCAATCGGCTGCTAAATCAATCGCGAGTGTACTCAAGCGAGGAGATCTAGTGATTTTAGAATCCACGTCACCAGTGGGCACAACAGAAAAGATCGCCTCCTGGCTTGCTGACTATAGGCCCGATCTAACTTTCCCTCAAGCTAATGGTAACGAATCAGATATCAGAATCGCTTATTGCCCAGAACGTGTCCTACCTGGCCATGTTATTACAGAATTGGTAGAAAATGATCGAATTATTGGTGGTATGACTGAAAAATGTTCTGAAAAAGCAATTGAACTTTATAATATGTTCGTTGAAGGCGAATTTTATGTGACTGCCACTCGAACAGCTGAGATGGCAAAATTAACTGAAAATGCCTCCCGTGATGTTAGTATTGCGTTCGCTAATGAGCTCTCAATTATATGTGACCAGTTAGATATTGATGTATGGGATCTTATTAACGTCGCCAACAGGCATCCGCGCGTGAACATTTTAAAACCTGGGCCCGGCGTTGGTGGCCATTGTATCGCCGTCGATCCATGGTTTATTGTTTCTGCTGCACCTAAACACTCCAAGTTAATTCAAACAGCTAGGGCAATAAACGACGCAAAACCCGCGTGGGTTATTGAGAAATTAGAACTTAAGATAGTAGAGTATTTTTCTGATCATCCAAGCCAAAAACCTAGTGACTTAGTTGTTGCATGTTATGGATTAGCGTTTAAGGCAGACATCGATGATTTAAGAGAGAGTCCTGCTTTGGAGATTTTACGACGAGTTACGAAAATAAATGCGGGCGTAACTCTAGCAGTTGAACCAAATATTTCGGATTTACCTCATGACCTTGCGGATGCAGAGTTAGTTCAATTTGACGACGCTCATGTCAGAGCACACATACATTTAATTCTGGTAGATCATAAAAGTTTTAAAGAGCGGAAATTTGGGGGGGATTATCTGATTGATACGCGAGGGATTTCCAAGCTATGAAGATATTAGTTACAGGAGGTGCTGGATTTATCGGATCTGCAGTGGTTCGGCATATTACAAATAATACAAATCATTCAGTTTTAAATCTGGATAAACTTACTTACGCTGGAAATCTTGAGTCTTTGGCGTCAGTGATTAATAGTCAAAACTATGAGTTCGCAAAAGTTGACATCTGCAGTAAAGCGGAGGTTTTAGAAGTTGTAAGCCGTTACCGCCCTAACATTGTCATGCATTTGGCTGCAGAAAGTCATGTCGACCGATCGATTGACGGTCCCTTAGAGTTTCTTCAGACCAATATAATTGGAACTTACAATTTACTTGAAGCTAGTCGCCAGTATTGGCTGTCGTTAACAGACTTAGAAAAAGGTAATTTTAGATTTCATCATGTTTCCACTGATGAAGTTTATGGAGATCTCGATAGCCTTAACGATTTATTCACAGAGAGTACATCTTATGCCCCAAGCAGTCCATACTCAGCATCCAAAGCATCAAGTGATCATCTCGTCAGAGCCTGGTTGCGTACGTATGGTTTACCCTCCATTATTACCAATTGCTCAAATAATTATGGCCCATTTCAGTTTCCAGAGAAGTTAATTCCTCTCACTATTATAAACGCTTTAAAAGGAAAGCCATTGCCAATCTATGGTGATGGTCAGCAAATACGTGATTGGCTTTACGTCGAGGACCATGCGCGGGCACTTTATCTGGTTGCCACAAAAGGTGAGGTGGGAGAGACTTACAACATCGGCGGCCACAATGAAAAAGCAAATATTGATGTTGTAAAAGGTATTTGTTCTCTTCTAGAGGAGTTATCGCCCGTCGATTCCTATTTAGGTAAAACAAAAAGAAATTTTGATGATTTGATCACTTATGTAGACGACCGGCCTGGTCATGACATCCGTTACGCTATTGATGCATCTAAAATTGAGAGGGACTTAGGTTGGGTTCCCTTGGAAAGTTTTGAATCAGGTATCCGAAAGACTGTCGAGTGGTACCTCAACAACGAACAATGGTGGTCGCGTGTTTTAGATGGGTCTTATAAGATTGAAAGGCATGGAATAGAGGAAAAAAGATGAAAGGTATCGTTTTGGCTGGAGGTTCTGGTACTCGTTTATATCCGTTAACGATAGGGGTTTCAAAACAGTTGCTTCCAGTCTATGACAAACCTATGGTTTTTTATCCCATATCTGTGCTGATGCTAGCTGGTATTCGAGATATTCTGATCATAACAACCCCTGAAGATATTAAAAGCTACCAAAAATTGTTAGGTTCAGGTTCCAAATTTGGCATAAATATTTCTTATGAGATACAGCCAAGTCCGGATGGGCTCGCTCAGGCATTTATTATAGGTGAGGATTTTATAGCTAACGATAGTGTGTGTCTGATTTTGGGTGACAATATTTTTTATGGACAAAGTTTTAGTGAACAGTTGGTTAATGCAGCAATTAGAAACTCGGGGGCTACTATATTTGGTTATAAAGTAAAGGACCCAGACCGGTTTGGAGTTGTAGAATTCGACGCTCAAATGAAGGCTGTGTCTATCGAAGAGAAGCCATCCATCCCTAAAAGTGATTATGCGGTGACTGGTTTATATTTTTATGACAATGATGTTATTGAAATTGCCAAGTCAGTTGAGCCCTCTGCGCGTGGTGAATTAGAAATAACATCTATTAATAATATGTATATGGAACGGGGAGATCTTCATGTCGAAATTCTTGGACGCGGTTTTTCCTGGTTAGACACAGGAACTCATGACAGCTTGTTGGAAGCATCTGCCTTTGTGCAAACTGTTCAGCATAGGCAGGGTTTACAGATCGCCTGTCTTGAAGAAATCGCTTTTAATAAAGGCTGGTTGACATCAAAGCAGCTTATAGATTTAGCTAAGCCAATGATTAAAAATGAGTATGGCAAATACTTATTATCATTGGTTAATTAGAGGTAACGTAAATCATGAAGGTGTTGTTGACAGGCTCAAATGGGCAAGTTGGATTTTTACTAAAAAGTATGCTGGCTGATTCTTATGAGCTTCTTGCATTTGATAGACAGGAATTAGATATTACCAATGAATTTTTAGTAAATAAGGTGGTGAATGACTTTAAGCCCAACGTTATCATTAACGCAGCAGCTTACACGGCTGTTGATAAAGCAGAATTAGAAGATGACTTAGCTTTTTCAGTGAATAGTGAAGGTCCTAAATTTTTGGCTAAGGCTTCAGGCAAAAATAACTCTGTACTGATACATTTATCTACAGACTATGTGTTTTCGGGCGATAAGGAAGGCGAATATACTGAATACGATACTGTTTGCCCAGGTGGTGTGTATGGCCGAACTAAGCTTGAGGGGGAGAATGCGGTAAAAAAGTACTCAGAAAAATATATAATTCTGCGAACTTCATGGGTTTTTGGAGAGCATGGTAATAATTTTGTAAAGACAATGTTAAAACTTGGTGCGGAAAGGGAATCTTTAAGTATTGTAAATGACCAATACGGAGCTCCAACATATGCTGGGGATATCGCTAAAGCCATTATTAATATCATTACAAGAATTGAAAACGGATATCATATGCGCTGGGGTTTATATAATTTTTCAGGGCAGCCGTACGTCAATTGGTACCAATTTGCTCAGAAAATATTTTTTATGGCTGAGAAAACTGGTGTGCTTAATCGGGTTCCCGATCTGTATCCAATTAGTTCGGAAAATTTTCCAACTCCTGCTAAGAGACCTAAAAATTCGAAATTAAACTGTCAGAAAATAAAACATGAATTGCAGATTTCTCCCTCAGACTGGCAGTCCGCGTTGATAAATATAAAGAACTATATCTAGAAGAGGTTTACATTTATGAAAGTTATAGCGACTAGCATACCCGATGTGAAGATAGTCGAAGCGTCTGTTTTCGGTGATGATCGTGGGTTTTTTATGGAAACATGGAATCAGAGGAAATTTGACGAAGATGTTGCCGGCGAGAAAACGCTATTTGTGCAGGATAACCACTCAAAATCTCAGAAAGGAACTTTGAGAGGATTACACTATCAGTCAGAAAATACTCAAGGAAAATTAGTCAGGGTTGTTTCGGGTGAGGTTTATGATGTAGTTGTTGATATAAGGCGGGTTTCACCAACTTATGGGCAATGGTTTGGGACTTATCTCTCATCAGAAAATAAGCGGCAACTATGGGTACCAAAAGGATTCGCGCATGGCTTTTATGTTACGAGTGATACTGCAGAATTTGTGTACAAATGCACTGATTACTATAATTCGGGAGCAGAGGTGTCGATAAAGTGGGATGACGAGATACTCAATATTCAATGGCCTATAGTTCAAAGTGAAAAGCTATCGCTATCTGAAAGAGATCAAAATGGTATTAAGTTTGATGGAGTTGAGTATGTTTAGCTCAAATATAGTTTGTTTAGCACGCATGGTTATAGTGTAGTGAGTATATGTAAATTAATTGACTTCCCCCGTCTTGGCGATGAAAGGGGCGCTCTAGTTGTAATGGACCGAAGTTCAGGAGTCCCATTTGATGTGGTAAGAACCTATTACATCTTTGATACCGAAAAAGGGGTTATCAGAGGTCGTCATGCCCACAAATCGCTGCATCAAGTTGCTGTTTGTGTGTCGGGAAGCTGCCACATGATGTTAGATAACGGAATCATTAAAGAAACAGTTTTTATGAGTTCCGCCACTGTAGCTGTGGACCTTCCCCCGATGTTGTGGCACGAAATGCATGACTTTAGTGATGATTGTGTTCTTTTGGTACTTGCAAGTGATTTTTATGATGAGTCGGATTATATCCGTAATTATGACGAATTTTTGAAGGAAGTCCTATGAGTTCACTAATTTCGAAAACTATAAAGATGCGTCTTGTCGAAGAACATGATGCAGAATTTATTTTATCTTTACGATTGGACGAAAAATATAGCACATATTTAACAAAAGTTGAGTCGGATTTAGATAGGCAGAAGTCTTGGATTAAAGAATACAAGAAGTCTGAACAAGAAAAGAAACAATTTTACTTTATTATCGAGAGGTTGGATGGCTGCGCTTGTGGAACAGTAAGGCTATATGACTTTAGAGAGCATTCATTTTCCTGGGGTAGTTGGATTCTGAATCAAGATAAGACCAGATATTCTGCTATTGAAAGTGCTCTTATGGTTTACAAATACGGCTTTGATTACTTAGGCTTTATGAAGTCGCACTTCGAGGTGATGAAAGGGAATGAAAAAGTCGTGGCGTTTCATGAAAAGATGGGTGCAAGACGAGTGGGAGAAGATGAGGTGAACTTCTATTTTGAAATAAATAAGCCTCAAATCGATATAGTGAGAGCCAACTTTATTGGTAAAATTATATGAAAAGCCAGCTTAACTTCGTGGATATAAAAGTCGGTATGTCGTCTGAGTATGTCAAGTGTATAACTAATGCGGATGTAATTGGCTTCTCCGAGATTACTGGGGATACTAATCCTGTCCACCTCAATGACGAGTTTGCACGTAGCACGTTTTTTAAGAAAAGAATTGCTCATGGAATGTTGGCCGGAAGTTTGTTTTCAACAATATTTGGTTCTAAATTTCCGGGTAATGGGTGTATCTATCTTGCTCAGAGTTTGACCTTCAAAAAGCCAATATTTCTAAACGATGTTGTCAAGGCTACTGTATCTGTCAGTTCGATTGATCGTGATAAACGTAGATTAATATTTGATACGATATGTGAAGTTGGAGAGACATTGGTTGTTTCAGGTAACGCAACAATTTGGGTTCCTGAAGATTAGCCTTCAGGTGTCGTAACGCCCTCAATTTATTTCACTTAGTGTAAATGTTCTTCTTCTTCTGGGGTCTATGATCTCAGCGCCTTAAAACTCACAACCGTGTGCTTAATCTAAATGATCCCATTTCTCGATTTAAAAAAAATTAACTCTCAATATAGACGCGAACTTATTGATGCGTGTACTGATGTTATCGATTCGGGTTGGTTTGTCCTTGGTAAACATGTTGCTATATTTGAGGACGATTTCTCAGAGTATTGTGGAGTCGATAACTGTATAGGCGTTGCCAATGGGTTGGATGCTCTGACACTAACGCTAAGAGCTTGGAAGGAGCTAGGTAAGCTGAAAGATGGGGATGAAGTGATTGTTCAGGCAAATACTTATATTGCATCTATTTTGGCGATAACTGAGAATAATCTCATTCCTATACTGGTCGAACCTGATGTTGAAACATTTAACTTGAGTGCTTCAAATATTCTAGCTGCGCTTACTGCTAAAACTAAAGTTATACTTCCAGTTCACCTATATGGCCAAATATCTCCAATGACAGAAATAATGGAGATTGCTGACATGCATGGTTTACTAGTTTTGGAAGATTGCGCGCAATCGCATGGCGCTGAGGTTGCAAACAAGAAGTGCGGAGCTTGGGGTGATGCTGCGGCTTTCAGCTTTTATCCAGGTAAAAATCTTGGTGCACTCGGTGATGGTGGGGCTGTAACAACTGATAACCTGGAGTTGGCAAATGTTATTAGAGCTCTCGCTAATTATGGTTCTAAAGAAAAGTATAAGAATATCTTTCAGGGAGTTAACAGCCGCTTAGATGAAATACAAGCCGCCATGTTGAGTGTTAAGCTAAGGCATTTGGATCATGAGACTGTTAAAAGGCGGGAAGTTGCCTCGCGGTATCTGTCAGGAATAACAAATCCACATATCAAACTTCCGCTGGTGGATATTGGTCTATCACATGTATGGCATCTGTTTGTTATTTTGACTGAGAACAGAGAAGGGTTAATGGATCATCTTAGTTTAAATGACATTGGATGTCTCATTCACTATCCGGTGCCGCCGCATTTACAGAGTGCCTATGCAGGTTTTTTTAACTCTAAGCTTCCAATAACTGAAAAAATACATAACTCTGTTTTAAGCTTGCCATTATCTCCTTTGATGACAGATATGGATGTTGATATGGTGATAAAAGCATGTAACAGCTTCGAAGGGTGAGTTAAGAGATATGAAAGTCCTTTTTAATTTTAATGAATATGTCGGTGGTGGTGAGACGCTTTTATTGAGGCTTGCCGAATGCCTATCTACCGATCCTATTAAAGTTCTCGCCAGCAAAGATAGTTATATTCATCGCGAATTATCTATTAAGCCAAAAAAAAATATTGTGTGCTCTGTCTATAATGGACGCTTTGATTACAGCTACTTAAGTCAAGATAAACGAGAGCGGTTGCTGACTTGGTTAGATCTGATGTTATCCAAAGAGAATGAGGAGGTAAGTATAGTAACTTTTTGCATGCGTGATCTGCATATTGTTATTAATTACCTTGTTCTCCATGGCAATGAAAATGTAAAAATCACCCATCTTCTGCTTCATCCTCTTGATCATCTTTATCTTGGTCAGACCTTGTTCAATAAGATGATCTCAAAAATATTTAATGTTTCGTATTTTAGTCAGAAAAAAAATATACGATTGAATGCCGAAATTTTAAACCGGTTAGCCGAAGTAGGGTCTTTGATACCTATGAACGTCAACACTGCAAACCGAGTAATGGCTGATACTGGTATCAATTTTGCGAGCGAAAATATCATTCCTTTGCCATTTTATGAGTCATTAGAATCAAATCGTTTTAATCCTCCTAGTATCCAAAATGATAATGGAAATACGAGGTTGGTGTGGCTTGGTAGAATTGTAGATTTTAAAATTCCAGCAATAAAAGCGATGATTGACTTTGTTTCAGATAGAGATGGTTTTACATTTGATATTGTGGGCTATGGAAATGAGGTTGCTATTAACAGGTATATCCTTTCTAAAAAGGCTGAACGTAAAGTAACTATCATTGGGAAAATCCCCCTAGATGACTTAAAGCGAAAGCTATCTGGTTATGATATTGGTTACGCTATGGGGACATCAATGGCCGAATTAACCATATGTGGTCTACCCGTCATTGTTGCGCTCGCGAGCCCAGACTATCGATCTTTTTCTTATCCGATTTGTGCTGGACTAGTTCATGAGCAATATTTAGGTAACTTTGGTGATGACCTCTACTGCGCGTCTAGTAATACTCATGAGCTCCCTACCATTGAGCAATCTGTAAGTCTCATAAAGGCTAGTCCCCAAGAGTGTTTGAGTAAATCTTTAGCTCACCTTGAGCGGAACTACTCGCTTAGTAAAAATATTGAGCGGTATAAGTTAGTAATTGAGTCGAATAGCTTCATCTCTGTCCGAGGCTTGAGCGTTCCACTCGCAAGTAGATTTCGAAAATTTGCTTATAAGTTATTTCTTTAGTAATGCGTAAAATTGATATCGTCCATGTCTATCCTGGAACTGGCGGCGCTGCGGGGATGTATACAGATGAAATATATAATTCCTTAAAGCCTAAGTTCAGCCAGATTTGTGTAGTAAATGTCTATTATCCATTTAATTACGGCGAAAAAATATTTTACCGATTTACAGAAATGGTCGGGAAGAATTCCCTTCGTAAATATCCTAAATTTCGATTATGGATACGGCTATTTGAACTAATACTCGGTTTAATTCGAACCTATATGATAATAAAGATTAACAGGCCGAGACTAGTTAATTATTCCATGACTTCTAATCTTTATGTTGAGTATTTATTTATAAAGCTGTTAAAGCTCACATCGACGTCAAAGATAATGATCACATGTCATGATGTCATGCCATTTGAGACTCATTACACTGACGCCACGACAGAAGTAAAAAAAAGACTAAAGTTTTTTGATCTGGCGGACTTTCTCCTTACGCATAATGATAACTCGAAAGAGGATTTAGTGAATACATATAGTGTTAATCCTAATAAAATACGTAGTCATAATTTCCCCGTTATGGATTTAAAAAAATTCTGTGAATTGCATACTAGTACACAGATTTTTAGGCCAGTAACCACCAGGAAGATTTTATTTGTGGGTCATGCCCGAATAGAAAAAGGTTTGGATTTATTACTTACTGCATGGGCTCTTGGTGTCCCAGAAAACCTGAAATTGACTGTGGCATGTAATATCCCCCTAGGTACTCAATACAAATTTGGTGATTTAACAGGTAAAAACTTCACGTTAATTGAAAATTTTTTGAGCGATGAAGAGTACGCCTTTCTCATTAGTCAGAGTGACTTCGTCATTCTTCCCTATACACGAGGAACTAATAGTGGAATTCCAAGCTCAATAATATCGTTAGGTACTATTCCGGTTTGTTCTGATATCCCTATGTTTCGTAATAATGATCTTCTGGGAGAAGAGGATCTATTTGTGGCCGGTGATCCAGTGGCTTTGTCGGAAAAACTAATCGATCTGTCCAAGTTAAGTTCGGGCCAAATAAATGATAGAAACCTGACTCTGGGTCTCAGGTATAGTTCATATAGAGAGGAATTCGTGTCCGCTATAACAAATGTTTATCAAGAAATTCTTGCGGATAACAATTTTTAGTTGTCAATTGTTTCAGTATTTCCTTTTTCGATTAATAAAAGAGAGAGTCTAATTAAGTGTCTTTAGAAAACTTAACAATGTTGTGTCTATATCATCAAGACCTATTTGTACAAACTAAGCGGACTCCTTTCTTTGATATACAGTGTGGTAAAGCTGTATCAGATATTAGTTTACCTATGCAGGGTGATAACTCGGGTGACAATATAAGTGAAGAAAATCAATTTTGGTCCGAAATCACCGGACTTTACTGGGCCTGGAAAAATATTGATAAGACTAAATATGTTGGTTTATGTAGTTATAGGCGATTTTTCAATCTAAGGAGTAGTTCTAAGCCACTTGAGCTGGTTTCAATCAAAAAAGGGCAAGAGCGAATAGATAATCTTAACTACGAAGCTGTAGACGAGATATTTAGAACTGTAGATATTATAATGCCCGTCCCATACACTTATCCATGGAGTATCAGACGAGTTTGTAGCAAAAATTATCGGGACGATGATTTTGATTCGCTTGAAGCATATGTTGAAGAATATACGCCTGAGTATTTTTCTGCCTTTCAAAAAGTAATGTATTCATCAAATAAAACCGTTGGTCATAATATGTTTATTATGCGTTGGGAAGATTTCCAGGAGTATTGCTCATGGGTGTTTGGTGTGCTGTTTGCGATGAGAGAAAGACTTGACCCTACAGATTACCCGATTCATCAACGAAGGGTGTTCGGATATATGCATGAGTTATTATTGGCTGTTTATGTAGAAAAAAGAAACTTACGCGTACAGCAGAGTCAAATTCTTTGGGTGACTAATGACTTCTTAAAGTCTAGATTCAACCGACTTGCATACAGAGCAGTGTGCAATCTAATTTTTAATGTGAGTAAAGTATTGGGGTCTCTATATCCACATAAGCTTAAAAAAACCTCGCTAGATTAGTCATGAAAACAATGTCGAAATTAACACCTATCAAAGTTTACCTTTCCAGTAACGCATATTGGGTATGGATGAGGGTGGGGGCGTCTTATTGTGGTTAAGTTGGTTTTTAAATGGCCAGTCGCTGAATTTCTTAACAGAGTACTTCGCTCTGAAATGATTTACTTCATGCTGTGCAAACTCTCAAGTTCAGCTATGTCTCAGGGAATTGTACTGTTATTTGTGCTATACCTTGATTCGGCCGAATTTGGTTCACTAGGAATTTTACTATCACTTTCGCAGTTATTTATCGCATTTTTGGTTGCTTGGCACAGCGGAACAATCCTAAATCATGGACAGAAGTACTTTGCGCGGTCTAAATCACTTTACACCGTTATATTCTTCAGGCTCTGCTGTATCATGCTAGCGACAGTTTGTATCACGATTAGCTTACTTTTAGGCGTTGAAGAGTGGATAAATAACTTCACTGGTTTGAAAAATGGATCCTATGTTGTATTTCTGTGGGTGGTTGCTGAGTCGGTTTTTGAGTTAACTGATAAGATACTTGTTGTTTATGGGAAGTTAGTCATAAACGAAATTATGGTCTTGATTGTTAAGTCCATCTGTTTCTTTTATATGGTTTTCAGTTTTCAGTCCATTGAGAGTTATTTCGAAGTTTATTTAGTTCTGCACTTAATTTTTTCAGTTTTCGTAGTTCTGGCACTAGTCTTCTTAGACAAACCTAAATTGATTGAGGTAGATTTAAATAAATGGCCTGAGTTATTCAGGTTTAGTATTTTTGCTGCTATAACTTCTTTCAGTGTTGTAATGGCAAACCAAGGCTATAATTTTGTTCTAAGGCACGAGTCAGTCGACTTAGCAGATATTGGTGCCCATGGATTAGCTTATAAAGCATTCATGAGCCTATCCATATTAACGTACTTTGTGCGAGTGTTATATCCTAAAATACTCTATTCTCAGTCGAGAAAACAAAAACTGTCTTTTGTCCGACGGGCTTATCAGATATATTTGCCTTACTTTATTTTACTCTCTTTGATTGGCTATGTGGTTATTTGCTTACTAGTAAATATACTGATTATCTACTCTTTTGGTTCTGGCTACGAAAATACTTTATTTTTTATGGTGCTATATCTGCCCGCTTTTCTAATTTTTCAAAGAGCACAGTTTCTTGGCGTGATGCTCAATAACTCTCGGCATTACAAAAAAGAGAATCTCGCTTATGTAGTTATGAGTTTATTTTTGGTGAGCGCTAACATTTTGTTAGCCAGGTTCCTTGGTGTGTATGGTGTAATTCTTGGAACTACCCTCGCCTTTTTATTATTTAACCTTTTGCTGAAGAGGTTTTTATCGGTTAGATATTACCTGTCAATTCGAGATTGGGGCTAACCCCCTTGACAGTTATAGATAATAAAGTTTCAGAAAAATGGCAGCTAGTAATTATTTGTTGCAATTAAAATAGGTGATAGATTGCTCTATTTATTGGTCCTTCTGTACTTACTAGTCATAGTATATAAATATGAACTAAATGGTACCCCTCGAGGTTACTATAGGTTAAATATGTTTTTTGCATACATGATTCTAGCTCTTGTTGCAGGTTTAAGGTTTCGTTTAGGGTCAGATGCTTATGCTTATGAGTATTATATTAATAATACTGCTGTGGGTATTATGGATATTGATAGTGGTGACGTCTGGGATGGATTTTATCAACCAGGATGGGTTGTTTTAACTTCTATTGCCAAATCTCTTGGGCATTATCTTTATCTGCAAATGTTTGTATCTTTTGTATGTATTTTTTCTGTATATTTTTTCCTGAAAAAAAATACTAATTTTCCAGCGTCGTCAACTCTTTTTTTCTTTATTAGCTTTTACCCCTATTTTAGTGTTGAAATTCTTCGTGAATCTCTTGTGATTTCAATATTTCTTGTGGCAATGACAGTGTTTAAGGAACGGAAGGTACTTTCATTTATTCTCTGCTGTGCTTCTATTTTGTTTCATAAGTTTGCTTTCTTTACGATACTTATATACATTTTATTAACATTTAATTTTGGCTTAAAAAGATTTGTTCTATTTATGTCAATAATTATTCTAGCATCTGTGTACTTTAAAAATCCTCTGAGTGTGATAACCGTATTATACTCAGCCATCGGAACAGTAAATTTTGACAGCTACAAATTAGATGGGGAGATGTCAGTTTTTGGTATCTTACTTTACATAAGTAAGATATTTTTACCATTGATTGCCATACTTTATGGTTATAAAAGGCGCCATGTTATTTCCATGTATATACCCCCTAGAGTCTTCTATATTTTTTGTGGGCTAACTAGCTCGATATATATAATAAGGTTGATATCATTTCCCTATGTAGAACGATTAAATAATTATTTCATTATTTTTGTGATTGCATACAGCACTACCTTGATAATAATATTTTTAAAAAAGCAAACGTTTTATGTCAGAAATTGTGTATTTATTTGTATTTTTTTTGGCGCCGTTATCTTTAATTGGCTTCCTCTAATGAAGCCCAATGTAGACGGATTACCGGGTTATGCAATGTACTATCCTTACTCTAGTTATCTTAATCCAAGTTTGGACGAGACGAGGGAATCATTGTTGTATCGGAGATTCGGCAATACGGAATGATAGAAAACGTGTTTATATTCTGTGATTTTTCTATTGAGAACGATTACTTAGCTGGCGCCTTCTATGTGTTCAATAAATGTAATATTCTTTCGGAGTTTTTAAATGAATCGAATTCATGATGGATTACTGACCATAAAGGGTATTTTTCTTTATGAAAGATTTTTAAAAAAATCAAAATATTTCTCCGACGAAGAAATTAAAATCTTGCAAGATAAATGGCTATCCAAACTTTTAAAACATTGTTATAAAAATATTCCATCATACTCATCTAGTTTCAGGGAATGTGGTTTGGATGTAAATTCTGTAGATCCACTAAGGGAACTGCAAAAATTACCAATACTCACTAAGAGAGATATACAAAGTAATCATGGCAGTTTCTGTGTTGCAGGAGCGGCTAAGAAGTCTGTAAGGTTTTCTACTTCTGGAACTACTGGGGAACCAATGACTGCCTATACCAGCTTTAATCAATGGGTTTTTGAACAAGGTATTGTTTGGAGGCAATGGAAAGATGCTGGGTATAATTTTAGGGATAAGATAGCTATTTTTAGATCTTATGCTCCTCGAGATGGACAACCATTGATTAAGAAAGATAGATTACGTAATTGGAGTTATTTTTCGGTTTATGATATGAGTGAATCTGATGTCGATTTATATGCCAAGTATTTGCAGAAATGGAAGCCTAAATTCCTACGAGGGTATCCAAGTGCGCTGAACTTGATTGCTGAGCATGCTCTTAGAAATGGCTGGCAGTTGCCAAGCCTAAAGGCTGCTTTTTCAGCCTCTGAAGTAGTGCCAGTAAATTTGAGAAAAAATTTACGTGAGGCTTTTAATATTGATTTGTTTGATCATTATGGGCAAGCGGAAATAACCTGCATGTTTCATGAATGCGAGCAGCATGAAGGAATGCATCTTAATTGGGAATACGGATTGGTTGAGCTATTACCAACTGACGAGAAAAATGTTTATAGAATCATAGCAACAAATCTACATAATTTTTCAATGCCATTATTGAGATATGACACAGGCGATTTGGCTGTTGGGTTTTGGGAGAAGTGCAAATGTAACCGTTCCGCTATGAAGATTGAATCAATAAGAGGTAGGCGAGATGATTATCTCGTTATGTCAGATGGATCATTTACTTCTGCGGTTAATTTATATACCTACTTTGCGTACTTTTCGGGAATTAAAAAATTCCAATTAATACAAGAGTGTATTGGCGAGCTTATTATTATGGTCGAATTTTATGGTGTGATAACCGATGAAAATTGGGAAGAACTTACTGGTCAAATAATTAATGATCTTAAGTCAAAAACAAATCTTTTGATTAAGTGCCCTCGTGAAACTCATTTCACTCAGTCTGGTCAAGGGAAGTTTTCTGCTTTTATTCAGAGAGTTAAAAATGTTAGTTGATCTTCATAATCATAGTTTTTTATCTCATGATGGTTTTTCTAAAGAGCGTGAAATTATTAATGCCTGCAAGATAAAAAACATTAACGCAATTGCCATAACTGAGCATGATGAAGTTTGTAAATTAAATTCTGAAAACTTTAAAAAAAATGGAATAGAGCTCATTCCTGGCATAGAGTATACAACTAATAATGGTGCTCATATTATAGGTTTATTTGTTACTGATGCGTTTAAGTCTGGAATGTCAAGAGAGGATATAGTTACCGAAATTAAACGCCAAGACGGATTAGTTTTAATGCCTCATCCATGGAAGCCTAACTCAGGATATATGGATTTGTATGCTGAAGATTGTTTTATTGAGGAATTTGATTTTATAGAGCTACTAAATGGAGGCTGGAATTCATCAAGATATATATCTGAAATTTATAGAATTTCCAAAAAATATTCTCTACGCATGATTTCATCCTCTGATTCTCATCGCGGTTGTCAAGTGGGATTGTGTGTAACAAGTATAAACCAACCTTCCTCTTTTAGGATTGGTGATTCAAAAGAGATTTTGCAGTCAGTTCAGCAAAAAAACATAGACCTCTTAATAGATCGTCAAATGTTAGTCAAAAAAGGGCGTAAAACTAGAAAATTTCAAATCGGTAAAGTGTATCAATTTATTATTCCTCTGGTTCCGCGATATTTAAAACGTCGCTTAAAGTTTATCCAATACCGTTTTTCAAAAGATGGTCAGTCTTGTCCATCAGATTTTAGTAGATTTATAGAGAGTAATAATGATTAAGCCAAATATTTTTGTTGAACGTCTAGAGGCGTATGCTATTACCCCTCAAGATATTTGGTCGGAGATGGCTCCGCCAGACATTTTGAAAATTGATTGGAATGAAGCTCCTTCGGACCTAACGTTTTACCAAAAAGAATTGACTAAAATTGCCCGTAACTCTGGGCTAATTGCTTGGTATCCTGATTATCTCTCATTAGACCTTACTGAAGCGATCTCAAATTTTGTTAATGTCAGATCAAATTTTATTCTTACCTTTCCGGGTTCAGATGTTGGCTTGGAAACTCTTTGTCGAGCCTATTTAAACGAAGATGATAAGGTGATGGCGTTATGCCCGACGTATGAAAATTTCTTCGTCTATGTTAACCAAATGGGAGCAGTTTTGAGCAAAGTTTTGGTAGATGACCCATTTCATTTAGACTATGACTTTGTTTCTAATGCGCTTGAATCTCTTGGTAACGTTAAAATGCTTTATCTTGCAAATCCAAATAACCCCTGTGGGTATGTCGTTTCGCCAGAGATGATCGAAAAACTGGCACATCAGTTTTCGGAAACGATATTTGTAATTGATGAAGCGTATATTGAATTTTCCAAAACATTGTCAGCCGCACCTATGGTAGAGAAATTTTCTAATATCGTTGTTTTTAGAACATTTTCAAAAGCATTTGGAATGGCAGGGCTAAGATTGGGATATGTGTGTGCTCCAAATCCTATTATTCATACTATGAATAAAATTAGAAATGGAAAAAATATTTCCATGATTAGTCAAAGATTAGGTATTTTTGCGTTAGAAAATTTTGATCTAGTTGCAAATTGGATTGATGAAGTTGTGCGTTCTAGAGGTTTTTTTGAGGATTGGTGTCATGATACTGGGGTGACATTCTTCCCAAGTGAGGGTAATTTTGTGCTAATTAGGGCTTTTTCACCTGTTGAGCTATGCAGTGCCCTCAAAGCTGAGAGTATCTATGTAAGGAATCGTGATTCAGTCATACCTGGAGGTGTTCGGGTAACAATTGGTTCTAGATCACAAACACAACGACTTATTAAGGCCCTTGAGAAATTTATGATGTACGTAGTTGATTAGTATGGTTTTGAATTGTTATAACTCTATTTTCTATACCATTTTAGGTGTAATTTTTTAGAGTTATTGATTGTTATTAACAAGTATTTTGGGGTTTATTTTAACTAATGAAGCAAGTGATGCAAAATCTCTCAAATGGTGAAACTTCCTTGGTCGATGTTCCTTCTCCGAGATCTTTGAAAGGCCACGTCAACATTCAAACTACAAAGTCACTTGTTTCGGTTGGCACCGAGCGCATGTTAGTAGATTTTGGTAAAGCAGGTTGGATTGACAAGGCCCGTTCTCAACCAGATAAAGTAAAAATGGTGTTAGAGAAGGCTAAAACTGATGGGCTTTCAGCAACTTATGATGCCGTGAAGTCAAAGCTAGATCAGCCCCTGCCACTTGGATACTGCAATGTCGGTAAGGTTCTTCACGGAAGTGACACAGGATTTGAAAAAAGTACTCGAGTTGTCTCGAATGCTCATCATGCAGAAGTAGTCCGTGTCCCTAAAAATCTTGTGGCTTCTATTCCTGATGAAGTAGATGATGAAACAGCCGCATTTACCGTTTTGGGCGCAATTGCAATGCAAGGTATTCGACTTGTAAATCCGACTGTTGGCGAAACTGTAATAGTTACTGGGCTTGGTATGATTGGTTTGCTAACGGTTCAGATTTTAAAGGCTAATGGATGCAGAGTTTTAGGTGTCGACTTTGATTCAGCTAAGTGTGAACTCGCAAGGCAGTTTGGCGCTGAGGTGGTTGATTTATCAAAAGAACAAAACCCTGTTGTTATGGCTCGGGCTTTTTCACGTGGACGTGGGGTTGATGCTGTAATCATAACAGCAAGCTCAAAGAGTAATGATATTGTTCATCAAGCGGCAACGATGTGTCGCAAAAGAGGACGAATCGTATTGATAGGTGTTGTCGGTCTTGAACTCAGTAGAGCTGACTTTTATGAGAAAGAACTAACTTTCCAAGTTTCATGCTCCTATGGTCCAGGGCGCTATGATGAAGACTACGAAGATAAGGGAATGGATTATCCACTTGGTTTTGTTCGTTGGACGGAACAGCGTAATTTTGAGGCTGTTTTGGATCTAATGGCTTCAGGTTCAATTGATATTAAGCCATTAATAAGTGATCGATTTAAAATTGATGATGCTGTGGAAGCTTATGAGAAGCTAGATGACCGTTCATCTCTGGGTATTCTTCTGGATTATCAGGGGACTACAGCGGAATCACTAGTAGAAAATATAGTCAAACTCAGCGAAAAAAGCTCCAGCCGAGCGCAGAAAGGCAATGTTGCATTTATTGGGGGCGGTAATTACGCATCAAGGGTTCTTATCCCCGCTTTTAAGCGAGCAGGAGCTCACTTAATTACCTTGGTAACCAGTGGTGGTATGAGTGCAGTTCACCACGGTAAGAAAAATGGGTTTCTCAAAGCTTCTACTGATATCGAGCAGGCTTTAGATGATACCGTTGATTCTGTAGTTATTGCTACACGGCACAATCTTCATGCATCTCAAACCATTCAGGCCTTAGAAAAGAGTAAACATATTTTTGTCGAAAAACCGCTAGCTCTTACTCATGAAGAAATTGATAAAATTGAAGCTTTTCAGAAAAAATCGAAGTCTATGGTAATGGTTGGGTATAACCGACGTTTTTCGCCGCATATTCAAAAAATTAAAATCCTTCTTGATGCCAAGCCCTTACCTAAAACGTTTATTATGACAATGAATGCAGGTGAAATACCCAAGGGGCACTGGACTCAGGATGCCGAAATCGGTGGCGGACGTATTATTGGTGAAGCCTGTCACTATATTGATTTGATGCGCTTTTTAGCTGGATCAAAAATAAAATCCTTTAATGCTGTAAAAATGGGTGGAAATGATTTTGTTGAGGTAACCGAAGATAAGGCGTCGATATCACTTACCTTTGAGGATGGGTCTATGGGTTCTATCCATTATTTCTCTAATGGCGGTAAATCTTTTCCCAAAGAGCGTATAGAGGTTTTTTGTGATAACGCGGTACTTCAACTGGACAACTTCATAAAACTTCGTGGTTTTGGATGGAAAGGCTTTAACAATATGAATCTTTGGTCGCAGGATAAGGGGCAGGAAAATTGTGTTGAGGCCTTTTTGGAGAGCGTAAGAAAAGGAGGAGAAAACCCTATTCCACAGGATGAAATTTTTGAGGTAGCACGCGTTTCTGTGGATATTGCAGAAATGTTGAGAAAATAAATAATTAAATCAGTCTGAGGTTAGTTCAACTACGTCGAATGAAGAAGCTTTATCTTTTAGTTAATACCCTACGATATCTAAAGTGGCAGCAAATCTACTTCAGGTTATTGCGAAGATTAATCAAACCAAAAGTCACCAAAAGCTTCCAAGGGCCGGAGCCTAAGCTTTCAAAAACATGGGAGCATCTGCCGCTTTATGGCAATAAAATTGATAGTCAATTAGAGACTTGTTTTTTAAACCATACTAAGAAACTTGATTTGCCAGGTGACTGGAATAATGAATCACCCAGTAAACTCTGGGTTTATAACTTACATTATTTTGAAGATCTTCTTTCCGATAACGCTGAAGAAAAGCACAAATTTCATTTACAGTTATTGAATTGTTGGGTTGACCAAAACCCATTTGGATGTGGGAATGGTTGGGAGCCTTACCCCACATCTTTGCGAATTGTAAATATCTTAAAAGCTTGGCTTGGTGGGCTAGAATTAGATCAAAAACTGTTCAGTAGCGTTTTCGCACAGGCGAGTTTTTTATCTAATTATCTAGAAAAGCACTTATTAGGTAACCACTATTTTGTTAATTTAAAAGCGTTATTATTTGCTGGCGTTATTTTTGAAAATCCACGCTGGTTAAGCATTGCGGAAAAGGGATTACTTTCTGAAATTCCTGAACAGATCCTTGAGGATGGCGCCAATTTTGAACTAAGTCCAATGTATCATTCGTTGATACTGGTGGATATGCTGGATATGTTGAATTTGAGCAAGGCCTATTCGACACGGATATCTAGTAAATTCGTTTCCCTACTAGAGTATTATATTCCGAAAATGTTGGCTTTTATGGATGCAATGGCACACCCTGATGGAGGCGTATCATTCTTTAATGATTCATCAGACGGAATTGCTCCAACAAAAGCAAAAATCGAAAGCTATGCCGAAAAACTGGGGTTTGAAGTTAGGCCTCTTGATTCTAGCAAGCCGAAAATCATTGATAACGTCAACAGTGGTTATATTTGCGCTACAACAGCTGGAAATAAACTGATATTTGATGCATCACATGTGGGGCCTGCCTATATCCCAGGTCACGCTCACGCCGACACATTATCTTTTGAGCTATCCATTGGTACTCAGCGAGTGTTTGTGAATTCGGGTACCTCTGAATATGGCTTGAGCCCAAAGCGGCTTAATCAGCGCAAAACAGCTGCACATAATACGGTTGAAGTTGATGGTAAAGATTCTTCTCAGGTTTGGAGTGGTTTCAGAGTCGCCAATCGAGCACGAATATTGAGTAGATTTGCCGAACAAAACGGAGATCATAACATTGTGTTAATGGCCGCTCACAATGGTTACAAGTCACTATTTGGTGGATGTATTCATACGCGGAAATTATTATTTGGCGATAAGATGCTTTCAGTTGTTGATTCTTTGATAGGATCCTATGGGCGTGCCGCCGCACGTTTTTATATCCACCCCGACTTAGAAACCAACTTTGTAGACAATCTTCTAAAGATTGAAGGTAGAGACTTTGTATTATCTTGTGATCTTAATGGCAAGAAAGCAAAGCTTATTGATTCAACTTGGAACCCCCAATTTGGGATAACTAGGTGTAATAAAGTACTAGTAATTGATTTTAATATTGGTGAGTTAGAAGTAAATTTTTGCTGGACTAATAAACATGATGTTTGCTAATCCATTAGATATTTCTCGAGAATGTGTGCGATCAGGTAAAACCACATCAAGAACAGTGATTAAATCAAATTCTAGTTGGGATTCAATATGAAAGTTGCTATCGTAACATCGTTCCCTTTTCCCAATGGTAAAGCTACAGCAAATAGGGTCAGAGTTTTTGCTGAAGAAATGCAGAAGATTTCAAGTATCAATACAGTTGAAATAATATGCTGCTCTGATCAACCCTCGAATACTTTTGTCTTTAGTGAATATATCCAAGTATCAAATATTCAAGTCGCATCTATTAACAAAAATCGACTATTCTCTAGGGCAATCCATGAGCTGTGCCTAGCAGTCAAGTTGTGGGGCCGGGCGCGAGCTGCAGATGCAAATTTAATACTTGTTACAATTCCATCTATATTGCTATTAATACCCATAGTTTTCGGTAAAGGAAAAAATCTCATTGCTTTAGATGTACGAGATGCGGTTTGGACTTATCTGGGTGAAGGGATTGCCTCGCGAATCTCCAGTTCGATTATGGAAAAAATATTTTGTCTCGCTGCCACAAGAGCAAAAATTATTTCTGTTACGAACTCTCAAGAAGCTAAGCACGTTGAGTTGATCACAGGAAAAGCACCACTTGTTATTGCCAACGGAATTTCAAAGATTAGGCTCGATGAAATGAAATCTCTCGAGATTAGGTCTCTTAAAAATAACGTTAAGTTAGCGTATATAGGAAATGTGGGGATCGCACAAGAAATTGATCGATTATTAGATTTTGCAAAAGAAATTCCCGATTTAGAAGTAACTCTAGTGGGCGATGGAGCTAAATTAAAAGAGTTACAAGCCAAGTGTATTATCGAGGGAATAGATAATGTAATTTTTACTGGCTTTGTTCCGTCTGATGGAATATCAGGATATATACGCAGTGCAGATATTTTATTTGCGCAAATTGGTTTGAACTTCTGTTCTGCCGTACCAACAAAAATATTTGAATATGTCGCGTCTGGTCGCCGAGTTTTGTTAGGTTTGCCTGAAGGGCCTGCTAGAGCAATATTTTCAAAGTTTCATGGTGTGGAGATATTTGATGTGGGTGATGATAAGGGATTCAAAGCGTCATATAAAAAATTACTGGAAACTGAATTTAATGAAGAAATGAGGCGGAGTAATTTGCATATCTTGGAAGAGCGGTATCTTAGAGAAAATAACGCAAAAAATTTGATACAAGCTATTGAAGAAAACTGCCACTATTAACAAAGAATTATTAATAAGCAATTGCTAACTTGAGATTTTGTTATGAAACTGATTTTGATTGAACTCAATGAAATAAATTTCGATGCTGTTAGCTCATATCTCGACAGAGGTGTCTTTTTACCTGGGTTTAAGAAAGTTGTAGATGCAGGCTTAGTGATCACTGAGGCTGAGTCAGAAGGTAAGCATTTGGAGCCTTGGATCCAATGGCCCTCGGTGCATACTGGTAAGACATATGATGAGCACAAAGTCTTTAGATTAGGTGACTTTGTTAATTCGAATCAGGGTCAATTTTTTGAAAAAGTAGAAAAAGCGGGTTTTAAAGTCGGTGCAATAAGTCCTATGAACGCTGCCAATAAGCTCAATACGCCAGCATATTTTATTCCTGACCCATGGACCCAGACTTCGTGTGACGGTAGTTTCTTTAGTAGAGCTATTGATTCTGCAGTTTCACAAGCGGTCAACGATAATTCCCAGTCAAAATTAACCATTTCGACCGTTCTTAGTCTCGTTTTGGTCTTCCTTGCCTTGGTGAGACCGGTCCGCTTTATTCCAATGGTGAAATATGCCTTGAGAGCATTGGGTAAGCCATGGCGAAAAGCGTTGTTTTTGGACATGCTTCTTTATGAGATTCACAAGACATTATTCAAACGTAAAGGCCCAAAATTTTCGACATTATTTTTAAATGCGGGTGCTCATATACAGCATCATTATTTCTTTAACTCTCCTTTTGTTGAATCATCAGAATTGCAGAATCCGAGCTGGTATATTGAAAATTATGAAGATCCAATTTTGGAAATGTTAAAGGTCTATGATTCGGTGTTGTTAGACCTGCTAAATCTTCCCGATACAGAGGTTATTGTCGCAACCGGATTATCTCAAAAGCCTTATGAGCAACTTAAATTTTATTATCGACTAAAAGATCACCAAGGATTCTTGAATGCGGCAGGTATTGTTTTCAGCGATGTAGTACCGCGTATGACCAGAGACTTTCTGGTTTCATTTGATACTGTTGAGCAGGCAGCGCTAGCAGAGAAGCAGTTGTCGGAAATTCTAGTAAATGATAAGGTTAGATTGTTTGAAGAAATAGATAATAGAGGAAAAGATATTTTTGTGGTGTTGACTTATCCATCGGAAATTACCAAAGAAACAACGATCTCTATCTCAGGAGAAAATTTGTCATTGAGTGAGTTGGTAATATTTGTTGCTATTAAAAACGGAGAACACCAGAGTAAAGGCTTTGCATATTTTTCTGATGGTGTATCAGAGTTTGCACCGCCTCAAGGCAGTCATGTATCCAAGATCCACAACACTGTTTTGCAGTTCTTTGGGATTCGCAGTTAATACTTAAAATGCATGCCAGTTTCTTAAGTATTTCATTGCAGTGGAATCAGTCTGCCATCCCCCTCTAAGCATAATCTTTTCTAGCGGTTCTCCTTGCTCCAATAAATCAAGTGCTGCTCCCACTCTAAATGAGTGGCCGCTCAGCGGTTGTTGGTTTGATCCAGGTTTTAATCCTTCCTGAAGTTTTTTTAAGATGGGGCTAATACTTGCTGGATTAAGGCTATCTCCAATATGTCCGTGTTTGTTGATGGATCTTAGGATGTTTTCCTCATCGCCAACTGTCTCTTTCCATGTTTCTAGTAAGTTAAGCAACTCCTCGCTGATAGGTATAACTTTACCCGTTCCATATTGATCGGTCTTTGAGAAGTTAAGTCTGATAATAGGTTTACCGTTTGGCGCACTATCTACATCTTGAAACTTAAAGGTACAGAGTTCTGATCGACGTCTCATGGTTTCGTAGCCTAGTCTTAGTAATACTTGGTTTCTTTTCCCCATAATGCTGCTATCGCAGTTATTAAGTAGCTGATTGAGCAGAGTTTTAGTCAATGGGGTTGCTTGATCTTGAGCTCGTCCAATTTTGCGGTGCATACGCTTTACGGCCAGTATCACCTCTGGTTGTTTGGTAGGGTCGTTGTTTTTGGAAAGTTTGAGTACTGTGCCTAGGCTATTGATTCGCCTACGGATGGTGGCGCTTTTGTAAGTTCGGCTCAAGTAATCGATATAGTTTGCCATGGTGTTTGCATTTGCAGGTATTGGCTCTAGGTTATTTTGTAGGCACCAGTTTTGGTACTGGATAAAGTCTGATCTGTATGCCCTGATGGTATTTTTGGCAAAGGCGCCATCAAATTTGGCTAAGATATCTTCAATCATGGTATGATCTATAAACTAATAAGCTATAAATATACACTAATGGTATATAAAAGTAAATTAATATGATATCTGTGTACCAAATAAAGGCTGGTCGTGTGATGCTGGGCTGGAGTGCCGTCGAGCTTGCTGAGCGCGCGGGAGTGTCGTCGGCGACCATTAAGAAGTATGAGGCACAGACTGGAATACCTAATGCGAATACACGAATTCTTAGTGCGGTTAAGTCGGTTTTAGAGTCAGCCGGTATTGAATTCACTGGCGATCCGTTGGTTAACCCAGGCGTGACCTTGCGTATCAAGCACGACGATTAAATCCTGTCTGTTTTATCTTTTAACCTATGCTTTATAATGTCCACTTCGGTATTTATGTGGATGTTGCTATGCCTGTTGAAGATAAATCCAAGTCTCTTTTACCCTTCCTATCAAGCCCCAAACTTTTGCCTGATGAATCTGAGGCTGAGTTTCAATCTGGCTTGCAAAGTCTCTTATCCGAACTAGACAATCCCTCACCCTTGTCAGGTGCTCTGGTCAGTCAACTTAATGAATGCCTCTGGTGGATTAAGAGGCACACGGTGGACAAGGAGCTGCTGCTCCACGAGGCGATGGCGAGGATTTTGTCTAAGGGGGGAATCTATACTGAGACTTATGACAACCGTAAGGTATCGGATGCCCTTGAAAATTATTTAGATGGGAGCGCGGGCAAGGATGAAGCGAAATGGATTGACGAAATCCTCGCCGAGTCGAAGCTTACTCTTCCCGATCTTCGCATTAGGGCCTTTAAGGATGCTTCCAGGCACATCAAGATGGTGGATGATCTGATTCACCGTCAGCACCAAACGATTAGGCACCTTCAAAGGAGTATCGACTCCATTGACTATAAGTCACGCCTGATTAAGCGTATGGATCTTGAGCTGGCGGCACTTGAGTCAAAGCAGTCTGTGAAGGGGGTTCTGTCGCTTGACGACAAATCCTCGTAGGAACCTTGCAAATCGCTGCAACGCCCTTAAATCAACGGGCCCCAGATCGGTATCTGGAAAGCGTGCTAGCAGCCAAAATTCCCGCAAGCATGGCTTAAATAGTGCCCCAGACTTTGAATCGTCCCTTGAGTACAGGGCGCTTGTCGAGCTAATCGCAGAGGAGGGGCTCTCTGCCTTTGCCTGTGCCGACATCGCCGCGGGGCTTCTCAATTATCGACGTGTGATGGATGCCTATTACGATACCTACACCAGCCCCGAGCCAGTTGATGAGTTTTTGCGTGATGTGAATGTGAGGGCCTCGAACCCTATCTTTAGAGAGCTTCTCAGTCCCTCGGGCAGTGAGCCCCAAGACGTGAGAGAGATGGCCGCTTTTTTTGCGAGCATGCAAAGGCAGGAGCGGCGAAAGGGTGGTCCGGTATCCCGTCGCACTGCGGACAGCCACAAACTGATACGCTATCAGCGCAATGGCATCGCTCGGTTATCCAGAGCGGTTAGGCGGGGTTAGATTAAAAAAGTAACAAAACGAAGCCAAATCTACATCCAAATCTACATCCAAATCATGGCGTGCGATAAATAAGCTTATCAATTACTATAAGTACCTGAACTGACTATCAGGTCATAAATGTATCATATAATTGACATTAATATGTATAT
>Ga0209119_1001256_pt1 | contig 25214 bp, 24 predicted proteins | sample COG_03_FD_184747 | JGI IMG/M metagenome (GOLD analysis project Ga0209119, IMG submission 184747) | Pelagic Microbial community sample from North Sea - COGITO 998_met_03 (SPAdes) (version 2) | ecosystem: Environmental > Aquatic > Marine > Neritic zone/Coastal water | place: Helgoland, sampling...
ATATTTTTTTGGACTTATAATTTAGCCGTTTTTTTCCCGTTATCAACTTGATATATTTTATATTTGAATGTAATTAATTCTTTCAGTATATGACCTCCATGAAATGTTTAGTTCATCTTGTCTTTGTGTGTTTTTTTTGTATTGGATTTGCTCAGAATTCGGCTATCTATTCAAATGTAAATGTTAGTTTTCAATCTGCTTTATCGCTCTATAATGCCCAACAGTACCAGTCTGCTCAAGTGATTTTTAAATCTGTAGAATCCAATGCTTCTGATGCTTTTTTGAAATCAAACGCTGCCTATTATAATGCCAATTGTGCCGTTCGCCTGAATCAACCCAATGCGGAATTGCTCGTAGAATCTTTCGTAGCACATTACCCTTCAAGCATTAAACGAAATTCCGCTTATTTTGAAGTGGCTAATTACTATTTTGAAAACGCTAAATATGCGTATGCACGTAAGTGGTATGACAAAGTAGAGAAGTCATCCCTTTCAAAATTACATCTTGAGCCGTTTTATTTCAGGTATGGATATAGTCTTTATGCTACTAAAAATTTCAAGTCCGCAAAAACGTTTCTTAAAAAAGTTGAAACATCTAAAACCTATGGCTCACAAGCCAAATATTATATTGGCTTTATGGCTTATGAAGGTGATGATTATGAGCAAGCATCTACTTATTTTAATCAAGTCGAAAACACAGAGGTTTACAAAGATAATTTATCCTATTACCAAGCCGATTTGAATTTTAAATTAGGAAAGTTTACAAAAGCCATCGAATTGGCGATGGGGCAATTAGAAAAAAGCTCTTCGAAAGAAGTATCCCAGCTTTCTAAAATTATTGGCGAAAGTTATTTCAATCTTCAAAAATATTCAGAAGCCATTCCCTTTTTAAAGGCTTATAAAGGCAAAAAAGGCCGTTGGAATCATACCGATTTTTATCAATTAGGGTATGCGTATTATAAGCAAAACGAGTATCAAAAGGCGATTAATGAGTTTAACAAAATAATTGAAGGTTCTAATGACATTGCTCAAAATGCCTATTACCACCTAGCTGAATGTTATATAAACTTAGATAAAAAACAAGAGGCATTGAATGCTTTTAGAAATGCATCTGAAATGGATTTCAACTCCAACATCAAAGAAGATGCTTGGTTTAATTACGCCAAACTCAGTTATGACATTGGGAATCCTTATCAATCCACACCAGTAGTACTTTCGATGTTTTTAAAACAATATCCTAAATCAGCGTTTAAAATTGAAATAGAAACCTTGTTAATCGATTCTTATATTAGTTCAAATAATTTTAAAGAAGCCCTTGAGTTGTTAGAGAAAAAATCACGTTTCACTCACAAAGAAGCCTATCAAAAAGTAACTTTCTTTAGAGCTTTAGAGTTGTATAATACAGCACAGTATGCAGCAGCAAAAAAACTATTTGAAAGCTCGCTCTCAAGTTCGATAGATTTAACTTTTAAAGCAAGAGCAACCTATTGGAAGGCCGAAACAGAGTATCAGTTATCAAACTTTAAAACCGCCTTAGATGGATTTTTGGACTTTAAAAACACGAGTTCGAGTTCACAACTAGACGAATTTAAAAATTTAGACTATAATCTAGCGTACACCTATTTTAAGAAAAAGGAATATGCACTTTCTATTAATGCTTTCCAGTCTTTTATATCTACGCAACCAAAGAATTTAACATTATTAAACGATGCGTTTTTAAGATTAGGAGATTCCTATTTTGTGACTACCCAGTATAGCCCCTCAATTGATGCCTATCGTGAAGCTTTAAAATTTGCAATAATTGAAATGGACTATGCAACTTTTCAAATTGCAGTTAGTCATGGATACTTAGGCGAGACCTCAGAAAAAATCTCAGGACTCACTAAAGTGCTGCGTTTTAGAAAGTCACGGTTAAGAGATCAAGCCCTATTTGAATTAGCAAATACGTTTGTGAATCAAGGTTTTCCAGAGAAGGCACTTTCTAATTATAGTCAATTGATCAACGATTTTTCATCCAGTCCACTGGTGTCCAAAGCCTTATTGAGAAAAGGATTGATGTTGTATAATCAAGGCGACACGCAGTCAGCTCTTCAGAATTTAAATATGGTTGCTGTTGATTACCCATCAACCCCAGAAGCGTTTCAAGCCATAAGTACGTCACGGTCAATTTATATCGATTTAGGACAAGTGGAGTCTTATGCTGCCTGGATTAAAACTTTAGACTATGTTGGCATAACAGATACCGAATTGGATGAAACAACTTATGAAGCTGCTGAAAAACAATATCTAGATACAAATAATTCAAAAGCAATCGAGTTGTTTAATGATTACCTAGTTCGATTTCCAAATGGTGCTCAAGTTTTAAAGGCGCATTTCTATCTTGCAGAATTGTACTACAAAACGAATCTTACTGAAAATGCACTTCCTCATTACACATTTGTTTGTGAGCAATCGACTAACGAATTTACTGAGTCAGCGCTGTTAAAAGTATCAGAAATACGATTAGACTCTAAAACATATCAAAAGGCGATTGTTATATTATCTCGATTAGAATCGGTGGCAAAAAACCCTCAAAATAGGTTATATGCGCAGTCTAACTTAATGAAAACTTATTTTCAGCTAGAAAATTATGACACTGCCATTCGCTATGCGGACATCATTCTTGAAAATTCTAAAACCGATTCATATATTAGAAGTGATGCCTACATTATCAGTGCGCGTGCTGCTATGAAAACCGGCGATGAAGTCAAAGCACAATCTGCGTATGCACAGGTTAAATCAATTGCAAGTGGAGAGATGGGAGCAGAAGCACAGTATTTTGAAGCTTATTTTAAATATACTGATAGTGCTCATGAAGCGTCCAATGAGAGTATTCAACTACTAATCAAAAACTTTTCTAGTTATAAGTTTTTTGCCTCCAAAGGGTTGATTCTTATGGCTAAGAATTTTCAAGCACTTGGAGATGTATTTCAGGCAACGTATATTTTAGAAAATGTGATTCGAAATTTCGAAGAATTTGAAGCAGTTGTTCAAGAAGCTAAAATAGAATTGGAACAAATTAAAACACAAGCCGCAAAAACAAATTCATCTATAGAAATAGATACAGAAAATGAAAACTAATCCTATGAATATTAGATTAAAAAAGAGCCTTTGCTTAGTAGCTATTTTGATGGGGATGTTTCAAGTTGATACTTTAAATGCTCAATCCCCACAGTCGCGTTCTCAAGACACGATCGATACCCAAATTGTGAACATTGTGAAGCCCTACACACCAAAAATAGCGGATGCATTTAAAATGAAACAATCGCCGCGATTTGGGATTTCTGAAACGCCTCAAAAACCGGTTACCTACACTATCTTTTCCATTCCAGTAGCATCCACTTTTACGCCAGCAAAAACGAACGCTGTTCGGATAAATAAATTTAAAAAGGAAAAATTATTTCAAAACTACACTTCTCTCGGATTGGGGAATTATGGAACTATATTAGGTAATTTATATCTAAACCATAAACTAGGAAGAGGGGAACGTATAGGAGCATATATTGAACACTACGCATCTCAGGGTGGTATAGATGGGCTACAGCTTGACAACGGTTTTTCAAGGAGTTCGGTTCAAGTTAACTATGCGAAAAGTTTAAAAACATTTGTATGGAATTCCGATGTTTCATATAAACGACTCGCCATCAATTGGTATGGACTTCCTTTTGAAACAACACTTCCTATCGATCCAAAACAAGTGTACTCTACATTTAAATTGGGCAGCGATATTCAGTTTACGGATGGCGTTTTTCAAAGTGCGAAACTACAGTTGCAACGATTCTCTGATATTTATGAGTCTCAAGAATATCACTTGAAAGCAGAATCAACTCTACAAATAAATCTTTTGGAAAACCCTATTAACACAGTGATTAAAGTTGATTATTTAAAAGGAGAGTTTGCTAAAAACTATTCGACGTTACAAGCACAAGCCTATGGGAATATTCAGTTTTCAGCAGCTCCAACATTTCAGTATATACAAGACGATTTGACGCTTTCTATAGGGTTTATGGCATATTATGCACTAGATTCTGAACAAAACAAAAATGATTTTTACATCTACCCTAATGTAGAAGTGAGTTATGCGGTTGTGAAATCTCTTGTGGTGGCCTATGCTGGAGTGAAGGGCGATTTATATCAAAATACCTATCATGATTTTGCACAAGCCAATCCATTTGTATCTCCAACGCTTGACATTCGTCCAAGTTCGACCCCTTATAAAGTGTTTGTAGGAACTAAAGGGAAACTCTCTCAAACCGTAGGCTATGATGTAAATGGGAGTTATGCTCATGAACAAGACAAGGCGCTATTTAGAACCCAATCTATACAAAACCTGTCTCTCCTTAATAATTACAATCGAGGTAACTCGTTTGGCGTCGTATATGATGATGTGGAAGTGCTTAATATTTCTGGTGCCTTAGAATTTGATTTGAGTCAACAATTAAATGTACGATTAAAAGGAGATATTTATAAATATACTAGCGATTTAGAACCCACCGCTTGGAATTTACCAGAATTTGAAGCCTCTTTGTTTTTAGACTATCAACTCTCCGAAAAATGGTCATTGGCAAGTTCTGTGTTTTATGTAGGGTTTAGAGAAGATACCACCAATTTGGAAAGCGTATTCATCCCAGTTGCAATAACACCAAATAGGACATTGGATGCTTTCATAGATGCAAATGTGCAACTAGACTATGATATTACAAACCAATTTTTGGCATTTGTAAAAGTCAATAATATAGCGAATACAAGCTACAACCGTTGGAATAATTACCCCGTTCAAGGGATTCAGATTTTAGGAGGTGCCAGTTATAAATTTGATTTTTAGAGGAAGGTTAACTTTGCAAGAAAATCAAAATGAGGGCCTTCTTCTACTAGTTCGCATTCCAGCCCAACTTGAGCACAAGCTATTTTTAGATTTTCAAAATCAAGATACATCCAACTAAAGGTGGCTTCTTCGCCTTTGTAGCGCACCGTATAATCGAGTTCGCCATAATAATCCTTATTTGTATCCATCCAAAACCCGCCATCGTCATCTTGATACATGTATTTTATATCCGATGAATCAATCAAAATTTGTCCTTCTGGATTAAGCAGTGTTTTAAGATGATTTAACACCAAAGGTGTATGTGCTAAAGATTGAAAAATCCCAGAACCATTCATTAATAAAATAAGGGTGTCAAAAGATGCGGTTTCCTTCATAACATCTAAGTAATGCGCATTTTTCAAACCTCTTAAATTGCACGCTTTGATAGCCCCTTCAGAAATATCGATAGATTTTACCGTTAGCCCATTTGCGATCAAGTGCAAACTGTGACTTCCTGCGCCGCATCCCACATCCAAAACACTTCCTTTGGATAGTTTTAAGGCCGTTTGTTCTAGTGAGGGCATCTCAGAAAAAGCTCTAAATAAATAGGGTAGAGACAGCGTGTCGTCTTCCGAAATACTGGTTGAAGTGACCAGATCTTCTGTGTAATTTCCTTGTTGATAATCTAAAATGGCTGATCCAAAAACATCGTTCATTAGGGGTGTTTTAAATGGTTTTTAGCTAAATTAAGGATTCATAAGAACCCTTAAAAAGTAGACCAAAGATAGGTAAAACAGATGAAGTAGTTTTTTTAGTATTTATATTTGTTATTCAAAATCGAATACTTCCTAATAAGTTACATTTGTAACATATACGAAGTGCTTCGTGCAATAAAATATAAATAATTATGGAACAACTCACACAACTGACTGCTGATTTTTCGAGTGCTCTATGGGGATTGCCTTTACTGATTCTTCTTATTGGAGGGGGACTGTACTTGCTTATTCGTTCAAGATTTGAAACCTTCCGTTTAGTTGGTCATGCATTTAAAGTCCTTAGCGGAAGTTATGACGACCCAAATGATCTTGGTCAAATCAGTCATTTCCAAGCCTTAACCACCGCCTTATCTTCTACCATTGGTATGGGAAATATAGCTGGGGTTGCGGTAGCGATTTCTATTGGTGGACCCGGAGCTATCTTTTGGATGTGGGTCAGTGCAGTGGTTGGGATGTCTACAAAATTTTTCACTTCCACCTTAGCAATTATGTATAGAGGAAAAGACAGTGCTGGTGTGTTACAAGGCGGTCCTATGTATTTTATTATGGAAGGCCTAGGCAAGTCTTGGAAACCTTTGGCCACCATGTTTAGTATATGTGGATTGGTTGGAGCGTTGCCCGTATTTAATGTCAATCAACTGACGCAAGCGATAAATGATATTTTGCTAATGCCCAATGGCGTTGAGGTTGGATTTACATCTAATCTAATTATTGGATTAGTACTCGTGACTTTGACTGCGGTAGTGATCCTTGGAGGTATAGGACGTATCAGTAAAATTGCGTCTAAAATGGTGCCTTCAATGGTGCTGATGTATTTTGTGTCTGTACTTATTATTTTAGTGGTTAATATAGAAGTTGTCCCAAAATATTTAGCCATGATTTTTACGGATGCTTTTGCGGCTGATAACTTTAAAGGGGATGCCTTTTTTGGTGGTCTTGTCGGAGGTTTGATTTTATTAGGAGTGAAGCGAGGCGCGTTCTCAAACGAAGCGGGTATAGGGACAGCGCCTTTAGCACATGGAGCTGCCAAAACAAATGAACCCGTTCGCGAAGGTTTGGTCGCTATGTTAGGGCCCGCCATAGATACCTTATTAGTCTGTACGCTTACTGCTTTAGCAATTTTAGTGACCGGTGTTTGGGAAACGTCCTCTGATAATGGTGTGAGTTTAACCGCTGCCGCTTTTGCTGCCGCCATGCCAGGGTATGGGAACTATTTGTTGTTAGCATGCATTGCGGTGTTTAGTATATCCTCTTTATTTTCGTTCTCCTATTACGGAACTAAATGTTTGTCGTTTTTAATTGGTGCCGATAAAAAACACTACTATAATTATTTCTATATCGCCAGTATTTTCCTCGGTGCGACGGCTTCTTTAGATATGATGATAAATCTGATTGATGGAGCCTTTGCGCTCATGGCGATTCCAACCATGCTTTCAACTATTATTCTAGCGCCACAAGTGGTCAAAGAATTGAAAGCGTATAAAACACGTTTGAAAACAGGGAAGTTTTAAGTAATCAAAACTAAGTTTGGGCATACTCAACTATTTATCCTTAGTTTTGCAGTATGCAAGACCAATTAAAATCCCTTCCAAAAAAAGTCAGAGAGAACCAAAAGGCACATCGCAACTTTTTTATAAAGCTCCGAAAAAAAACGCCCAAAAATCTCGATGCAGTTATGGAGAAATTGCATGATGATGAGTTTAAAAAATCGGATTGCCTCCAATGTGCTAACTGTTGTAAAACGACCAGCCCTATTTTCACAAAAAAAGATATTGAGCGTATTTCAAAGTCTTTTAGAATTAAAACACGCCAATTTATAGACGCGTATCTGAACGTTGATGAGGATCAGGATTATGTACTAAAATCATCTCCATGTACTTTTTTAGCAGATGATAATACTTGTAATATATATGATGTGCGCCCCAAGGCCTGTCAAGAATATCCGCATACAAATCGAAAAAACTTTGAAAAAATCTCTGAACTCACCCTTAAAAATGTTTCTATCTGTCCAGCAACATTTAATATTGTAGAGGCGTTACGAGCTAAATTAAAATAGGTATATTTATAAACTTATTAAGTCAATATGGAACAGCTCATTCACTATTTCGAAACCATTCCTTCGCTACACCGCAGTGCGATTCTCGTCGGTGGGTTGACATTTTTTTGGATATTAGAAGGCTCGTTGCCATTGTTTAAGTTTGGGTATAACAAATGGAAGCACGCGCTTCCTAATCTATTTTTTACATTCACAACGATTATCATTAATTTTACGCTCGCCTTTTTTTTAATCAGCACTTCCGATTGGGTAAGCCTGCATAATTTTGGAATTCTCAACTGGCTACCAGAAATGCCGCTTTGGTTGTATGTCACTTTAGGCGTATTACTCATGGATTTTGTGGGCGCGTATTTACCGCATTATACCGAGCACAAAGTGCCGCCACTTTGGATGGTGCATTTAGTCCATCATTCAGATCATAAAGTAGATACCACGACCGCGAATCGTCACCACCCTTTGGAAAGTGTGATCAGATATATTTTTACGTTGGCTGGCGTTTTTATAATTGGTGCCCCCATCGGCATTGTGATGCTGTATCAGTCCGTATCTTTAGTCGCCACTCAGTTTAGTCATGCGAATATCAAGCTGCCTAAAAAGCTAGACTATCTTTTAAGTTTTGTATTGATATCTCCTGATATGCACAAAATCCATCACCATTATCAATTACCGTATACGGATGCTAATTATGGAAATATTTTTTCTATTTGGGACCGTCTTTTGGGTACATATATCTATATGGAGCGAGAACGTATTGTATATGGCGTAGACACCTTTCCAAAAGAAGCTGAAAACAGCAGTCTAAAACAGTTACTAAAACAACCTTTTCAAGGCTATAGAAGACCTACAACGGATACAGTAAGTAAGGCGCCCTAAGCGTTTTGTACTGTTCTAAACCAGCTTTCCAACTTGCACGGATTTGCGCAGCAGTCCAGCCTGTTTCAATTTGTTCTTGTAATCTCTTTTGACCTGCTAATTTGGTGAAAAAGGGATTGAAAAAATCAACTTTGTTTCCTGAATTTTGATAGGCATCTATCAACCATTTTAGGTTTAGGGAATCTAAAGAACGATGGTTTTTAAGATTAAGTCCTTTACATACTTTATTTTCATGAACAGGATATTTAGCACCTACATTTGGTTGTGGTGTAAATTTATAGAGATAGTCAGGGTGCTCTAAAAAAGGACTTCCAAACACTTGAAACTGCTGTTCTGTTCCACGCCCCACACTGACATTGGTACCTTCAAATAAACACAAACTTGGATATAAGTTGATCGCTTTTGCATTGGGTAAATTAGGGGATGGTTTTATAGGAAGTTCATACGCGGTTTGATGTGTATAGTTTTGTACAGGGATGACAATCAAATTACATTGAATCCCTTCTGAAAGCCAGCCTTCTCCGTTAATCATCGTTGCATATTCGCCAACCGTCATGCCATGTACAATAGGCACAGGATGCAGGCCAACAAAACTGGAATAGGTGATGTCTAAAATGGGGCCATCGACATAGTGTCCGTTTGGATTTGGTCGGTCCAAAACCAAAATAGTAATGCCTAAGTCAGCGCATGTTTCCATCATAAAATGTAGTGTTGATAAAAAGGTATAGAACCGTGCACCAACATCTTGAACATCAAAAATAACAACGTCTAAGCCGCTTAGAGTTTTAGTATCAGGTTTTTTATTAGCACCATATAAAGACACAATAGACACCCCACTACCAGCATCGATACCATCTTTCACATACTCCCCAGCATCAGCAGTCCCTCTGAACCCGTGTTCAGGAGCAAAAACTTTTTTGACAGCGATATTTAAGCTTAGTAAAGAATCTACCAAATGTGTGTATCCATCATTTTTAAAAATAACGGAGGTTTGATTGGCGACAATCCCTATATTTTTATTTTTTAGAATCGGTAGGTAGCTTTCTATTTGTTGCGCTCCAACGCTCACAGGCGTTTGCGCTTGGGAGTTAGAAGTGTTTCGACATGAAAGAAGTGTTAAAACAAATAATAAAACTGTATTTTTGATTAAATTTAAATGCATAATAAATTTTGAATTACGAGTATTTTTTAGCCAAACGTATTATTGGAAATAAGTCCTATAAAAGTAGTGTATCGGCGCCAATAATAAAAATCGGAATTGCTGCTATTGCAATTAGTACTATTGTGATGCTTGTTTCGATTGCAACTGGCATAGGTTTGGAACATAAAATTAGAGATAAAGCGGTGGCTTTTAACGGACATATTACGATTGCTAACTTCGATAGTAACGAATCCCAAGCAGCTCAAGTTCCTATTTCTAAAACTCAAGACTTTTATCCAGAGTTTAGGTCTGTTGAAGGCGTATCTCATATTCAGGCAGTAGCGAATAAATTTGGAATTATTAGAACCAATACCGATTTTGAAGGGTTGTTTTTAAAAGGCGTTGGAGCAGATTATGATTGGCGCTATTTCGAAGATTTTTTAATAGAAGGTCAACTTCCAACATACACTCAAAAATACAGTAATGACGTTTTAATTTCAAAATATTTAGCAGACCGATTAGGGTTTGTCGTTGGCGATAGTTTTCAGATGTATTTCATGAAATCCGACTCAAGCAAGCCGCCAAGCATCATGAAATATATAGTAATTGGTATTTTTAACTCAGGGTTTGAAGACTTAGATAAAACCTATGTTATTGGGGATATCAACCATGTACAGCGCTTAAATAAATGGACAAAAGATCAAATAGGAGGTTTTGAGGTTTTTATTTCTAATTATAGCGATTTAGAGCGTCTCGGACAAGAAGTCTATGCGCAAACGCCTTCGACTTTAGATGCCATGACAGTAAAACAAAAGTATGCTACTATTTTTGAGTGGATTCCAATTTTCACCACTAATATATATGGGATTATTGGCATTATGATTCTGGTTGGCGCGATAAATATGATCACGGCATTATTGGTTTTGATTCTTGAACGGACACAAATGATCGGGATTCTTAAAGCCTTGGGAAGTAGCAATTGGAGTATTCGAAAAATATTTCTATACAACGCTTCTTACCTGGTTGCTTGTGGGTTATTTTGGGGTAATCTTATCGGTATAGGCATTTTACTGCTGCAAAAACAATTTCAGTTGATAAAACTAGACCCATCTGTATATTATGTAACCGTGGCACCTGTCTATCTGGATTGGTCATACGTGCTTTTGTTGAATCTTATGACCTTTATTTTATGTGTATTGATGTTGTTAATTCCTTCATTTTTAATCAGTAAAATTGTTCCTGTAAAGGCTATGCAATTCGAATAAAAACTTCTGTATTTCAGGTTTGTATCCCCAAAAATTTAATGTATTTTTGTTCTAAATTTATAACATGAAGTACGCCGAAAATATTTTAGAAACCATAGGGAATACCCCTTTGATTAAGATGAATGTTTTAACTAAAGAATTACCCTGCTTGGTGTTGGCAAAATATGAAACTTTTAATCCTGGAAATTCTGTAAAGGATCGAATGGCGTTACAAATGATCGAAGACGCTGAGGCTGATGGCCGCCTACAACCCGGAGGGACGATTATAGAAGGAACTTCAGGGAATACAGGAATGGGTTTGGCATTGGCTGGCATTATCAAAGGCTATAAATGTATTTTTGTGTTAGCAGATAAGCAATCCAAAGAAAAAATGGATATACTTCGCGCCGTTGGTGCTGAGGTGGTGGTGTGTCCAACTTCTGTGGAGCCAGACGATCCACGATCCTATTATTCTGTGTCCAAGCGTTTGGCGGAAGAAACGCCCAACTCCTGGTATGTGAATCAATACGACAATCCGAGCAATTGCAAGGCACATTTTTTAAGCACTGGCCCCGAAATATGGGAGCAAACCGACGGGAAAATCACGCATTTTGTGGTGGGTGTTGGCACCGGCGGTACAATTTCTGGTGTTGGAAGTTATTTGAAAATGAAAAACCCAAATGTTAAAATTTGGGGGGTTGATACCTATGGTAGTGTTTTTAAGAAATATCATGAAACCGGTATTTTTGATGAAAATGAAATTCACCCATATGTCACAGAAGGCATTGGAGAAGATATTCTGCCTTTGAATGTTAACTTTGGAGTGATTGATGGTTTTACGAAAGTGACTGATAAAGATGGGGCGGTTTACACACAACGTCTCGCAAAAGAAGAAGGTATGTTTTTAGGCAATTCTGCAGGTTCTGCGATCAAAGGAGTTCTTCAATTGAAAGCGCATTTTAAACCCGAGGATGTGGTGGTGGTCTTATTCCATGACCATGGCAGTCGGTATGTAGGTAAAATGTTTAATGACGATTGGATGCGCGAGATGGGTTATATCGAATAGATTTGTAGTGTCTCTACTATATATAGCTGTATACGAGAGCAGCATAAGCTTTTAAGAATCATCTTTTTTTGGAAATAGGTGATTTTTTTTATACGTTTACAATTGATTTTTACCCCAAGTCTAAATCTTCTTTAAGTAATTTAACCAAAGTTTTAGATATTATTTATTTGAATTTTAAGAGACACTTGGGGAATTTAAGTGGTTCAACACACGCTGTAATTGGATGTATCGACCCACTTCAAATAAAATGAAAAAGAAACATAAACCAATAGTGGTTTATATTCACTGTTAATTAAAAATTAAATAAAAAAAAATGAAAAAACTATTATTATTCACTATTACAATCCTTTTTAGTAATCTAATTTTAAGTTAGACTAATTTATTTGAACATCCAGAATTTGACGAAATCGCAAAAAACCACAAAATAATTGGAATTATCCCCTTTAAAACATCCATTTCATTAAGACCAAAACAAATGAAAGACATTACTCCTGAGCAATTGGAACGAATGGAAAAATCGGAAGGAGAATCAATTCAATCTGCAATGTATTCATGGTTTTTAAAAAGAAAAAAAAGAGGGAAATTGAGTGTTAATATTCAAAACCCTGCAACAACAAATGCAAAACTAAAAAAAGCGGGCATAACATTTGAAAATTACGAAACTTTTACCCCTGACGAATTAGCTAAAATATTGGAAATAGATTCAATAATAATGGGGACATTTGAAACTAATAAACCAATGTCGGAAGGCGCTTCTGTTGCTTTAGGACTATTAATTGGATTTTGGGGGACCACAAATACTGCAACAATAAATTTGAGTATTTTCAACGCTAAGGATGGACAGCTTTTGGTTAATTACAATAAAAAAGTCAGAGGCAGTATAGGAAGTGATAATAATACCTTGATTAATATAATTATGCGTAAAGCATCAAGGAGAATTGCGTATACAAAATAATAATACTATCCGATAGCTAAGAATTGTAGTCCGTGCAACACAAGAAGCAAAAGTTAACACAAGATTTTGTTTGGAAATAACTAGTTAGCCACAAGCTAAGGAAATTTAATATCGTAGTTTTATTTATACCCGTGATTACTCTAAAAATAAGATGCTTCCAAATACATCAGAATTTATATAACCTTCGTCATTATTATTACCATGGGTCTCTTTTGAGCCCATGAAGTTCTCTCGGACATTATTTCCATCGTTATCACCATAGGCAATTGAAAATCCAATACTTTTTTGTGCAAAAATTTCGACAGGTATATTATTAGCAGTGTTTTCGTTAAATTGTTTATCAAAAAGTTTAAAAGCCATTTCCCAAAGATGCTTGTTGCCTTCTTGTGATCGCATAACTTCAACATGTTCATCAAAAAAAACGGTTTCCTTCAACGTATTCTTATCAATGGTATGACCTTCTGTGGAAACATGATAAGCAAAAGCTTGATGATTAAACTTATGATTTCCTCCAGATTTGTCTTCATCTATAAATACCTCCACATAATCGCCTTTCCAATAGTTGTCTAAACCATTTCCGAGAGTTGGATTTAATTTCTCATCGACTACTTCAACCAAAATATATAAAAATTGACTATTCCATGATAATTTGAATCGTCCATGATAATCTACAGAATCCACTCTGTTACCCATCCACAAATAATTCATATCATACCAATTCAAACTAGACCAGATTACATCTTTACTGCAACCGTCAATTTTTATAGGTGATTTGGATTTATGCGCTTTAAAAAAGCCATCTTCAATAGCTTCAGTTAAGGTTAACTCTGAATCTAGTTGACATAAGGATTTTGCTATTAGGGATTTATAATTTTCTGTTTTAACATTCTTGCAGCTTGCTAAAGATAAAATAAGGATGAATGATATAAATTTTATTAATATTAACTCTTTTACTCTGATGCTATTTTCTGTTAAGCGTATCATTTTTTATTTTTTTACTAAAGTAGAGTTTTACAAGGAAATTAATTACACTTCTAAAATAATACTTGTTTTAGAAGCACCATAGTAGGCTATTTTTTCAAGAAAGGAAATAAGATGCTTATTATTTCTAAAATAACCTAAAACACACAAGCAATTATCTCCGGTAATTCTATCACAGCTTTGCACTTCTTCCATTGCTTGTATTTGTTTTTGAACATCATAAGTTCCTGTTGGTCCTCGGTGCATTATTAATGTTATATATGCTTTGGTCTCAATGCCTAATTTTTCATGATTCACTTTTAAAACATAACCTTCAATGATGCCTTCTTCTTCCATTTGCCTAACACGTTTGCCTATGGCTGGAGCCGACAACCCCACTTTTTTTCCAATATTAGAAAAGCTTTCTCTAGCATTAATTTTCAGCATCTCAAGTATCTTTTTGTCTAATTCATCCATTTGTAATCAAAGTTTAATTTGCATTTATTTGATATAATCAAATGTAAAAATACAATTATTAGTTCGATAATAAAGTAAAAATAAAAAAATACATTCTATATTTGTATATAAGTATTTTGGAAAATAGTTTTCAATTTTAATTAATAAAACAAAATATGAACCCATTTTTAATTGATAGTATCGGTTATGCAGCTCTCGTTATCAACCTGTATTCTATGTCCACGAAAGGCGAATATAAGCTTCGTTTAATATCACTAATCGCTAATGTAGGTTATATTTTATATGGTTTTTTAATTAGTGCTCTACCAATAATTATAGGGTGTACAATTGCTGTATTTCTTCATGGTTATCACATAAGACGATTGCGAATAAATAAGAAAAGCAATGGTTAAAATAAAAATTGCTACAAAAAAAGATATCGAGGTTTTAGCACTTCTCGGTCGACTAACATGGGTAGAATCTCACGGACATTTTATCGAAGATAAAAACGATGTATTAAAATACCTTAAGGAGAATTTTTCAGTTTCTAAAACGAAACAGAATTTAAACAGTTCCATGCAACACTTCTATATTATTTATGCAGATGATTTACCTGTCGGATATGCGAAATTAGTAGTAAATGCATCAAACGAACATGTTAGATCACAAAACAGTTGTAAGTTGGAACGAATTTTCATCCTAAATGATTTTATACCCCTTAAAATCGGGCAACAGTTACTAACTTTTGTTGAAGCGCAAGCCAAAAAATTACTATTGGACACTCTATGGCTCTCCGTTTACATTAAAAACAAAAGAGCCATTAGATTTTATGAAAGAAATGAATTTTTAAAGGTGGGAGAATTAAATTTTAGTGTCAATGAAAAAGTATATGAAAATATAGTGTTCTCAAAAAAAATATAGATATACAAGACTATTGTAAATCTAGAAATCGAAGTAAAACGACTTCCGAAGGCACCATGACTTAGTGTAGTACAAAACAAGAAATGCAAGCATATAAATATTAAATTTTAATGCAAGTGACTGATAAGGTTTGCTAGCTTAAAAACTTTTTTTATCTTAGTAGGATGCAAGAAGACTTCCTACACTACGTCTGGCAGCATAAAAAAATGAGCCTCAAATCGTTACAAACAACAGCGGAGCACCCCATTGTTCTTAAATCTGTTGGTTTTCCTAATGTTAATTCAGGCCCCGATTTTTTTAATGCTCAACTCCGGATCGGTACACAACTGTGGGCTGGTAACGTCGAAATTCACGTGAAATCTTCCGATTGGTATGTCCACCATCATGAAACGGATGCGGCTTATGACAGCGTTATTTTACATGTCGTCTGGGAACACAATATGGAAATATATCGAAAAGATAATACGTCAATACCCACCCTTGAACTCAAAAATTATGTACTTCCGCACACCTATAAAAACTACAACGCCTTATTAAACCAGAAACAGTATTGGATTCCTTGCGAACCTAATATCAAGGACGTAGATTCTTTTACCATTTCCCATTGGTTGGAGCGGTTGTATTTAGAGCGTTTAGAAGGCAAGTACAAAGCAATTGAAGTTCAACTACATGCGTCTAAACACAACTGGGAAGCTGTTCTGTTTTGGCAACTCGCCAAAAATTTTGGACTCAAAGTAAATGGCGATGCGTTTTTAAGCATTGCTAAATCATTGGATTTTTCGATCATTCGGAAATCACAACACGACCTACACCTACTAGAAGCATTGCTTTTTGGGCAAGCGGGACTGCTTGAAACAGAGGCACAAGACATTTATATAGCTGAACTTAAAAATTCTTATGAGTTCTTGAAGCATAAATTTTCAGTATCAATTGAAGGCGTATTACCTGTACAATTCTTTCGATTGCGCCCGCCAAATTTCCCTACCATCCGATTGGCACAATTTGCTGGGCTGTATAGCCGTAGTCTAAAATTATTTTCAAGTGTGATAGACGCACTATCCATAGAGCAATTATATACTATTTTTGAAGGGGGCACTTCTAAATTTTGGGATACACATTATACATTTGATAAAACGTCCAAATCATCCCCAAAAACCCTTACGAAAGCGTTTATTAATCTGATTATAATTAACACCATAGTCCCAGTCAAATTTGCATTTAATAAATATAATCGCCATTCAAACCAAGAGGATATCCTTTCAATCGTTCGGAAAATTCCTATGGAACATAATAGTGTTGTTGATAAATTTCATTCTTTGTATTCGTTTGATAAAACGGCATTAGAGTCCCAAGCCCTGATTCAATTGAAACAGAAGTATTGTTCCAAAAATAAATGCCTTCAATGTGCTATTGGTAGTGCACTTTTGAATCGAAATTCATAAATTGCAATATGAAATTATTTTACAGAGGACTTTTTAATTTACAGAAATATGGGTTTTATGTGTGTCAACGAATAGCAGACCGTTTTGGAATGCGTGCTAAAGTTGTTCGAACATCTTTTATTTATCTGACATTTGTGACACTCGGATTTGGGTTTGCGTTTTATTTATTTCTAGCATTTTGGATCCGGATCAAGGATTTGATATATACAAAACGAACGTCTGTTTTTGATATTTAAAGTATATGAATAATCCTTTTATAAAACTCTACAGGTCCAAAATTAGTACAGCGATCATTTTGTTGGTACTACTACTTTTTATGGGGATTATTGGATTTAAAATAATGTCTGATTATTCTTGGGTTGATGCCTTTTATATGACTGTGATTACCATAACCACGGTTGGTTTTGGAGAAGTGGCGCCCTTAGATCCTGAAACCAAAATATTTACTATTTTTTTGATTTTAACCAGTGTCATTATTGTAGGATATGCGCTTACAATTATTACAGAATATATAATTTCTAAAAATGTTATTTCCGAACTAAAACATAAGAAGATGCAAAAAAAAATTGATGCACTATCCGATCATATTGTGATATGTGGATTTGGAAGAAATGGAAAACAAGCCGCTAAAAAATTAGTTTCTCATAACCGCTCTTTTGTGGTTGTGGAATCTGATAAAGAAACGATCGACAAGCATCAAAATGATGATATTCTTTTTGTTTTTGGAAACGCTAATGAAGATGAGGTTCTTAAATCTGCTGGAATTGAACGCGCCGAGTGCTTAATTTCTGCCTTGCCAAGTGACTCTGACAATGTTTTTGTGGTGCTATCTGCGCGGCAAATGAACAAAAATGCTCGAATCATAAGTCGTGCTTCTTACGAGTCTTCGTATAGTAAACTTAAACTCGCAGGAGCTAATAATGTTATTTTACCTGATAAAATTGGCGGCGACCATATGGCCTCTTTAGTTGTTGTCCCAGATTTGTTAGAGTTTATTGATAACCTTTCTATTATTGGGAATAATACTATAAATATTGAAGAAATTGCCGTGGAAAAGCTATACAACACATCTACCATTAAAACGATTCAAGATCTAGAATTACGAAAAAAAACAGGCTGTAATGTAATTGGTTATAAAGATGAAGCAGGTCATTATACAATCAATCCAGAAGCAAATCAAAAATTAGCAGCCAACTCCAAAGTGATTGTTTTGGGACGTCCTGAACAAATTCAGAATTTGAATAGCACATACAATATTGATATTAAATAATCAAAAGTTGATTAACCCTTTTAAACCGCCACTAGATTTTAATAATTCATTTATTTTCACCATATTGTTGGCTAATTAATTTCCACCATAAATAGTTCCTATGAAAACATACATTCAAACTATAATCGCTTTAGTTTTACCAGTTATATCTTTTGCCCAAGAAAAAGGATTGGATCAAAAAATTGATGAAGCATTTCAGCCAGTTGCAGATGCTTTTTTTGATGCTATTTTCTTTAAAATATATGAAGGCGATACATTTTCAATTCCGTTTGTATTAGTCTTATTAGTAGGGAGTGCTATGTTTTTTACCATCTATTTCGGATTTCCAAACATTCGGTTTTTCGGAAAAGCTATAAACGTAGTTAGAGGGAAATATGATTTTGTCGATCATGGAGTAGCAGAAGCGATGTATGGCGACTCTACACCAGGCGGTGATGCTATTGAAACTATTAAAGATGAGAGTACAGACGGAGAAGTGAGTCATTTCCAAGCCTTGGCCACTGCGGTTTCGGGGACGGTAGGAAACGGAAATATTGCAGGCGTTGCTTTGGCAATTGCACTAGGAGGTCCGGGGGCTACTTTTTGGATGATTGTTTGTGGATTGTTAGGGATGTCTACTAAATTCGTAGAGTGTACTTTAGGAGTTCAATTTAGAGATATTGGAAAAGACGGCACCGTATATGGAGGTCCTATGTATTATATAAGTAAAGGCTTAAAGTCGAGAGGCTTTGCTAAAATAGGTAAGGTAACGGCCGCTATTTTTGCAGTCTTTTGTATTGGAGGTTCTTTTGGTGGTGGTAATGCCGCCCAATCGAATCAAGCAACAATCGTTATAAAAGAATTATTTAATTGGGAAAGCACTGCAGCGGGAGCCATTGTAGGGGTTGTATTAGCAGTTTTAGTAGGAGTCATTATTATTGGAGGGATTAAACGAATTGCTCAGGTAACAGAAAAAGTAGTGCCGTTTATGGCCGTCATGTATGTACTGGCATGTCTCTATATTATTTTATCAAACTTTAGTTTAGTTGATGATGCGATCAGTCTTATTGTCAGAGAAGCATTCAACCCAACAGCCTTTGGCGTTGGATCTGTAATAGGCGTTTTGATTGTAGGGTTTCAAAGAGCAGCCTTTTCAAATGAAGCTGGAGCCGGTTCGGCTTCGATTGCACACTCAGCAGTTAAAACAAAATATTCAGCATCCGAAGGACTAGTAGCTCTATTAGAGCCTTTTATTGATACCGTTGTGATTTGTACGATGACTGCTTTAGTAATTGTTATTTTTAATTTTGGTGGATTCTTTGAATATGGTGGAGATGGTTCAGGAGTTGTGTTTATTGACGGTCAACCATTTGAAGGTGCAGGAATTACATCCAAAGCTTTTGCACAATACATTCCTTATTCTAATATTTTCTTAACCATTGCAGTCGTTTTGTTTGCAGTATCTACGATGATTTCATGGTCTTACTATGGCTTACAATCTTGGAAGTTTTTGTTTGGTAGAGGGAAAGTAGCAGATCTAGTTTATAAATTGTTATTTCTATTGTTTGTAGTCATTGGAGCTGCGGCGAGTATGGGATCTATTTGGAAATTCTCTGATGCGATGATTTTCGCGATGATCTTTCCGAACATGGTAGGATTGTTCTTCTTGTTCCCAGTAGTGAAGAAAGAACTAACCAGATATTTGAAAGCTATTAAAAAATAAATTTTGTTTTGCCCCTAGATGAAATTTTACACCTATTTTTCTAACCAACAACGGTTGGCAGTCATTGTGTTGATGCTCATAATTGTTGGGTTAGAAATTATATCGGTAGCTCGTGTGTCATTGTACCCAGACAATTTTGAGGTTGATCCTCAAACCTATTTGAAATTCCAGAAAGAAGTTGATAGTTTAATTGCAAATCAAAGAGTCGATTCAAAACCTAAAGTATATCCATTTAATCCAAACTATATAACGGATTATAAAGGATATTCTCTTGGGATGAGTACAGAAGAAATCAATCGCTTGCTTGCGTATAGAGCTACAAATAAATGGGTAAATTCGGTAAAAGAATTTCAAGGAGTTACAAAAGTTTCAGATTCATTTTTAAAAACAATTGCGCCCTATTTTAAGTTTCCAGAATGGGTGGGCAAATCAGCAAATGATAGAACCCCATTTTATGAAGGTTCAATTAAAAGTGATGAGCAAAAGATTGATCTAAACATAGCGACAGCAGCACAACTTCAAAAAGTATATGGCATAGGTGCTTATTATTCGCAACGTATTATAAAGTTTAGAGATTCTTTTGTTGGCGGGTTTATTTCGGATATTCAATTGCAAGATGTTCGAGGGTTGACTCCAGAAATAATTAAAAATATTCTTAAAGAGTTTACCGTTAAAACGCCTCGAATAATACAAAAAATTGATTTAAATTCTGCGACTGTAGATCAGTTAGTGAATATCCAACATATCGATTATGAACTAGCATATGAGATTGTAGAGTTACGAATGTTAATGGATGGTTATAAAGATATTCAGGAATTAACAAAAGTTAAAGAATTTCCCGTAGAAAAATTAGAAATTATTAAATTATATTTGTCACTTAATTAGTATATATATGGATTTTAATTATTCAGAAGAACAAACCCTGATTGCTGCAGCAGCAAAAGAATTTGCAGAGCAACACATCAGACCGCACATTATGGAGTGGGATGAATCTCAGCACTTCCCCGCAGATGTACTCCACAAAGCAGGTGAGATGGGTTTTATGGGTGTTTTTATTCCAGAAAAATATGGAGGTTCTGGATTTGGATACCATGAATATATAGCTATTATTGAAGAGATTTCTAAAATAGATCCGTCAATAGGACTTTCCATAGCAGCACATAATTCATTGTGTACTGGCCATATTTACTATTTTGGTAATGAAGCTCAGAAACAAAAGTGGCTCCCCAAACTAGCATCTGGTGAGTGGATTGGCGCTTGGGGTTTAACAGAACACAATACGGGTAGTGATGCCGGTGGCATGAACACAACCGCAGTGAAAGATGGAGATTATTATATTTTAAATGGTTCTAAAAACTTTATCACTCATGGTCGTAGTGGTCATATTGCCGTTGTAATAGCACGTACTGGCGAAAAAGGAGATTCTCATGGTATGTCTGCTTTTGTCATTGAAAAAGGAACGCCCGGGTTTAGCTCAGGTAAAAAAGAAGATAAATTAGGAATGCGTGCCAGCGAAACAGCAGAACTAGTATTTGATAATTGCCGTATTCATAAAGATAATTTATTAGGGGAAGAAGGCGAAGGGTTTGTTCAATCACTCAAAATTTTAGATGGTGGACGTATTTCAATAGGCGCACTATCTCTTGGGATTTCTAAGGGAGCGTATGAAGCATCCTTAAAATATGCAAAAGAACGCATTCAGTTTGGGAAACCTATTTCTAGTTTTCAAGGAATTTCGTTTAAACTATCTGATATGGCTACTGAAATTGAAGCTTCTGAGTTGTTGCTACATAAATCCGCTTTTTTGAAAAACAAAGGGGCAAAAGTCACAACACTCGGAGCCATGGCAAAAATGTTTTCCAGTGAATCTTGTGTTAAAATCGCCAATGATGCCGTTCAAATTCACGGTGGATATGGCTATACAAAAGACTATCCAGTAGAAAAATTTTACAGAGATTCAAAATTATGTACCATAGGAGAAGGGACTACCGAAATTCAAAAGGTAGTCATCTCAAGAAATATTTTAAAATAACTATTGCAGAACAATAATTAAGTTTATATTTGCACACGAAATCTAAAAGAGGGGAGGTTAAAAGACTATGTTAATAATACCAATAAAAGAAGGAGAAAATATAGACAGAGCGCTAAAACGTTTCAAACGAAAGTTTGACAAAACGGGAACAAAGCGATCTTTACAAACGCGCAAGCAGTTTATAAAGCCATCTGTGAAACGTAGAGCACAAATTCAAAAAGCGCAGTACATCCAAGGATTAAGAGACGCTGAAAACCTATAAGTTTTCAACATCCATAAAATTTAAAGCACCTTTTCATTAAGGTGCTTTTTTGGTTTATAATAGTCTGTAAATTAGTTAAAGTAAGTGTTAAAATATTTGGATTATTTATAAAATTTATTAATTTTGACAAGTACATTGGTTAGTATTCCGTTGCTATAACTTTATTATTCAATGTATCCCAAATTTATTTTTATAACTAGTGTAGTCTTTCTACACTTTAAAACTTATTGATTATGAATGACTTAAAAAAATTGGTAGCCAAGGCAAACAGTTCCTTGTCACCACGTCAAAACAAATCTAATGTTCGTTATGGACTAGCGAATTTTATTGCAGCATCTACCGACCAAATGCTGATGACTCGAGGAGGATATAGTTCAGGTTCTTCAAATTGTATGCATGGGCTTTCTAGGTGTTCTTCTTGTAATAGAGGTGGTAGTAGTGGTGGTAATGGCGGAGGCTCTGCAGGTGCTCTTTGGGGACACACTTCGTATGTCGATGGTCAAACTTATGCTCAAAGACTCGGGTTCACTACGGATCAATCAGCACTAGTTAATGCGTTTGCTGAAGGTGCTGGTTTTGGACTTGTTTCTGGATTTGCATCCTCATTTATGGCTATGAGGTCTTTAAATCCATACACGGCTTTAGCTGGAGGTTTCATTGGTTATTTGAGAGAGTATACTTCACAATTTAAAGAATGGGAAAATAACATTAAAGTAAAATAATATTAGTTCATGAAACTTAAAGTATTATTTTTCTTACGACAAATAATTATACACATAGTCGCTATTATGATAGTGTTCTTTATCTATTTTTATTTTGCAGACCAGAGCATTAATTTTTTCGATTTTATCACAGAAAATTTTATTTATTTTCTAATGTATTCAATAATTGTGGTTCTTTTTGAGGTGTACAGGGAGTTTAAGTGAAATAATTAGGTGACTTTTAAGTAAAGTTAATCATTATCGTTTAGCTACATAATAAAGTTTTATTTTTTTAATTCAGTATAAGTAATACTCGACCAATTTTGAAATTCCCTAAAGTCACCTTGATTATTCCTGTATACAATACAGAGAGATATTTACACCGCTGTTTAAATTCTGCTATTTATCAGACTTTGAATGATATAGAAATAATTATTGTTAATGATGCTTCAACAGATAATAGCCTGAAAATCATACAAGAATTTCAAGCTGTTGACAAAAGAATAAAGCTTATCAACTTTTCCAAAAACAAAGGGAATGGAACTGGAAGAAATACAGCCCTAAAAAATGCTAGAGGTCAGTATATTTTGTTTTTAGATGCGGATGACTGGTTAGAAAAAGCGGCTGCGGAATTTCTTTACCTAAAAGCGAAAAATGAAAATTATAAAATAGTTTTAATGGGCTATACGCAGCATTTTGTGGCTTCTGAAAAAAGGCATATAATGTTGCCAAACTTCCAAGAAAACGATCCAAATATTTACCGTTATTTTTTAACCCATAGGAAAGGATTTGGTTCCATGCCTTGGTGTTATTTTTATTCTAGAAGGTTATTAATGGATAAAGACATCACTTTTACTGAAGGCGTTTATTTTGAAGATGTGAATTTTGTGGCTCAAGCTATTTTTAGTGTTAAAGATATAGGGGTAGTTAGAGATTTCCCTCTTTACAATTATTTAGTCCATAAAGAGTCTATCACAGGGTTTTTAACCAAAAAGAAAATAGAAGACTTGTTCGTTGTTCACATTCTATTGAAGGAATACTTGATTAAAAAAGGCGTTTTTGAAAAATTTGAAAAAGAATATTTAATACGATTTCTAGTGTATTGTATTGAGTTTAGTTTCTTAGGATTTTTTAAGATGAAAAATAAAGATATGGATGCAGAACTAAAGATGTTCATGAATGACATAAGAACTAGTGAAGTGATGAGTTTAGATAACATTTCGGTTTTAAAAGGAGCAGCAGAAGATTGTAAATCTGAAAAACTGACAAGTAAACTTCTGCTAAGTGCTTATAATTTTTTAGGTGCTATACGAACATTTTATAAGCCCTATCGTTTTGTCTATAAAACAAAATATAGAATTTATAATTTTTTCAAAAATTAAGACATACAAAGTGCCTCAACATAGTACCCATATTGATGACATCATAGGTAAAAGACCAAATTGGTTAATTAGATTTGGAATTAGCGGAATCTTGTTAATGCTACTAACTCTGCTTTTTGTATCATGGTTAGTAAAATACCCTGATGTTATTAAGGCAGAAGTGTTCATCAGTACACCTAACCCACCAATTGATTTAGTATGTCCCGTTAATGCTCAAATAGAAAAAATATTTAAATACTCCGCTGATAGTATCGTTAAAAAAGATAGTCCACTTATTTTATTAAAAAATTCAGCTAGTTATCATGAAATAAAAAAATTAAAAGCCTATTTGAATATCTTATCTAGAGACAGTCTTTTAAATAGCCCTATTGTTAGTTCTAAAAACTTCCACAGATTAGGTGATTTGCAAAGTACGTATAATCAACTTTCTAATTATATAGAAGAGTTTAATGAGCATTTAAAACACACGCCTTTCAAAAATCAAATATTATTTCTTAAAAAAATCATTTCTAACAACAAGGAATCGCTTCAAATTTCAGAAAGACGGTTTTTAATTGAATTACAAGACCATAAAATAGTCGTAAAAGCTGAAAACAGAGCAGATATCTTATTTAATAAAGGAGTTATTGCTGAAGTTGAATATGAACTAGAAAAACAAAAACTGCTGAGAAAAGAAATACAGTTAGAGAGTTATCGTTCGGGATTAATCGATCAAAAAACTACAATTGTTAATTTACAAAAACAACTGGCGGAATTGATGATTCAAAAAGATCATTTTTATCATGAACTTAGGGGTAATATCAAAAACATCACGAAGCTTCTTAATTCTCAAATTGAACTATGGACAAATAAATTTATCATATCATCACCAATTAATGGTACTATTTCTGTATTTAAAGAATTCAATACTGGGGATTTCCTTACAGCAGGAAATTATGTATTGACAATTTTACCCTTAGAAAATCAAGAGTTATTTGCTTATGGAAGTTTCTCAGTAGAGAGTGCTGGTAAATTACAAGTGAATAATAAAGCCATCATAAAATTACATTCTTTTCCTTATAGAGAATATGGTTCTGTAGATGGATATATAGATAAAATATCGGATTTCCCAATTAAAAACATGTATTCTGTAA
>Ga0209119_1001260_pt1 | contig 25143 bp, 20 predicted proteins | sample COG_03_FD_184747 | JGI IMG/M metagenome (GOLD analysis project Ga0209119, IMG submission 184747) | Pelagic Microbial community sample from North Sea - COGITO 998_met_03 (SPAdes) (version 2) | ecosystem: Environmental > Aquatic > Marine > Neritic zone/Coastal water | place: Helgoland, sampling...
ATTTAAAACTAAAAGTAGGTTTGGGTTCTATTGTTGGGTTTGATCTCAAAGCACTCAAAGACAAAGAAATTCCATTTCTCAGAAGAAAAATAGGGATTGTATTTCAAGATTTTAAATTATTAAATGATAGAACCGTCTACGACAATCTTCTTTTTGTTTTAAAAGCAACAGGTTGGAAAGACAAAGCAGCCATGAATTCTAAAATTGAAGAAGTTTTAGATCATGTAGGCATGAAAACAAAATATTATAAGAACCCATTTGAACTCTCTGGAGGAGAACAGCAAAGAGTTGCCATTGCTAGAGCATTACTTAATGACCCAGAGTTAATTTTAGCAGATGAACCCACAGGAAACCTAGATCCAAAAACATCACTTGAGGTTATGGACTTATTAAATAAAATTCACCAAAGTGGAAAAAGTATTTTAATGGCTACTCATGATTATGCTCTCATCGTAAAGTTCAAACAAAAAACAATTAAATGTGAGGGCGGGAAATTATTTGAAGTACTTGCTCAGTCTAGTTCTTAAAAATAAGTTTAATAATTTTTTTTGCACTAGTATTCGGATCAAAATTTTCTAACAATTTTTCACGTTCTTCTTCAAAAGATGCCTCAAAACTTTGATTCAATAATTTAGCTGTTTTTGATAAAAATTCAGCCTTTGAATTTGCTTTTTCACATAATGTTTCCAGGCCGGTTTCAAGAATCATGGGGTCATTTGCAATTACAAATTTTCCTTGCCTTAGGGTATTTAAAAGTTTTAATTTTATTCCCGTATTTTGAAAGGTTGGAAGTACATTTATATGTGCGCTCTCAAGTAAACGATGGAGATCATCTTGCTCCTTTAAAGTATCAAAGGTGATGTTTTTGTGTTTTGATATTTCTGTTATGACCTTGGCATTTTTATAACTACTAGCGATCACTAATTTATACTTCGAGTCTTTGTAGATGTCAATTAAAAATAATGCGGCTTTTACGTTTTCAGAGACTAAAAGATGGCCATGATACAAAATAAAATTTCCTTTGGGTTTTAAAGTTGTGTGTTTTGTAGCATCGTAAAATGCCGGAATATAAAAACATTTATTTCCGTATTTTTCATTAAAATAGATTTGTTCAATAGGAGAAATTGAAAAAACTCCATCTATTTTTTTTAAAATTTTCTCATATCGTTTTAATTTTTTAGATTCTTTTCTAAAAAAAAATCGTTTAAAAATATTGGATTCGCTTTGTTCTAAACCTTTGTAAAAATGATGTTCAATGTTATGTGCTCTTAAGTATATTTTTCGCCCTTTTAGACTGTCTTTTAAAATCGGTAGGGTTGTATGGAGACCTTCAAATAAAACAGGGTAAGTATCTTTATTAAGATTAGAGATTAACAAATCATTTCCTCTACTCTTAACTATAAAAGGGGCTGTTGAAAAAAAACTTTTTATAAATGAATTTCTTGGGTAATAAAAAACTTCTTTACAATAGTTGAGTAGTTCTTTTTGCTCACCTCTACCATATTCAAATACATGAAGGTAGATTTCCACACCCTGCTTATGTAAGGCTTTTAATTTGTAAAATACATCAATAACCCCTCCATAATTTGTTGGAAAAGGAACATCAAAAGAAACGATATGAAGTTTGTTAATCAAGTTTAAAAAAAATTGAAGTTAGTTTTTTCTTTTCTTTGGACCAATTTAGTTTTTCTTTGGCCATTGCCAACTCTTTTTTATAACTCTTTGTAGTCATCTGCTTTATGATCTTAGCTAGAACCTCAGGTGATCTTTCAGTAAGTATTTCACCAATTGAGTATTTTTCGATAAGTGCTCTCATTTCTGGCAAATCAGCGATAATTACAGGAATATTTGCATGAAGATAATCAAATACTTTATTGGGTAGGGCATACCTGTAATTTAATCCTAAATCTTCTTCTAAACTCATACCAATGGAGGCACTTAAAGTGAGTTTCTTTAGTTCCTCTGGAGATTTTTTACCTAAAAATTTAACTTTATTATTTAAATTTTGGAGTTTTACTTTTTCTTTTAATTCCTTTAGAATATCTCCGTCTCCAATTACAATAAACAAATACTTGTCCAGCAAAGGCATGGTGTCAATCATAAGCTCAATACCCCTTCCTATATTAACAGCCCCTTGATAAAGTATGATTTTCTTTTCATCAGTATTTACATCAAATTCTTTTGGGTCAATTTTTTGAATTTTTGGGATATTTCTAACAACTGTTGCCGAAACACCATATAAATTTAGATAATGATTTTTAATTGAATTGCTCACTGTAATTACATTCTTCAATTTTGGAATTAATTTTTTTTCCAAATACAACCAAAAGTTTTTTATCCGAGGTTTAGTTACTAATTCTGGAATTTCTGAGAACAATTCATGACTGTCAAAAACTAGTGTTTTTTGTTGAAGTAAACTGAGTAAATAATTAGGTAAAAGAGTATCTAAATCATTGGAAAACAGCAAGTTTTTTTTTGTAAATAGTAGAAATATAAATAAACGTATATTGAATTCAGCATAAAATAAAAAGCCTTTATTAAAAAGTAAACGAAACCGAACTGTTTTATAATTTTTTTGAATAGGAAGGCTTGTTTTTAGTTTTCTACCCACTAAAACTACATCATATCCAATTTCAGATAAAGCTTCACAAGTTTTTTCAACACGTTGATCAGTTGTTAAATCATTTGTTACAGAAATTACTATTCTTTTCAACTCATTTTATTTAAATAGGCAAGATATAAAAAACTAGGTAGCTTCTTGTGATTCCTATTTTTCACTTTTAAAAAAGTCAAAAAAAGCTGGGTCACAAAACTTAATTAAAATAATTTAAAAAGTATTTTTTTGTAAAAAATTCGGGATTCACCTGTTTTGCTATTGTTAAATATTCTTCAAGGTGCTTCTTGTTTTTATCCCATTTATACTTACATATATTATGGTATAAGAGTGCCATTTCTTCATAGGATTGGAATCGTTTGATTATTAAATTCTTATCAATTGCAGCAATTTTTTCATGATCATTTATTTTAGTATAATAGATGAGTTTCATAAACAAAAAATTATTGTAATGTTCGTATTTGTAAAAGAACGTGTAATCTGTGTCAGGTTTAATTTTTTTTATAATCCACTCCATTACTTCAAAGTTTCGAGTTAAGATAGTTGTAAAATTTATTTCAAATAAACATTCTATGGGAATCAAACCATTTACTAGATTTTTCTGGTAATAATCCTTTAGTTTCATAATGATTTTAGAATCTTCCATTAATAAATATTGAGAAAAGATTCTACTTTTCAATATGGGGTGAAAATCATTTTCTTCTTTTAAAATGTAAAATGATTCACTTTTTTCTTTATTTAAATACATGTTTAAATTTAATATTCCTTCACAGAATACTCGTACATCTTTCCTTGATCCTTTCTTGTGAATTATTTTAATAATATCAGAATAATATGTTCTTAAACTTCCATAATCTACAAAAATTGTAATTATCAAGTCTTGAAAGTTCTCGTTTAAAATTAATTTGTTAAACATTTTATTTTTAACGTTTACAACGCTAACTAAATTGCCTATAGACATACCCATTAGTACTTTATCATCATAATTAAAATTATTAGCATTCATTTTTTTGAGTTCAAAAATTCTGCGAATTAGATTGAAATTTCCAATGAGTAATAATTCTCTTATTATTTGAATTAATTTTAAGTTAAAACTTCTCGTATGACTGAGGTTGTCTTCTATATACTTTAATAGTTGATCATCCATACTCTTGTGGATAATCTTTGAGATTTCAAATTCTTCACTCCACTTATTTTTTAATTTGAAATTAACCATGAAATCAGAATAATTATCAAAACCATTAAATTTTGATAAGGTGTCTAATGTGAAGTTACTAGCTTGTACATTTTTAACGATTCCAAAAAACCTCCTAATCGTGTTATAGCTGATGTCTATGTCATTTTCTTTCGCTATAATCTGGCTAAGTCTTTTGCTATCTTTTAAACTTTTTATTTTGAATCCAATTTTTTCTACGGTAATGTCTCTCAGTTTTTTTTCCATCTTGTACTAAACTTGTACTAATATACATAAATCTTTATTATATTTTTGATTGAGATTATAAATTCTACCCTCTAAATTTAATTTATGTTTCTCGATTCATAGAAAAATGAATAATTAATGATGGAAAGAGTGTAAAATTTAATTTTTACACTCTTTTTTTTCTTTTCATATCTTTTTTTTCGTTTATTGATTTACATAATTTTCAAACTTAATTTTACCAATGGTATTTTTAGTATTATCTAGTTTTTTTTATGCTTTTAATAACCTACTGTGGAAGCGTCTTCTTTCTAAGTTTGATTTATGGTTAATCATTGGTTTTAGATGTCTATTGACCAGTTGTATTGGTTTAGCAATTATTTTTTTATTTTATCCAACTATATTTTCAGCGCTTACTTATGCTGTTAGTATAAAAATTATTGTGGCTTCTATTTTCGGGGCGTTTGGTTTAATTAGTATGATTTTAGCATTGAAAGAAGGAAGTCTAACTCAGCTTGGTGTCTTTAATTTATTAATTGTATTTCTTGTTTCTTTATATTTATTTTTTTTTGAAAATATTTTTCTTAAAAATTATGCTGTGGCCTCCATTTGTATCATAGTTGGTTTTACCTTGTATATTTTTCAAATAAAAAAGATTGAGGGGGTAAAGAAAAAAATTTCATTTCGCAATATTATATTGTTTACGATGATGTCTTTTTTCTTTGCGGCTTCTAGTTTAATGCATTGGTATAACTTAAAGCAAGAGTTTCCAGCTATTTTGTCCGTTACTGTTCAGGAATTAGTTGTTTTCTTTGTTGTTCTTATTATTTTTAATTTTAAAACTTCATTATCATTCCATCAGATTTATCCTCAAATTCAAAAAATAGTTAAACCAGTAGTATTTATGGCTATTATTATTTTTTCAGCAATTTGGACAGGTTTCTTGGGCTTACAGTACACTAATCCTTTAATTTCCTCATTAATTAGTTTAATAACACCTATTCTCACTATCATATTTGGTGTGCTATTTTTTAAAGATCAGTGGAACTCTATCACTTTATTGTCTTTATTCCTCATATCTATAGGTGTTTATCTTATTAATTTGGAGTACCTGTAAATTAAAAGGCTATTGTTTTAGTAAATTACAAATAATCTCTTTAGGGTATTGAGGCTTATTTTTTTGAAAGTATTTTAATGGTAAAAAACAGCAGACTCAATCCTAGTAAAACCCCAGTAAACAGTATTATTTTATCTTGAGGTAATTTAGATAAAAGCCATACAATAGAAATTGAGGATGCTATAGGTATACTATAGCCCCCAGGTACTTTAAAACCATCAGATCTTTTTTTTAGGTTTACTATTTTTAATTTCAGAGTAGCTAAAGATATTCCAAGATAAATAAGTAGAGTAGATGCACTAGAAATGATGGCAAGTTCTTTAAACCCCCCAGCAATTGCAAAAACAAAGCCTAAGCATGCATATAACGAAATGGCTACATAAGGAGTTCTATACTTTTTATGAACTTCACCAAGTTTTTTTAAAGGAATTACATTGTCTTTAGCCGCTGCAAAAATAACCCTTGGCATACTCAAGATTTTGCCACTTAAACTTCCAATCATAGATAAGGCAGCTCCAACAGTTATGACGGTAAAACCTACGGGTCCAAATACAGTATTTGCAACCTCTGCAAGAGGGTTTTTATCATAATTAGCAAGTGTATTACCTAATACACCTTGAGAAATAAGTTGAATTAAAATATATATGATGAGAATTGCAACAATACTTAATAAGATGGCTTTTGGAATTGTTTTTTGTGGATTTTTTACTTCACCACTCAAAGACAATCCTTTTTCTGCACCTACAAAAGCAAAAAATAGAATTAAAGACATTTCCCCAATTTTGGCAGTGCCAGGTATATTTTCCCAGTAGAGATTCGATACCTCCACTTCCATAAATCCAAAAACAATGATGAATAGAAGAGGAGCTAGTTTAAATAGCGTAATTATTTTTACAAACCCCACTCCTTTTTTAAGACCAATAATATTAATGTAACCAAACCCAAAGAATAGTAAAATAAAAAATAATAATTGTACCCAAAAATTTTTAAAAGCAGGTAGAAAAGTACTTAAAATATCAACAGCAGCATTTGCAACAGCAGCATCGCCAGTGAAAGAGGCCAATACAATAAGTATGGAAGTAAGGAATCCTGGAAATTTACCAAAAGAAGAGGCTATATACTTGTAACTACCACCACTGCCGGTAAAAATACTACCTAATTCAGCAAAGCATGCCATCACTAGTAACATTACAAAACCACAAAAGAGATAAGCAATACTACTTGATGCCCCTAAATTTGCAGCCACAATTGCTGGTAAAACAAAAATACCACCTCCAATAATAATATTAACAATATTAGCACTAAGTCCTAAAACCCCAACCTCTCTTTTTAATTTCATTTTTTATTTATTTAGATAAGCTCATCTCAATTTCAATCACAAAGTACTGCATATAAAATAAATATTAGAATATTTTATTAGTTTTCAGTTTCCTAGTAAATCTAGTTATATTTGTGCTTGTTAATTAGAAATATGCAATTTTAATGAAGTATTTAAGCTTATTATTTTTCTTTTTTTGTGTTAGTATTGGTGCACAGACTATAAAAATAAATGAGGTGGTTTCCTCAAATTCTGAATATACAGATGAAGATGGAGACACTCCAGATTGGTTTGAATTACACAACCCCGGTTCAGAAGATGTTTCCATAGATGGATGGTTCATCTCCGATGATTTAGATGAATTAAACAAATGGGTTTTTCCAAACATTACATTAGCACCTGACGAATATCTACTGGTATGGGCTTCTAAAAAAGACAGATCTACTCTTGCTTATCCTAGAACACTCATTAATCAAGGAGATGTATTTAAATACTTAACACCAAGTTCTGAACCCAATTCTAATTGGAATTCTCTTAGTTTTGATGATTCTACTTGGGCAGAATCTAGCTCTGGCTTTGGCTATGGAGACGGTGATGACGCTACAGTACTTCCTAATTCAACACGGTCAGTTTACCTTAGAAAAGTTTTTGAAATTACCGATGTAAGTGAGGTGTCTTCGTTAATATTAGACATAGATTATGATGATGGTTTTGTTGCCTATATTAATGGTATAGAAGTTGCTCGTGCCAATATAAATGGAGTGCCTCCACCATTTAATTCAGGAACACTTCAAGATCATGAAGCTCAATTATATTTAGGAGGAATACCAGAAAGATTTTTGATAACAGATTTTAGTTCAATTTTAAATTCAGGTGAAAATATTTTAACAATACAAGCTCATAATGTTTCTTCAAATTCTTCAGATCTTACCATAATACCCTTTTTATCCGCAGTTTTTACCGCACCAAATACTTCTGGAGTTACTCCGCCTGACGTCTTAAACTTAATAACCAATCTTCATACCAATTTTAAAATATCCTCGGATACTGAAACCTTGCTTCTTTCGGATGCAACTGAAAATTTAATTGATGAATTAACAGCAGAAAACCTACCACCCAACACTTCAGTAGGAATATCTATAAGCTCTGGAAATCTTGTAAGCTATCTGGAAACTACTCCGGGTTATGAAAATTCAAGCACCGAATTTTTAGGTGCAGTTCAAAGTGAGGTTAATTTTTCACAAGAGTCAGGGGCAGTTGATGGCTCTTTTAACCTAACATTATCTGGAAATAGTTCTGGAGAAGTTATTCATTATGCTCTTGGAGGAGAAGAACCAACTGAATCTTCACCAATCTATACACAACCTATAGAAATCTCAGCAAACACAAGTGTACGAGCAAGGATTTTTTTAGCCAATTATTTTCCTTCACCGATATTTACAAAATCATATATTTTCAATTCAAATCATGAAATAGATTTGATGTTATTAGCTACAGCACCAGATAATTTCTTTGATGAAGATACTGGAATTTATGTTTTTGGACCAGACGGAACCTATGACACAAATCAACCTTATTTTGGCGCAAATTTTTGGGAAGACTGGGAACGTCCAATTCATTTTTCTTTTCATGAAAACGGAACTGATAATTTTTCTGAGTTTAATGCAGGGGTGAAGATTTTTGGGGGCTGGAGTAGAGGTCAAAACGGACAACGATCTTTATCTTTATTTGCAAGAGGTCAATACGGAGACTCAAAATTTGAGCATCCCTTTTTTAATGAGTTAGGGTATGATAAATTTCAAGCTCTAGTATTAAGAAATTCTGGGCAAGATTGGATGCGATCTTCAATGAAAGACATTATGCTTACCAGTCTAATGCGAGATTCTGGGTTAGACTTTCAAGAACACAACCCTGTTGCCACATACCTTAATGGTGAATATTGGGGGATGTATAGTTTAAGAGAAAAAATTAATGAACATATGTTGGCGTCTAAACACAATGTAGATGCAGATGACATCACATTACTTACCAACAATGCAGAAGAAATTGAAGGAAGCAACGAAGAATACCTTCAACTAATAGATTATATATCAACTACAGATTTAACCGTAAATTCAAATTTTGAATATGTAAATGAGCAAATAGACCTCACAGAATATGCGCTTTACCAAGCTTCAAATATATTTTTCAACAATACAGATTGGCCAGGTAATAATATAAAATTTTGGAAACATACAGGCGGAAAATGGCGTTGGATAATGTATGATACTGATTTTGGTTTTGGGCCCTTTTGGAATATTAATAATTACCAAGAAAATACACTCAGTTTTGCCTTAGACCCCAATGGTCCGGGATGGCCAAATCCCTCATGGTCTACACTGTTATTTAGAAGATTAACAACAAATTTAGGATTTAGAAATAAATTTATTAATCGATATGCAGATGAACTCAATACGCGTTTTCTGTCCACTAATGTAATTACCCATATAGAACAAATTTATGCAACTATTGAACCCGAAGTAAATGCTCATTATGAACGCTGGAGAGATGACCCATCCCTTACCAATATTGGTGTAAACATCTCCAATATTAGTGCATGGGTTGGATATTATATCGATCAAATGAAAATATTTGCAGACAATAGACCTGCTATTGTTAAAAACCATATGCTATCTCAATTTAATTTGCCAAATTTTCATCCACTAACAATTACAAACACCAATACTACCGAAGGATCTGTGGAAGTAAATGAAAATTTAATGATCCAAGAATCCTCTTGGACAGGAGATTATTTTGAAACAGTACCCGTTCAATTAACAGCTATTGCGGCCAACGGATATGAGTTTTCACATTGGAGTGGAGACCTTTCTTCAACAGAAGAAACCATTAGCATTAGTATAGTTGGTTCATTTGAAGTAATACCAAACTTTACAGAATCACAGCTCACAGACCCTATAGTTATCAACGAAATAAATTATAAATCTAGCGATGATTTTAATGCAGATGACTGGGTAGAGTTGTACAATCCAAACCCAACCCCTGTAGACTTGTCTGGTTGGCAATTAAAAGATGATGATGATTCTCATGTATATGAGATTCCTTCAGAAACACAACTAGAAGGGAACGGTTATATTGTGTTGGTAAAAGATGCTTCAGATTTTTCAGATGTTTTTCCAGACATAACAAATTATATAGGTGAACTAGGTTTTGGATTAGGAAATTCAGATGCGGTTAGATTGTATAATGCCTCTGGAGTTCTTCAAGACGAGGTAACTTATGAGTCAGATACACCTTGGTCAGATTGCGCAAAAGAGACAGGATATACTTTAGAACTAATAACACCAGATTTAGACAATTTATTGCCAGAAAGTTGGGACTGTATAAACCTTCATGGAAGTCCAAATGCAGTGAATAGTCCTTCATTGTCAATAGAAGATGATACGCTAACCTCTGTAAAAATTTATCCAAATCCTACTCAAAATACACTATACATATCAGGGGTTTCAAACCAATTCAACCTCCAAGTATTTACCATAACAGGACAACATATTTTAGAGGATCAAAACTCAACTACCTTAGATGTAAGTCAACTAAAACAAGGCATGTATTTTATTAAATTAACTGAAGGTCAGAAAAGTTCTTATCTAAAGTTTTTCAAGAAATAATATCTTATGAAAATAGCTTTTAAAAATTTCTTTACTCGTGGTTTTGGATATCTTCCTTACCTCCTTATTTATTACGTTATCTATCAAGTAGAAATTTTTCAAGAAATGGTACTTGTAAATGGAGTACTTCAACTCCTTTTATTTTTAGTAGTCGCTTGTATACCAGCATTGTTTACAAAAAAAATGTCCTATGTAGATATTGCTTGGCCCTGGGGTTTAGTTCTTATTGGAGTTTTAGCACTTCTGCTTGGAGAGGGTTACAAACCAAGAATCTACCTTATTTCAGGGATGTATTTGTGTTCAGGATTAAGAATGGGAATAGGGGCACTTATTTTGTTTAAAAAAGGGCATTTAAAATCTGAACTTTCTAGATATACCTATCAACGCAGAAGATGGGATAGAGCCGGTTACAAAAATTTAAACCTATCTCTCCAATATGAAATTATGATTCAATGTTTTGCCAATATTACTTTTTTGGCAATTCCTGCCATTTTAATGGCTAATAATTCTACGAATAGCATATCAACTTTAGAGCTAATTGGAGTTGGGCTATGGGCAACTTGGTTTGTTTTAGAACACATCTCAGACCTGCAAAAACAACAATTTTTGAAAAAAGCATTCTTAGAAAAGAAAAAGAAACAAGTTTGTAATGTTGGGTTTTGGAAATACACTCGTCACCCAAATTATTTCTCAGAATGGATGGTATGGAATGCGATGATTATTTCTTCTTTTTCTTCTCTTGTAATTGCTTTTTCTAAAGATCAGCAACTGGTTTGGATCATTATTTGTATAGGATTATTCTATATATCTTACATTATGTACACAACATTGGTCTATTATACCGGAGCTGTGCCCTCAGAATTTTATACCTTACAAAAGAGGCCGAATTATAAAGCATATCAGGAGCAAACCAACATGTTTTTTCCAGGACCTAAAAAACTAAATTAACCCATTCAACATAAGCAGTAAAAATCTACTTATGTTATGATATCATAACCTTATGAAAAAAATAGTATATACCCTCCTTTTTTTAAGTGCTAGCTTTACTAGCTTCTCTCAAATTAACCCAGACCACATAGAAATTGTAAGAGATAATTATGGTGTCCCTCATATTTATGCACCTACAGATGCTGAGGTAGCTTATGGCTTTGCCTGGGCGCAAGCAGAAGACCATTTTAAACTTATTCAAGAGGGGTATTTAGCTGGTAATGGATTGCTGGGAAAACTCATCGGTTTAAAAGGTGCCGGAGCTGATTTTTTAACACAATTAATTCAATCTGAGGAAACGGTTGATAAATATTACAACACCCTCGATAAAAAATTCATAGCCCTAGCAGAGGCCTTTGCAGAAGGTTTAAATGCATATTCCAACAAACATCCAGAAGAAATTTTAGAGAAAAAGCTTTTCCCTCTCACCGTTAAAAAATTACTTCGCTACACACAATTGCAACTGTTTATTTCTAACGAAGCAGATAAACTGGTTAGTGGCATTGTAAATAACAGCTTATCTTGGCCTTACAAAATTGAAGAAGATAGTAAAGGCTCAAATTTTATTGCCGTTAGTAGAAATAGAACCGGTTCAGATGAAACATTCTTAGCCATTAACACACATCAACCATTAGAGGGGCCCACCTCATGGTATGAAGCACATTTGGTAAGTGAAGAGGGTACCAATATCATTGGAGCTGCATTTCCTGGCACACCTTGTATATTAACTGGTGCAAACGAATATTTAGGATGGACTCATACCGTAAACTATCCAGACAAAGCAGATGTATATGCACTTCAGATGCATCCAAAGAAAAAAGATGTTTATTTAGTTGATGGTAAACCCTATACATTAGAAAAATTTAAAGCAAAACTTACTTTAAAATTTCTTGGAATAAATATACCAATTAAGAAAAAGTTTTATAAAAGTATTTATGGTCCAACATTAAAAAATAAAACCGGAGTCTATTCTGTAAGAACCCCAAGTACCACAAATATTACAGCCATAGAGCAGTGGTGGAAAATGAATAAGGCTACTAATTTTTCAGAATTTTATAAAGCTATAGAAATGAAAGCATTGCCAGGATATAATATTGGGTATGCAGATAGAAACGACACTATTTTTTACATTTCAAATGGTAAAATTCCTATAAGAGCCGAAGGCTATGATTGGAGAGATGTTGTTCCTGGAAATACTCGAGAGACCCTATGGGATACTTATTATGATATAAAAGACTTACCACAGGTGGTTAAGCCTAAATCTGGTTTTGTCTATAATGCCAATCATAGCCCTTTTAAATCCTCTAGTGAGGCAGACAATCCAATTGCTGAAAATTTTGCCAAAGAAATGAATTTTGAAACCTATGATAATAACCGCTCAACTAGGCTTTTACAGTTGTTAGAGGAAGAAGAGCGAATAGATTATAAACGTTTTAAACGCATTAAATACGATCATCAATTGCCAACGCCGCTGAAATACAACTACATGGATTTAAATCCATTGTTTGATATGAAGGTAGCCGATTATCCGGAAGTAAGCACCTTACTAACAGACATTCAAAATTGGGATAGAATTACCAATACAACATCTTATGGAGCTGGCGCATACGCTTCTTTATATTATCAGCTCACTCCTTTTTACTATCAACTTGGAAAAGATCGGGTTTTTACAAAAGAGGCTTTATATGAAGCTTTAAAAATTACAAAAGCGCATTTAAAAACCTATTTTAATGCAGAGCGAATTCAACTTGGTGAATTTCAAAAACTAGTAAGAGGAAATAAAGAACTTCCTATTTTTGGACTTCCAGATGTGGTAACTGCTATGAGAGGGCAACCCTACAAAGAAGGTAAAATTAAAATTACTCATGGAGAATCTTACATTGGTTTGGTTAGATTTACCCCTAATAAAACCTATTTTGAATCTGTAATTTCTTTTGGAAATAGCCGAAGGCCAGAAAGTCCACATTACACAGATCAGATGGAATTGTATTCAAATTTTGAAACAAAAACAATGTCATTTGATCGATCAGATGTTATGAAAACAGCTAAAAGAGTTTATGCTCCAAAGTAGGCGTTTTGTAAAATTAGTTTAGTTGAAAATTGCGTAATCTACCTTTTTTGTTTTTTGATTACTCATTTTAGCAGTAAGAACTTTTATCAATTTTTGTTGGTAAGGATAATTTTTATTGAGGCAATCTTTCTGAGTATTATCAAAAATTTTAATGGAGGCAAAATAGTCTGATTCAGTTTCAGCACCATCTGCTACTACTGTAAACAAATTGTTATTTTCATCCAGTAGCTTTACATTTTCCCATATAAAACTATTCATGTTTTTTTGATGTATGCCTCTGGTTTTTTTGATCCATTTACCAAAGTTTAGATACATAAGTTTCACTCCATCCTTGGCAGATTTTATTTTATAAAAACGGAGTTCATTAATGTAAATGGTATCTTTCTCTATTAAGATTGGTGTTGTAACAATTTTAAATTGCGAATAGGTCTTGTTTTCTGAAACCTCTGCAGTTGAAGAACAACTAAAAATGAAAAGTGAAAACAAAAAATAGATATAATTTCTTTTGCAACTCTATTAAACCACTTTTTTCTCAATAGCTAAAAAATGAGTTACTTTTTCTTTGTATAAAGGAATAATTTTTACTTCACATTTGTAAGGAGTTTTATCTTTTCTGTAGTTGGTAATTACCTCCGTAAATGGCTTAAGAAGTTCGAGCTTGGTTCTAATCCTCTTTCTAGTTGCTGTCTGAGTAGCTTCACCTTGTAAAAAATTTGGAGTTTTGTTTAGTGCAAACTTTTTAGAGTAACCAGTCATTTCAGTAAAGCCATTATTTACCCAAAGTATCTTTTGATTGATGTCAGTAATAATTAGCGCTTCGAAATCTTCATTTTCAAAAATACCATCAATTTTATTTTTCCACTTCGATTTTCTGGCAAAAGACTTTACAAATTCTATATCTTTCAAAGTTTTAGAATTCTGTATCGTTGTACTAAAGTCTTCACTAAAAATATCCCAACTTTTAAGCGGCATAATGCTCTGGTCTATTGTAGATGTTTCTGAGATAATCCTAGTATAATCAGAATGCTGAACAGAATCTAAATATATATCTAGAGACATCATATTAGAGATGTTATATTTCATTTTTTTTGCTTTAAACTAAATACTTATATAGTACAAATATATTGAAACCTCAATTTATTAAAAAGTAATTTGCATCGTTTAACATTCTTGTAAAGCATTGGGCACCATCAAAAAATATTTATTTATCTTTAAAAATTATGAAAAAATATATTTTATCCCTAGATCAGGGAACTACTAGTTCAAGAGCTATAATTTTTGATAAACAAGGAAGCATCGTCTCTATTGCTCAGAAAGAATTCACACAATATTTTCCACAGCCAGGATGGGTAGAACATGACCCAAACGAAATTTGGTCAACTCAAGTTGGTGTTGCGGCTGAGGCCATCACTAAAGAAGGTTTAAGTGCCAACAATATCTCAGGAATTGGTATTACCAATCAGCGTGAAACCATTGTGGTTTGGGATAGAAAAACTGGCAAGCCAGTATACAATGCTATTGTTTGGCAAGACAAAAGAACCTCAGATTTTTGTGATGAACTCAAAGCTATGGGAAAGAGTGAGATGATTAGAGAAAAAACGGGTTTAGTTATCGATGCTTATTTTTCAGCTACAAAAGTAACTTGGATTTTAGATCATGTAGAAGGTGTTAGAGAACGAGCAGAGGCTGGAGATTTAATATTAGGAACTATAGATGCGTGGTTAATTTGGAATTTTACAAAAGGAGAGCAACATGTAACCGATGTTACCAATGCCTCCAGAACAATGCTATTTAATATTCATACCATGGATTGGGATGAAGAATTATTAGCATTATTTAGGATTCCAAAAAGTATGTTACCTCAAGTAAAACAATCAAGTGAGGTATATGCCTCTACAAAGCCATCATTTTTTGGAGAAAAAATACCTATTTCGGGAATTGCAGGAGATCAGCAAGCCGCCCTTTTTGGTCAGATGTGTACCAAAAAAGGAATGGTAAAAAACACCTACGGAACAGGATGTTTTATGCTTATGAATATTGGTGAAAAACCAATTATCTCTAAAAATAATTTATTAACCACAGTTGCTTGGAAAATTAATGGCAAAACACACTATGCATTAGAAGGGAGTATCTTTATTGCAGGAGCTGTTGTTCAGTGGTTACGTGACGGTTTAAAAATAATTAGAACTTCTCAAGAAGTAGAGGCCTTAGCCAGTTCTGTTTCAAGTTCTGAAGGTGTTTATTTTGTGCCTGCCTTTGCAGGTTTGGGGGCTCCGCATTGGAATCAAAAAGCACAAGGTACCCTGTTTGGGTTAACCAGAGGAAGTACAGATGCTCATATTGCTAGAGCAGCTATAGAATCAATTGCCTTTCAAACTATGGATGTATTAAAAGCGATGGAGGCAGATGCTGGAATCGCTGTAAAAGAACTGCGAGTAGACGGAGGTGCTACCATAAACAACATGCTCATGCAATTTCAATCCGATGTGTTAAACACCACAACCGTTCGTCCAAAAGTTGTAGAAACCACAGCTATGGGAGCCGCCTTTTTAGCAGGTTTGGCCGTTGGGTATTGGGAAAGCCCAGAAGAAATTCAAGACATTTGGCAGATAGATACCACATTCACCCCAAGCCACTCGAGAGTAACCATAGAGCAACAAATTAAAGGCTGGTACAAAGCCATTGAAGCATTAGAGTACTGGACAAAAATTAATAAATAAAACAGAAAACCATGACACCATTTATTGCAGAAATTATTGGAACTGCCTTACTCATTATTTTAGGAGGCGGTGTAGTAGCCAATGTAGAATTGAATAAAACCATAGGAAACAATAGTGGATGGATCGTAGTAACCACTGGTTGGGCTTTAGCAGTATATGTTGCGGTGGTAGTTACCGCACCCTTTAGCGGTGCACACGTAAACCCTGCCGTAAGTGTTGGTTTAGCCCTTGCCGGAGAATTTGATTGGGCATTGGTTCCTTCCTATATTTTAGCGCAAATGTTAGGGGCTATGCTAGGTGCCGCTGTAGTATGGTTGGTGTATAAAAATCATTTTGATGCAACGCCAGACGGAGACACCAAGAAAGCTGTTTTTTGTACAGCTCCTGCAATACGAAATTCATTTTTTAATTTAATTGGAGAAATTGTAGGAACTTTTGTATTGGTGTTTACCATTTTAAATTTTACAGATGCAGCACTAGCAGATTCAAACGAAATTGTTGGTTTAGGATCGTTAGGTGCTCTTCCTGTTGCTTTTTTAGTGTGGGCTATTGGTTTGTCTCTTGGAGGCACAACAGGCTATGCAATAAATCCAGCAAGAGACTTAGGTCCTAGAATTATGCACGCTATTTTACCAATAAAAGACAAAGCATCTAATGACTGGGGGTATTCATGGGTGCCAGTATTTGGCCCAATTATTGGAGCAGGATTGGCTGCTTTATTAGCCTTATTTTTAGCTTAAAAATAACATTCTATATCCTAAAATTCTACCTACTTTCGCTTTTTTAAAACCACAAAAAATATGCAACACATTGCCTCACCCTTTACATTACCCAATGGTTCAATTTTAAAAAATAGAATTGCCAAATCTGCCATGAGTGAGAATTTTGGAACCAAGCATCATGCCCCAAGTAAAGGCCTAATTCATGCGTATAAAGTTTGGGCCAAAGGAAATCCAGGATTGTTAATTACGGGTAATGTTATGGTAGATACTAAAGCATTGGGTGAAGCAAGAAATGTTGTTGTAGAAGATTACAAACATTTTGAGGAATTAAAGGCATGGGCAAAATCTGTTCAAGGCACAGGTGTTCATATTTGGCCACAAATTAATCATCCGGGAAGGCAGGCTTTTGCTGCAATTAACAGAGTAGTGGTAGCACCTTCAGCCATTCCACTTAAAATGGGGGGCGCCTCAAAAATGTTTACCATGCCCAAGGCTTTAACAGAAGAAGAAATTTGGGATATCATTAAACGTTTTGGTACTACGGCTAGAATATGTAAAGAAGCAGGATTTACTGGTTGTCAAATTCATGGAGCTCACGGGTATTTGGTTAGTCAGTTTTTATCTCCTAACAGTAATGTAAGAACAGATCAATGGGGAGGCACATTAGAAAATAGAGCTCGTTTTGTATTAGAGATTTATCGAGAGATTCGTCGTCAGGTAGGTGCAGATTACCCTGTAGGTATTAAAATTAATTCTGCAGATTTTCAACGAGGAGGTTTTACAGAAGAAGAATCTATGAAAGTTATTCAATTGTTAGGAAATGAGGGAATGGATTTGATAGAGATCTCTGGAGGAACCTATGAAAGACCAGCAATGATAAAAGGAAATCGAAAAAAAAGTACTGAAGAACGCGAAGTCTATTTTTTGGAGTACATAGAAAAAGCTAGAAAGTTAACAAAAACCCCATTATTACTTACAGGAGGTTTTAGATCGGTGTCTGTTATGGAAGCCGCTTTGGCGAGCGGAAAGTTAGATGTTGTTGGTTTGGCAAGACCCTTTTGTTTGTATCCAGCACTAGCCAATCAAATTTTTGACGGTTCAGTTGAAAAATTTGAAGCACCCATACCTAGAATTGGTATAAAATTTTTAGACAAGCTTGGCGGTGTAGAATTGCCATGGTATGAACTTCAAATACAGCGAATAGGTAAGGGTAAGCTACCCAAGAAGAACCTTCCAGGCATATTAGCTTTTTGGTTTAGTTTAAAAAGCTTGTTTTTTAAATCATTTTGGAAGAACTAAGCTAAACAGAATAAATTATTTAGAATATTTCTAAATAATTTTTTTTTCTGAAGATTCGTATGTAATTTTGCATACATGCAAAGCAAAAAAGTTAATTCAGAAACTTACCGATTAAAACAAGTACTTGTTTTAGCACTTTTATTTATGATGATTGGTACACTCTTAGAATTGTACTTGTTAGACCATTACGAAGATATTTGGCAATTAATACCGGTTATATGTATAGGTGCTGCACTCATAAATTTTTGTGTTCTTTTTTATAGAAGATCACAAGCAGCTATTCATTTATTTAAACTTGTGTTGCTGCTTACCTCTTTTAGCGGAGTATACGGAGTGGTTTTACACTTGCAAGCCAACTATGAGTTTGAGCAAGACATGAAGCCAACAGCTGGTTTTTGGCAACTTATTTTAGAAAGTATTTCGGGTGCTTTACCAACTCTAGCTCCCATGAGTCTTCTTGTTTTAGCATGTATCGGTTATTCATATTTAATTTTAACACAACATCAACAACATGAAAAAATTTAGTACACTAGTTGCTATTACCCTAACTTTAAGTTTGTTTCTGGTATCCTGCAATAAAACTGCAGAGCAGAAACCAAACACAACCAACACTGAAAAAATTAAAGTACCAAAAAAACCAGCACCTGTTGTGGTTTTAAACGCCAATCTAGCAACAGAATCAGATTTAGTTGCTCTGGGTTTATCAGCAGACGTAGTTAATAAGCTTTTGGCTGCGAGACCTTTTCTTAGCATGTCAGATTTTAATGCAATTCTTGAGGTAGAAAATACAGAAGAACTTTTTAAAAAGATATTTTTACCCTTAAATCTTAATACTACAGAAGAGAAAGCTTTTAAAATGATTCCAGGAGTTGGGGATAAAATGGCGCACGAATTTGAAGAGTATAGACCTTATACTAGTATTTTACAATTTAAACGTGAAATAGGAAAATACGTAGACCAACAAGAAGTAGCTCGTTATTTAGATTATGTTTTTGTACCCGTAGAATTAAATACCTCAACAGAAGATGATATTAAAGCCTTGCCTGGCATTGGTAAAAAAATGACTCATGAGTTTTTAGAATACAGACCGTATAAAAACTTAGCTCAATTTAGAAAAGAAATAGGGAAGTATGTAGATGATAAAGAGCTTAATCGATTAGAGCGGTTTGTGTACATAAAAGAATAACAACTTTTCAAATTTAATTTATACACATAAATTATTTTTAAAAATGGCTTTATCTTATTAGATAAAGCCATTTTTTATGGTGCAGTTGCACTAGGCATTAACCCATACTGTAATTATTATTTATGAGTCTACGTTTGTGAGTTTTTTATTGAATAAGAACTTAACAAGCGATATGCTAGCAAAGATAATTATGAATAGCGCAGGAAAACCACCAAACAATGATAGAATTCTAATGCCTTCTAACCCTTTTGTAGATAGCATAATATAGGTAAGTCCTCCAATAACAAGCCCCCAAATAATTTTTGTTAAAATTGATGCCTCCTGAGTTGAATTTGTTTTTTCTTTTTCAGACATAGAACTCATTGCAGAGATGTTAGAGTCTGCAGCGGTTACATATGAAATGTATATTAAAATTAATGTTATGGGTATTGTAATATTACTAAATGAAATTTTATTGAGCAAGCCGTACATTACAGCTTCTTCTCCTGCTGCTGTCATGGTTTCAAATAGTGAATTTTCACTTATTAAATTGGCGTGAAGGGTAGCGCCACTAAAGATAGAAATCCAAAGAATTGCAAATAAGGAGGGTAGTATTAGGTTAAAATTAATGTATTGCCTTACAGTATACCCCTTAGAAATTTTACCTAGAAACAACGCAGCAATAGGTGCCCAAGCAAACCAATTTGCCCAATAGAAAATACTCCAATCATATCTCCAAGTTTGTGAAATACCTGAACCAATATTTAAACTTCTTTGCGGAAACGTGATTAGATATTCGGTAATTCCAGAGAAAGCAATTTTTAAAATATCTAAAGGATAGCTAATAAAAAAAATAAATATAGCAAGAAGGATGAACCCCAAAATATTGAGAGTTGAGAGCCATTTTATTCCTTTTTGAAGCCCACTTATTGCAGAGAGAATAAAGCTAAAAATAATAAAAGCACCTACACAGCCAATTAAAAAATTAGATTTTGGGATATCAAATACTTCATTTAGTCCTCCAATTATTGAGTAAATACCAGCCCCAAGTGATGCAGACATTCCTAGAATAAGACTATAAAGGCAAATAACATCTATAGTACTTTCTACTGTTTTATTAATTCTTCCCAATTGAAATGGAATTAACGAAGCTACACTAAACTTTCTTTTTAAATTGTAAAAAGATAAGGCAAAAACTAACCCGGCTACACAGTATATGGCATAGGGTGTAAATGACCAATGCATAAACATAGTAGATATAGAAAACCCCATGGAGGCATCTGATGTAGGAGGAATTGTTGATATGGGTGGGTTTGCATAATGGAAAAGAGGTTCTGCACATCCCCAGAAAAGAATTCCTGTAGCAATAGTTGTACAGGTACTGATGGCAAACCATCTAGATTTACTTAGAATGGGTTTGGCATTTTTGCCCCCAATCTTTACTTGAGCAAGTGGAGAAAAATAGGTAATTAATAACAGTACAAGAAAGAAAAAGCTACTCCAGGAGAATAAGAAACCAAAGTTTTCTAAAATCCAAGTATTCAATTTTGAAATACTTGTTGAAAATAAGTCATTGTTAATTTGACTGAATAGAATTGTACAAAAAATAAGAAGTATTGGAGGATAGAAAACATTTTTTCTAAGGTGCTTCATGATGGTGTTATTGTTTTGTAGAGAAAATTCCTTGGGGTAGTAGGGTACTTCTTTTTAAAGAAATTGAGGTGTAGTATTTAGGAACAATTAATCTCGGTTGTACTTTAGGCCTAAGATAACCAAAAAATAATTCTTGAGAGTTGGCTAGGAAGTCTATGTATAGTGTGAGTTGTAGTTTTAGGATCAACTCGTTTTAATATAAAAACCTACATCGGTAAAATGTAGGTTTTTTATATTTTGATAGTTTATACTTTTAAATAGGGTAGTTATAGTGTTGGAATTCCATTTGAAATGGAAGAAATTGGTGCCACACCATAAATTTCTTTTGTAAAATTAACAAGGTTTGGATGGTTTTCAATTCCTTGCCAAAATTCTGAACTTAAATAGTTGTCAATTGCTTCTTTAGTTTTAAAATGGTAAACACCTCCAAATATTCCGGTGTCAGCATTTCCAATGAATGATTTTCCGATGAACCCCTCAATTTTTTCAGGAGTGAAATTTGGAGATACATTAACACCCAATTCAAAGTGTTCGTCAAGTGTCATTTTTTCAAGAGTATACCTAACAATTAGCATGTGCATTCCCATAGCATCTTCTATATTTGTTGAGGTTTTTCTGTTTGCCCATATTCCATTCGAATTTTTTGAAAATTCAGGAACACTATAGATTTCTTTTGTAAAATTTACTAAGTTCGGGTGTGCTTCAATCCCTAACCAAAATTCTGAACTGATGTATTTTTCTGCAGTTTCTTTTGATGAAAATTGGTAAGCGCCACCATAAACACCGGTTTCAGTATTTCCAATGAATGATTTTCCAATTAATCCCTCAATTTTTTCAGGAGTAAAATTTGGTGCAACATTAGTACCGAGTTCATTGTGTTGTTCAATACTCATATCTTTAAGATTGTAGTTAACAATTAAGACATGTGGTGAGGGCTGTTCTTGTTTTATGCTTGCATTTTCTAAAGCTTCTTTGTCTGTTTTCTTTTTGGGATTACAGGATACGCATAAAATAACTGTAAGTAAAAGTGTTAGTGATTTCTTCATGAGTTGTAGGTGTTGGTTAGTATTATTCTCATAAAGTTAGTGTTTTTTTTGTGTTGAGTGAATTCTTTTAGGTTCTTGCCATGGTTTAGCGTACTTAATTTGCCTTCCTAATCCTTTGGGTTTTTTTTGTGCAGCAATAATTCTGTCACTTAAAATTTTAATTAATGAATCTTTAACTTGTAAATAATTAATATGATTTGCAAGGTTATTAAGTTCTTCTTTATCCGTTTCATGATCATACAATTCATAACTATATGCACCTTGATGTTTCCATCTAGAGAGTCGATATCGATTTGTTTTAATAGAATACCCTTGAGCCATTCCATTTTTGGTGTTTACTTGTAATTCTGTTAAGGCACTTTGTCGAACACTATGATTTAAGTTTTTTAACATTGGAGTAAGGCTTTTTCCTTGTACAAAATTTGGTGTATTGATGTCAACTAAATCCATTAGTGTTGGGAAGAGGTCTACCAATTCTACAGGTGATTTTTCTATTTTTTTATTTTTTGGAATTCCAGGACCAGCAATGATCAAAGGAACTCGAGTGGCATCGTTAAATAATGTTTGTTTTTGCCAATGACCATGTTCACCCAAGTGATAGCCATGATCTGAAGTAAAGACAATAATGGTATTTTTATCTAGGCCTGTTGCTTTCAATTTATCTAAGACACGCCCAATTTGAGCATCCATAAAACTAGTGGTTGCATAATAGGCTCTTTTTATGGTCTTAGATAATTCTTTATCTAAATACACCTGCTCTTTTTTTGAGCGCACAGATATAGCTGCTGGCTTTGGAATGGTTTCTAAATATGCATCTGAACTTTCAGGTATTTCAAAATCTGACAGGTCATATAAATCAAAATACTTTTTTGGCGCTACAAAAGGAACATGAGGTCTGTAAAGCCCAAAGGCTAAAAAGAAATTTTCTCCACTTTCAGCAAATTCATCTAGAAACTCCATAGTCTCCATTGCACCGATACCATCGGTTTGTTCCTCATCATTTCCATCAGCTTCTAACCAACTTAAAGTTCCTCCGTCTAATTTGGGTTTTAAGGTATTAATTTTATATTCCTCTTTTTTATCTCGCCCATACGGGTTAACTGTTCTATCCCAGGTAAAAGAATCATCATGTCCAGCGGTGCCAATATCTCTGGGGTTATGATAGTGGTAAATTTTACCAACTCTTACCGAGTGATAACTTTCTGTTCTAAATTTTTGTCCAAGGGTAACTACATCGGGTATGGTTTGTCTAACATACAATCTTAATTTCTTTGATTTTGTCTGATCTGGATATAAACCCGTCATTAAAGAAACTCTAGAGGGTCCACACAATGGATATTGCACATGAGCATTTCCAAAAAGAACCCCCTCTTTTGCTAACTTATCTATATTTGGTGTTATTGCTATAGAATCTCCATAGGCTCCCAAAGCGCAATTAAGATCATCTGCAATAATAAATAATACATTCAGCTTAAATGGAGGTTCAATGGTTGTTGAACCTGATAAGGTGATTATAAATAATGGTATGAGAGCAAGTTTTAATTTCTTCATTTATAATCAATTTTTAGTAGAATAGATACTTAGATTATAGTATTATTAATATTTTTTAAATCATTATTATATTTAATGCTATACTTTTCTTTACGATTCTTTTTGGCATTTCTATTTAATTGCTCTACTATTTTATTAAATAATTTTTTTTCTTTCTTTGGAAACATTAGTTTATTTTTTTTTAGATTCTAAGCCACCAAAATCTGTATCGGATATACTTTTCAATTCAGTTAATGACATGGTATTACCATACCCTTTCTTTAAGCGATATAGTTCAATTTTTAAGTTTTCAATGCGTTCAGTATGCGCCTCAGAATGTATTAGATTATTCATCTCTGATGGATCATTTTGAAGATCATAAAATTCCCAAACATCAATATCATAATAAAAATGTATCAATTTATAGCGTTGGTTTCTTATTCCATAATGTGGTTGAACACGATGATAGAATGGATATTCATAGTAATGGTAGTACATAGATTGTTGCCAATCTTGAGGAGTTTCTCCTGTTAAATTGGAAAAAAAACTGTTTCCTTGAACCGCTTCAGGAACAGAAACACCTGCCATTTCTAATAAGGTTGGTGCAAAATCAATATTTGTAATTATATCATTCACAATAGTTCCTGGTTTTATTTTTTCCGGATAACGAATAATAAAAGGCATACGTAACGCTTCTTCGTACATAAAACGCTTATCAAAAAACCCATGCTCTCCTAGAAAAAAACCTTGATCTGATGCATATATAACTATGGTATTTTTTTCGAGCCCATGTTCTTTTAAATAGGCCAATACACGTCCAATATTATCATCTACAGATTTTATAGTAGCCAAATAATCTTTAATGTATTTCTGGTATTTCCATTTACGAATCTCTTCAACAGACAACTCCTCTGAAGGAGCTACTATTTCACCTGGTTTAAATCCAAATCGTAGCCATTTACCACGTTCTTTCTTGGAAAGTGCATTCGGGGGTACCATTTTCATATCTTTTCTAGAGAAATAATCCATCGTCATTTCAGTGTTCCCTGCAGTCAATTCTCTTCCGTTGTAATTATCATTAAAGGTTTTTGGATAAGGCATTTGTATATCACTCCATAGATCTTCATATTTAGTATCTGGCGACCATTCACGATGCGGGGCTTTATATTGTAATAACAAACAAAAAGGTTCATTTTTATCTCTTACATCGAGCCAATCTATAGCAAAGTCAGTGGTTAAGTTTGTTGCATATCCTTTTTCCTTTGTTTTTTCACCATTATCATTGTATACAGGATCCCAATACAAGCCTTGTTGCCCTTGAGCTATGTGGTATTTATAATAATCAAAACCTACTGGTTCGGAGGCTAAATGCCATTTACCAACCAAAGCTGTTTGATACCCAGCCTTTTTTAATGCTTGCGGATAGGTCCATTGTTTGCTGTTAAAAACTCCTCCTTTATAATTTTTATAGTATCCATTTACATGGCTGTATTTTCCTGTAAGAATTGATGCTCTACTAGGGCCACAAATAGCATTTGTACATAAGGTATTGGTTAATATAGCTCCCTCATTTGCAATGCGATCTATATTGGGAGTTGGGGCTAATTCTTTAAAAATCCCACCATAAGCAGATATTGCATTGGTTGCATGATCATCTGAAAAGATAAATACAATATTGGGTGGTTTTTTAGTATCAATCTCTTTTTGACCATAATTCTTTAGGGTTGACAAAAGAAATACTAAAAGAAATAGTTTGTTTAAGGAGTGCACATATTTAATTTTAGAGCTATTAAAACGCTGATAAAACCAAACATATTAT